>Ga0157374_10000335_pt1 | contig 43439 bp, 66 predicted proteins | sample M25metaG_FD_115308 | JGI IMG/M metagenome (GOLD analysis project Ga0157374, IMG submission 115308) | Miscanthus rhizosphere microbial communities from Kellogg Biological Station, Michigan, USA - M2-5 metaG | ecosystem: Host-associated > Plants > Roots > Rhizosphere > Soil | place: USA: Michigan...
AACCACGGCCTGACGACTGTACAGAGTTTGCGTAACAAGTCGTACCCCAATTTGTACATGCGCGAAACTAATGAAGAGAATCGCTTTCAAGAGCGAACTGCAGTCATGGGTTGGCGCACTGACAAAAAGACAAAACCTGTTATCATAAACAATTTAGGCAAAGCAATTCGTGAAGGTGATATACTTGACTTGGATGTTGTTTTTCTTAGCGAATGTCAAACCTACATCATCGACGATCAGGGTTATACAAATGCTCAAGAAGGACAATTTGATGATACTGTTATGGCAAAGGCAATCGCCTTGCAAATGGCAGGTTTTAACTCTATAGACACCAACCAGTTAAGAGAAAAAATAAGTAAACCAGTAAAGAGAAATAAAAATGCCTCCAACACCGCAAACAGCCTCGACTCAATCGCCCGCCCAGGTGTCAAGCGCTCAACCTACGGCGAAGCAGTCAGCCGAAGACGATCAGCAAGAGCAGCACATCGAGCAAGTCGTCACGCCAGGTAATCTAAGCCTAGAGGATGCGCTTGCGCTATTTAAAGATGCTCGGCGCTATATTGATAGCGGTTATCGTAACGATTGGGATAAGTATTTTAAGGTTTACAGTGGTAAGCGTGTCATCCGAAATTATGAGGGTATTTCTGACCCCGTTATTCGTGAATCCCATACTATTATCGAAACGCTGGTGGCTAATATTGCTTCGGGTTATCCGAAGTTTCATTTTGTACAAACCAATGAAGAGCAAGCCAAAGATACGCAAGTGCTCAATGACATGCTTGATTACTACATGGTGTGTAACCAGATGGGCCTCAAAAACCAAGAGTGGGTACGCGACATGTTGCTGTACGGTACAGGTGTTTTGGGTGTTGAGTGGCGTGACGGCGAACCGTTTATTTTCAATGTTCCGCTTCGTGATTTCTTCTTTGATCCGACTTCAACTGGTATTACGCAAACGCTTAATCCCGCGCAGTATGCAGGTTATGAATATCTAGCTGATAAAAATACTTTGGCTAGTGAGCGCATCTTCGATGCTGATAAGAACGCTTGGGTGCCACGTTACGACCTTACTGATCTTGAAAATAGCCCACCAGAGCCTAAAGGTGGGGCTGGCACCAAAGGTATGGACAAAGCCTTTAAGGATATGTTTAAGGGTTCAACTCTTGGCGAAAAAGCCATGGAAAACCAGATTCATGTTATTAAACTCTATCACTTGCCAACTGGTCGTTTAGTCGAAATCGGTAACAAGAAGAAATTTATCTACAACCAACCGACCTGGACGCAGCGCGAAGAAATGACGCGGCAGATTGTTACTAATGTTGATGGTCAAGATATCCCAGGTACCCAAACGCTTGATCAGATCAAGCCATTTTTGCCATTTGCTATTTTGCGTGACTACATTGATAGCTCTCAGTTCTTAGGTACGGGTGAAATGGCCCTTATCATGAACGATGCTGAGCTGCTGAACGACTATGAGGCCATGCAGATTGATAACAATGCCTATCAGAACACTCCAATGTACTGGATTGACCCACAATACTCTGATTTGGCGGCTGAAATCGAGACTATCCCTGGTGCAGTTTACCCGATTCCTCGCAATGCTATTGGTGCGATTGAGCGGCCGCAGCTTACAGGCGACTTGGATAACAAACAAGAGCGTATTCTCGAACGTATGCGCCGCGCTACGGGCGCTGATGAGGTCATTCAGGGCTCTCAGCCAAGTTCTAGCCGTACAACTGCTACAGAAGTCAATTCAACGCTTCAGCAGGCTCAAACGCGCTTTAGCACGAAGATTTCCAATTTGGAAAGTGAAGGTTACGCACAATTGGCGCTGCTTATCTTTAAAATGGTGCAAATTTTCGTCACTAAAAAGACTGCCATGCGTATTGTTGGCAAAATGGGTGTCTTCTTTAAAGACTTTGACCCCTGGGATTACAACGGTAAATGGGAAGCTCACGCACAACTTGATACCACCATTAAGCAAAACCAGGTTGAAGTTGGCCTGAAAGATCAGGCAGTGTATGAATCACTAAAGTCTACCCCTGGTATTGATCAGCTTGCGCTTGCTCGTTGGTGGATTATGAAGAAAGACCCGAATATGACTGATGAAGAATTTAATGGCATGTTAGCACCGCCACCACCTCCCCAAAAACCAGAAGCCAAAGATTACTTGCAGGTTGCTTACAAAGACCTCGAACCGTGGGGTCGTTACCAGGCACAGAAAGATTTGGGCTGGCAACCAGACCCGTCATTGGCTGGTGACATGCACAACCGAATGCTTGATCAGGCTAATGAGGGTGCTGAATCTATGGATGTCGCAACCCGTCGTGATGGTACGGTAGTACCTGGGCTTGAAAATATGGTTAATCCTCCCGCACCAGAGCCCGCTCAGGCACCTGCTGGACTCGCGCCTGCTGCAGCATAGTGCTATACTGCTACTGATTAACAGTAAGGAGCTAATCTCATGGCAAAATCAACAGTAAAATCAGCTAATGCAACCCGTGGTCAAAAAGCCAAGGCTGCTCATCAAAAAGGCACAAATCAACGTGCCGCAGATCAGGCAACACTTAAAGCTATGTATTTGGCGGACTCTGAGAATCCACTGTTGCTTGATATTATCGCTAAAGCTGAGAGTTTTATTAAATACCATGTCAAATTGGCTCAAGACGGTACAGGTGCTCGAAAAACAGGTTACAAATTATCTGATGGTACCCCCGAAATCGAAAATTACTTTTTTAGTAATGATGAGATTGCCTCTGAGATGAAAAAAGCTGCTGGGCTTCAAGAGCTTTTGGACTACATCAATCGTCAGCTTACTTTGCCAGAGCCTACTAAGAAGACCAAAAAAGTTTCATAATTTTGTTACCACTCCTATTTGGTGTATTCTAAATTCATAACCGTATTGCGGTTTGCAATTTTCACACAAAAAATAAGGAGAAAAAAGAAAGATGGAAGACGATCCAACTACTCCCGTGGACAACCTCAATGGCGACGCTGATACCAGCACGACCGCTACAGACCCTAACGGAACTGGTCAAGGAACTGGCGCAGATGCCAACGACTCCGACCCATCAAAGTCAACCGACACTAGTTCGGCTGATGGCGATAAAAAACCAACAGCAAATGATAGTGCCGATCAAGTTGACACTCCCGCCCCCCTCGATGCCGATTTAGACGATTGGATTGAGAAAAAGGGTCTAGCTAAACCTACTACTGAAGCTGAGAAACGAGCATATCAAGATATGCGCAATGATCAGCGTGAATTTACACGACAGCAGCAGGCTAAGAAAGATTCCTCCACTTTGGCGGATTCGGTAACGAAAACCAAAGATGAACTCAAACCAAAAGAAGGTGACGAAGAACTCGATCCAGTTGAAAAGCGGCTTGCCGACTTGGAAGCAGATCGTGTTGCTGAACGTACCACTCGATTACAATCAGAGTTCTATACGACAGAAAAGGTTACACCCGAAGAGCACAAGCAAATTTTGGAAATCTTCAAAGAAAAAGTTGACCGTCAGCCCGATAATGCTTCGAAGCTGAAGGCAGTTGATCTTTGGGGCTCACCCGAAGCTTTGCCAGACTTACTAGACATTGCGCGAGCACGTTTAGCTAAGACTAGTGATTCATCTGAGGTTGCAGAAAAGGCGGCTCGTGAAGAGCGTGAGAGAATTGCGCGTGAATCAAATGCCAAGTCTCCTGGTCGGAACGCCTCAACTACTACTACTGCTGATAAAACAGAAACAGAAGCTCAGGTTGAAAGGTTTCGTACTAGGTTTAATAAATAACGAAAGTGAAAAACCTACATGCAAAACTATGCAACAGAAGTGCTCGATCTGATCGACGAGCGGTTTTACCTAGAAAGTAAAACTAACGCAATCGTAAACAACGGTTTGCAATTCGATTTTACAGGCGTTAATGCCGTAACTATCTACAACATTGATGTCGTTGCTGAAAACGACTACCAGCGAACTGGTACCATGCGTTATGGTCAACTGGTCGAACTCGGTGACGGTGTTCAAACTAAAATCTTGTCTCAGGACAAGTCCTTCGCAATCTCTATCGACCGTGGAAACCGCGAAGACAGTAAAATGGTCTTGTCAATGGAAGACGCTGTTACGCGTCAGGTTCGTGAGGTTTCAGTTCCTACCGTTGATATCTATCGTCTAGGTGTTTTGACTGCTTATGCTATCGCTAACAGCCAAACTACTACTGGTGCTCTAGCTTACAACACTATTTTCGCCGCTATATTGACTGAACGCGCAGCACTCATTAACGCCAAGGTAAATCTTGACGATATCGTTTGTTACATTAACCCAACTTCAGAAGCCTACCTGTGGCAAGACCCTGCGTTTAAAACCGCTTGTAACGCCACTAACGAAGACCGTGCTACTGGTGTAATCGGTACTGTAATGGGTATGAAAATTGTTGTCTGCCCTGATAGCTACTACGTTGCGAACTTTGGCTTTATGCTATGTTCTGACAAGGTGCTTGTCGCTCCTACCAAGTTTGATGAAATCAAAACTGGTGATGGTTTCCCATTTGGTATTTCTGGTATGGTTGGCTTCGGTCGCCGTTACTACGATGCCTTTGTTACTAGCAATAAGGGTCCAGCCATTCGCGTTCGAATGTTAGCTTAATCTTAGAAAGGAACATATAAAATCATGCCAACATATCCAAAGCCCCAAGCGGGCCAAGCAAAAAGTCGGGAAGAGGGCGGCCGCGCCGCTCCCGCAGGTTGGTGGGTTCATCCTGAGACTGGCAATCGTGCCATTACTCTTGAAGACCCCCTATTTGGTAACGCGCAATCTCAGGCATTTTTACAGGCAGGTTTCGTTTTCGAGCGAGATGCTAATCCTGATGAAGTCCAAACATTGCCTCAGTTAGCTCTTGAACAGAATCATGCTGATCGTGAGAACTTTAAGGGTCTGTCAGCTCGTATGAGCGCACTTGAAGGTGTTGCGGATGAAAATGCTGCTCTAAAGCGTCGTATCGCAGAACTTGAGGCCCAGGGCAATTCAAATGATCCTGCCACTCAATCTGGTAATGACGCCAAGAAAGCTGCATTTAACCGTGTAGACGCTGATATGCAGCTTAACCCTGGTGATGACACAACCCCAGGTGGTGATGAAACCTCTGAAGAGGACGAAAACTCTGGTGATGACACACCCGAAAAACCTTTAAATAAGCAAAATGCAACTGAGTTGAAGGCAACTGCTGAACGTGAAGGTGTTGATGTCTCTGGTGCTGATACTAATAAAAAATTGGTCGCCGCTATCCAAAAAGCCCGCGACGCTAAAGAAAGTGAGAAATAGTCATGGCAAATCTTCCTGACGGTCGAACTAAACTCGACGTTTCAGCTAACCTTACGTTAGTCAAAGACACGCATACTGGTGTCGTCATCAACGTGGTTGCAGATGGTAAGAATATTACCCTCCCTGCCGCTGCTGCTGGTGTAATGTTTAAAATTCGTAACGGTGGTGCAGCTCCTACGGGTGCTCCTGTCGGTGCGAGTGGTAACAAGAGTATGGCAGTCACGATTGTACCTAATGGTACCGATACCATCGGTGGTGCTGGTCGTGCAGCCGCTAACACTAACCTAGTCAACACGAAAGCCACAGCTAATGTCGGTGACGAAGTTGAACTGCTTAGTGTAGCTGGTGCCTGGCAAATTGTCGGTAAGAAAGGTATTTGGGCCTAGCCCAATTCCTGTCTTCCTGAAAAAGAAGTCTTTCGGGGCTTCTTTTTTTATGCTTGCGTTTTAGATTTGTGGTATTATGAACTTATAACTCTTAGAAAGATAAAAACCATATGACAACAGTACCAGTAGGACAACTCGAAGAGATCAAAGCCTTTGGCGGTATTTTAGCCAAGAAAAAGGTGACTCTTGATGGCTCTGCTAACAATGGTGCAATCGGTACATTCCCTATTTTTACTGTAAAAGGCCAGGTATTATTGGCGCTGATTTGTGTCAGTGAAGTGGTACCTGTTGGCGCATCTGGTACTCTAAAAGTTGGTAACTCAGGTAGCACGGCTCGTTATTTACCCTCTTTGACTGCTACTACTTTGGTGGCTGGTGCAAGTGAAGATATCACTGGCTTAGTCAGTGCAGGTACAGCTTTAAAAACTACCCCATCACAGGTAGCTTTAGACGGCGAAACTATTATCGGTACCGTCGCTACTACTGCCCTTACTGCTGGTACACTTGATTATTACGCTTTCTATATCCCACTAACAGATGGGGCAAGTGTCTCATAAGGAATAATATGTCTACTCAAACCAAAACTTTTCACAATACTACAAAAAAAACTATCAATGTCCTAGGCATTGGTGAAATCCCTGCAGGTGAGCAGATCAGTGTCACTGGTGAATATTTACCACCTGTAGTACTCGCTAATTATCCTGGTCTTGTCGAAACAACTGACGATGAAGCGCCCAAGAAAGGTTCAAAATGAGCAAAGCTAAAATTATAAAAATTCCTGGTCTTGGTCAGCTTGCAATCGCACTAGATTTACATGGTGCTGCCAAACAGGTTCATGCCTTCGGTGCCGAAGTTTTTGATACTGAGCTTACTGTTAAGGTGCTTGATAAAGATGGCAATGAGAAAAAGATTCGTGACTACTTTGGCGGTAATCGTTTTCAGCGTTTACTCTATCGCCTTATTTACCGCAACAAAACTGAGCTAAGTTTAGGTTCGGGTTTGACTACTAACGTAAGTGCTCTGGCCCTTGCCAACGATTTCAACTTAGCTGGTCCATCAGGTGCGCCGATCAACACTATCAAGCTTGCCAACTACCATGTATCTGGTACGGGTACTACGGCGGCTGCTGCAACTGACATCAAGCTTCAGACTCAATCGACAAATGGTGGCCAAACGCCTGTAGCGGGTGCTCAGACCCTTATTTCGGCCGCTAACCTCCAGAAGTACCAAACCGTTGCTACAATCAGCTACACGGGCTCTGAAGCGGTTACAGAATGGGGTTTGCTCTGTGGTACTATCGCAGGTGCTATTTCTGGTACGACTGGTTCGCCGTTTACTTCTGGTACTTCTACCAGTGGTACCGTAACTGGTACGCCATTGACTGCTTCTAGCTCAACTGTTCAGGGCCAACAGCAAACCATTTTTGAAAACACTGGTAACGCTACTCCTTCATGGGGCTTGGTAACTTCTAACACCACCTCAGTTGTCAACGTGCCTGCTTGGTACAAAGTCGCTGACGGTACGGCTGGCGCGACTCCAGCTAACACTAACGCTTATACTATTCGGCCTGTTATGTTTGATCACAAAGTATTCAGTGCGATCAACGTAGTTAATGGTGACTCGATTCAGTACACCTACACACTCACGGTAGCATCAGGGGGCTAAAGTGGCCTTCGACAAGCACAACAACTTTGCATATAGCGTTATAGCTACTGCACCTTCGCCTGCAACTTCTGGTCTTTCTTTGGTGGTTTCGGCTGGTGACGGTACCAAATTTCCAACGACACCGTTCAATGCGACTATTTGGCCAGTCAACACACAGCCAACCAAAGCCAATGCTGAAATTGTTCGAGTTACAGCTATATCGACTGATACGTTCACAATCGTTAGAACCCAAGAATCAACTACGGCACGTACCGTTATTGTGGGTGATCAGATTGCCGCAGGTATTACAGTCAAAACGATAACCGATATAGAAACACCGCTTAAAAATATTATTTTTAATTATGTTGCTTCTGGTTGTGTGTGGACGGCTGACTCAGCAGGTTTGAGTTTAAACGGTAGTATGACATCAGGAGTAGTAATTATCGCGGGTGTGCCGCTTACTGTTAATGCAGTTTCGGCCCATGCGTTTACTGCATCAAAAGACACCTATGTTGATTTTGTCGATAGCAAAGATGGTACTGCCAAGATTATTTATACTGAAGTTACCAATAATGCTGCCTCGCCTAGCACCTTGTCTGACTCAAGTACATTTAGTGATGTTCTGAATATTCGAAATGCAATTATTGTTAGTGGGCTTACAATAGCAGCAGCTACCTCTATAAATCAAGGCCAGGAAACAATGGTTTTGCCAATTGCTTCTTCTATCCCATATGCGGTAACTGACAGTCTCGGTAATCTTATCAACCCAACTGATCCGTTTCGTAAGTTACTTGGCTTGCGTCAGATCATTGCCGATTTTAGCACTGCATCAACGACTGCCGTTGATGTAACGGGTATCAATATGTTCGTAAATATTCCTAGTGGTCGTAAGATCAAAGCTACTATGTCAGGAGCACAAGGCTATAACGCTGGTGGTGGTATCAATAAATACAATTTTGTAGATGTGACTGCTTCGAATACTACTATCTATAATCCGAACCAAAACCCAGGTAACACCGCAGCCCAACCTCAAGAGATAAGCACTGTTCTGACGCCGCCTAGTAGCGGTTATCGTAACTATAAATTACAAGCATTTGTGAGCACAGGAACCTTGCATACAGCGAGTGTTAGCCAGTCAACTGCTTTGCAGTTTAGAATAGAACTGGAGTAATTCATGTTTGGGGCTAACTATTTTGCTCAACCATATTTCGGCCAGGCATATCAGGGAAGTATCTCTGGTACCCTAAATATTATCGGTTTTACCGCTACAGTGAGTATGACTGGTGCTTTTAGCAAAAAGACTAGCTATATTCTTACAGCTAATTTGTCGTTTACTGGGCTATTGGCGAAATTATCTAGGCGCAGTTTTACAGCTAACCTTACACTTACTGGTGGCTTTGCTAAAACTGCATTTAAGACTTTTGCAGCTACACTTTCTTTTATTGGTGCATTTAAACGACAGATCAATAAAGTGATGGTAGCCACTCAAAATTTCATCGGTGTTTTTAACAGAAAAGTTAGTCGATTATTCACTGCTACACTAACAACTACGGGTAGTGCGTTCTTAAAACTTATTAAATTGCCGTTTTCAGCCACACAGAGCTTCGTAGGAGCGTTTTCTAAGCGAACACTGAATGTCATAGCGTTTACGGCTACTCAGAGCTTTGTGGGGGCTTTAAAACGGCAGATTAACCGAAAATTAGTTGCTACTCAAAGTTTTGCGGGTGTTATGTTCAAGCAGACCAATAAACCTTTTGCCGCCACTCAAAGTTTCATAGGTAGTTTTGGCCGTTTCATTAGGCGCAATTTTGTGGCCACTCTTACAATATCTGCAATACTGCTTAAATTACTTGGTAAAAATTTTGTAGCTACTCTCAGTTTATTTGGTGCATGGACCCGTTGGTTTAAGCATGGTATGGCTCTTATTATTGAAACGGTGCAGACCACTGTGACGTTCAACGAAGATAATAATAATCGTACTCTTAACTCAGATAGTAACGCGGCGACGCTAAGTGACCCTTCAAACCAGAAAACTATAAATAGTGATGACACCAATGTTACAATGTCTTCAGACTCTAACGAAAGAACACTGGACTAAAAAAATGGCAACACAAACAATAAACACAGTCGCAGGCAACACCGCACCAGCTTGGATCATTACAGCAAAACGAAAAGGCGTGGTTATTGACGTTACAGGTTGTAGCGTTGATTTGATATTGGCCAAAGGTAACAGTGTTACGAACGCTGGACACCAGGATTGCGTTATTGTTACTCCTACGAGTGGCATTGTTAGTTATTCGCCTCAAACTGGGGATGTTCCAGTTAGGGGTAAATATAAGGCTGATTTGAAGGTTATTTATCCTGATGCTACTAGTGAAATTCTTTATGATCAGTTGGTTGTTAATGCACGAAAGGCATTGGGTACCTAATGGGCCAGATTACACTTGCACAGTATAGAGCTAATGTTCGTGGGCTCGTTGGTGACACAGCTTATGATATGACGCTAGTTGATCAGGCGATTAACTGGTTTATTTATGAGGTACACACCAACAACCATATCCGTTACATGGAAACTTCGGATGAGGTTGATATTTCTGCTGGTGACACTACCGCTGATTTTCCTGATGATTTGAACAGTATTTTAAGTTTGACTATGACTAGCCCACAGCATTTAGATATTTTGCGTCACTATGTTGAATATGGTGATTTTATGAAACTGTACCCTGGCTGGGCTACTTATAACCCACGGTTAGTCTACCAATGGACTGATTTTGCTAATGGTATGCGTCTAGCGGCACCTGCCAAACAAGACACTATTTTGGCTATCGACTATATTCGTAATCCTGTGCCAATGATAGATGACGAAGATACTACTGATATGCCAGATCAGTACGAAGAGCTAATCTCAAAGGGTGGGCTTGCTCGTTTGATGGAAATCAATGAAGACTACGGTGAGGCTGCTACTGAACGTAATAACCTCGATCCACTTTTGACGGCATTTATTAGCACTGAAAGCCGTGGTGGGCTCAAAGCTGGTCCAATTATTATGCGCTCCAATAGGGGTCGGGTAGGTCGCGGGAGCTACCAACAAGGGGAGACAACATAATGCGCAGTGGTGTCACTGGGAAACGAACTGTACCGCAAACCTCCAGCAAAGCCATAGACGAGTTCTATGGCTTGCGTGGTCTTGATATGACGACTCCTGATGAGGAAATGTTACCTGGCAACAGCCCATGGACAATTAACAGCCGTATGTATGCCCGTAACGATGGTGAAAGCCGTGTTGGTAATCGAACGCGTACAGGTGCCACTCACTTTTCTTCGCCTGTAGGTTCGGCCGCTAATGTCCAAAACGTCGCTACTACTATTGGTGATCTTGATTTCTCTACCACTAAAGTTATCGCTAACCCCATTCAGTTTAGTTCTGGTGGGGCTTTAACTCGTTTAGATACTGAAATTAAGAAAATTGGTCAGGCATCAGGCCATCCGATTGTTGAAATTTATACTAATAACGGTGGTGTTCCAGGTACGTTGATTGCTGAGAGTTCTATAAATGGCTCATTGATTACTACTACTTACCAGTATTTGACTTCTTATTTTATTGATGCGCCTACCGTTAATAACACGGACACTTATTGGGCTGTTTACTTTATTCAGGATAATGGCGCAGGTAGCTATTACTTGAACCAGACGGCCGCTGGCTCAGTTTTAGAGCTGGTTTCGACGAATGGTGGCCAAGCTTGGAGTTCGTTGAACTGCGGCATCCATTTTAAGAGCTATTTATCAACGCCTGGCGGTGTAAAGGGCTACTATCCTTACTATCCATCTGATAGCAGCTTAAACAAGCTCCTGATGGCCCAGGGAACGACTTTACAGGGCATTATGAAGTCCACAGGTGCGTTGACGGCTATTGATACCAGTATGAGCCCTAGTTCAACTAAGGTACGATTTGCGCAGGTTGATGATCTCGCACTGTACTGTAATGGCTATGATCCTCTAAAACTGTGGAACGGCACTGATGCACCGAGTAACGTGTTAAATGTGCCTACCGTCAATCCTGATAACGTCATGGCTTGGCAAAACCGAGTCTTTATCTACAAGGGTACGCGTGTAGAATTTTCTGAATTAGGTGACATGAATACTTGGCCGTCAGTTAACTTCTTTTATATCCCGATTACTACTCCGAAATCACCTGATCACATTACTGGTTGGCGCGTATTCCAAGATAATCTTTGTTTTTGGACACACAAAACTAAGTATCAAGTTATCGGCTCAAATATTAGTAACTTCACCTATAAAGAGGTTGTCGGAACTAAGGGTGCTGCTTCTGATGAGGGCATTGTTTGTGATCGGAACTTTGCTTATTTTGTATCTGATGATAAGCAGATTTACCGCTGGAATGGTATATCTGACACCCTGTTATCATTGGCTGTTGAAGGCGAACTGCAGGGTATGGATGATGTCACACAGGTTCGTTTGCACCTCTATCGTAATCAACTTCGTGTTTATTACACAAAGGCTGGTGAAGGCCGAATGCTTTTATTGGATATCGAGTTAAGTAATCCTAGTGCAAGCGCATGGGTTTGGATGCTTGACACCGATCACCCGATGGTTGGCTCGTGTGATTTATACCTCGATAAAGATGATCCGTTAATTGAGTTTTCTTCTTTGGTGGGCCGCGCTTACTACGGTGAAGTAGAAGACAACTTTAATGATGTCGGCAAAGCTCTCGATTGGAAATACTGGACCAATTACAAAACCTATGGCTACCGCCGACGCAATGGCCAGTCATTCGGTGGTGCTTCTACCAAGAAGCGTATCCGTCGTTTCCACCCTATCGTGCGCACCGAAGACTCTGATTATACAATGTCGGTTGGTCGTGACTTTGACTTTAAGAATCAGCCTGATATGCGGGCTTACGTTGTTTCTGGTGGTGGTGCTAAATTCGGTTCATTTAAATGGGGTGATGGTACTCACTGGGGTAAAGCAAAGCAGATCATGACACTTACTTCTATGAGTGGTCGCGGTAACTTTATTCAGTATCGTTTTGAGCGCAAGGGTGTTGATACCCCTGTAGAGTTATATGGCTATGTTGCACAATACAAGATTGGAACACCGAAGTAATGCAACCTACAGGATTGTCTCTTGATGGTGGTACACTCCAGCTTTTGCCTGGAGGTGCTACGTTAGAACAGCTTACAGCAGCTCTAAACGATGTTATTACACGCTTAAACTCACAGCTACAGACACAGGTTTATTCTGATACTCAAAACCAGCGTATGCTTATTGGTTATCAACAGAATGGTTGGGGCGTAGGTAAAAACTTTGGTATCAAGATATCTATTGAAGGCAAGGATGTGCGGACCGCGACTGACGATGAGTTACTTTTCAGTATGTCTGTTGATGCTTGGACTTGGCGCAATAGCAGTGGTCAGATTACAAAGCAATTCCAGGCTCAGACTGGTACCGACAGTTACTATGACTCTGCTACCCGCAATTATGTTAATATTGGTTTACGGCCGAGTACTAACACCGACGGGTTTGAAATGGCTAAACCAGGTTCGGACTTAGGCAATGCCCCAATCTAAGCAATCACTGACTAGTGATTTTGATTATTTAAAAATCGCTAAAGATGACACGATTACTATCACTACTGGCACACCGTCAGATAGTGATTTTGCTTTTCCGACTGATCCGTTCGGTGGCTTTGGTTTCGGTGAGCAAGGTTATGCTACGATTAGCCATAATCTAGGTAGTGTGCCGCTTGTTCGAGCCTTTATACAATCAGTAGGCGGCCTCTGGTATAGCTCATATCAACAGATTGGTTTTATTCAGATTGATCCTAACCTGCTTACTTTGGTGAGTGCAAACGACTTGAAACTTTGTGTTAATAGTGGCTCACACCAAAGCAATGTACCAGTGTTTTATCGAATTTATAAGCTAGGTACAACTGCCATTGATTCAGATGATCGTATTGATAAGATATTCTTAAAAAGTGATCCAGCCTCACCTACCAGTGCTACACTTGGGCCTTGCACGTTTTCTTCTGATAATGTGCAAACAGTAGTACCAATTCCGCATAACCAAAATGAGGATATCATTTGGACTTTAGAATTTTCCCAGGATGGTAATAACTGGTATAACGACGGTAGTTTCATTTATGGTGGCCCTGACACTGGTTCTGGCCCTCCAGGTGGTCCGTATGCCTATTACTACTATTGTCGTGCTTATGGAGCTGCTGATAGCAATAATTTTTATATTCGTTTTGAACATAACTATCCGACTAGCATCACCTTATATGCTCGATGGAGTTTGGATTATCGCTCATGAGTGACAAGTACGTTAATGATGTTTTTAACTCTGATCTCGACGCTTTTAAGCAAAGCGGTATTCAAACTGCTTCAGTGACTTTTTCTGGTAGTGTGGCCGCTGGTGGTGAAGTTGTACTTACCACTTCACCACTGACTTTAAATAATTTAGATTTCTCTCAAATTCTGTTTGATAATAGCTTTTATCATCCTGGTCGATATCGTAATATGGCACTTGAAAATGCCACTATGATTAACGAAACGACTAGAGGCAGTCAACTGCAATGTAATGTAGCCCAGGTAGTCAATGGCAACACAATTCAGTTGACGGCAACGCTATTTAATCCGTATGATGGAGCTGTAACCCTTAGTACAACGACAATAAATTTCTTGTATATTCCTTATCAAGCTACGTTGTAAAGTGTGGTAAAATTACCATATAAAGGAAATTTAAACAAAAAATGCCACCACAAGTACAAGACTTAAACACTCTTATCGGTCAGTACCAAACCGCACTGGCCCCTCAAAAACAACAACTCGATAGCCAAATTACGGCTAACGATCAATCAGGCCAGGTGCAACAGCAAGGACTTGGCGCGGCAAAAGATACAGCTTTTCAAGATATTACCCAACAGGCGAATGATCGCGGTGGGTATTTTTCTGGTTTTAGCCCTGATCAACAAGCTAAATATACGGCTGCTACTTATCTGCCTGCTCTAGCTCAACTGCAAAGTACTATCGCTGGTACTCGTGCTTCACTGCTTGGCAAAGAAGCTGATCTGTCAGCTACCGCTAATACCTCGGCACTTACTGAACAGCAACAGGAACAAAAGAATCTTCAGTCATACCAAGAACAACAGGCCGCTGCCGCTGCCGCTGCCGCCGAAGCTGAAAAGACTCGTGAATTTCAAGCGGGTGAAAACGCTAAAGATCGGGCTGCTACGTTGGCTGCTGCTAACGCTAAAGCTGCTCAAATCACCCCTGCACAACAGCAGGCCCAGGACTTCGCGGCCGCTAATAGCTATCTATCAGGTAAAGTTGGTGGCGATCAAAAAGTTAGCCCTAATGTTTGGAAAGCTGCCGAAAAGAGTTGGGTTGATGCTGGCTATAGTGCCGCATCCTTCAAGTCAAACTTTGGTAACTACATTAACAGCAATCACGCACAAGATTACACCTAGGAGTAAAAGATGCCGTTTATTGCTCCTGGCTCAACAAGTTCGAAAAGTTCAGGTGGTGGCCCCGCACCACGATTTCACGCTCCATCTGATAATATGCACATTGCACCCGAAGAGGGTAGTGGTAATGGGCTTACTGATATCAACTCTCTTAAAGCTCAAAAGCAGAAGAATCAACAGCAGAATAATAAAAGTGTCGCTCACAAGGCCATTGATGATCTTGGTGGCTTTTTAAGTGGTGCGGGTCATGTAGCAAAATCTACGGGTTCAGCACTTGTAAAGCCTGCGGCCGATGTCATCAATTACGATGTTATCAATCCCGCAAAACAGGTTGTAGCTACGGCTACTGGCAACAAGCAAGCGGCTGCTAATGCTAGTGCTAATGAAACGAAAATCGGTGGCAAAATAGTTCATGATACTGCTCAACTTAGTAGTGATATTTCTGGTGGGGCTGTTAATCAGTTAGCTCGTGCGGCCGTTCAGGTGCCTCACGCCATTGCTCGTGAAGTTCAGAACAAACCCATTGATGATATTCAGAAAAAAGCTTTTGGCACAACTGATTCAGGTACAATTGCTAAGAAGATCGTTGGCTCAACGGTTGGTACGGCTGCGCTGGTTGCGGGGGCTCCTGAAGCCGCTGCCGCTAAAGATGTCGTAGTTGCTGGCGGTGAAACGGCCGCCAAAACAGGTGCCAAAATCGTTCCTAGAGTGGCCAAAGACGCTGCTATCGGTGGTACTGGTACAGCAGGCAGTAACCTAACGACTAATCCTAACCAAAGCACCAAAGACCTTGTTAAAAACACTGTTATCGGTGCTGCTACCGCAGGCGCACTACCTGTAGTAGCAGCCGCCGCTGGTAAGGGTGTTCAGTATCTTTTCGGTAAAAAACCAGTTGCAGCGTCAACTCCGACTCCTATTGAGGTCAAAGATCAAAGTACTGGTACAACGAAAGGTGTTGTCACTAGCGTATTACCGAAATCGACAGGTGTTGATGCGAAACCACCTGTACTGCCGCGGCCGAGTGACGCTGGTTATACTAATGCAGAATTTCGTTCAGAATTTAACGCTCCCGCCGCCCAGGTTGCTAAAAATACACCTGAAGTAGCTGATGCTTTCGCTAAGACTGGCTCACATGATCCCACGACACTTACCGTTGCTACTTTGGCGGACTTGACTAACAGTAAAAAGGTCGGCGGTATTGTCGATCAAATGGTACCAGGTTTGCAGGGTGCTGATCGGACCGCAACTGTAAAAGCCATCACTGCAGCTAAAGACCCTGCAGAAGTATCTCATCTGTTATATGATGCGGCCCACAATCAGCATATGGCTAACAATGCGGCGACTCATCTGACAGGTACGCCAATGGATAAGAGCATTTCCTTCAATAACCCTAGTGACGTTGAAAATGCACAGCGTCAACAGTTACATGTTCGAATCGCTCAAATCAATAAAGCCATTGATAATCATGCGGCTGGTAGTACTGAGCAGACACCAGAGGCTTTAAATGCCCTCCTGAAGTCACGACAGGCTGCTCAAGACGTTTTAGATGGTAAAACGGCTTATGCTGACGCATACGGCCCTAAAGCCAATACAAGCAATATTAAGCCGTTACCGTTTGTCGGTGATCCTATCGAAGGCCACCCGTTACAGCAGACTAAGGGTATTGTTGCTAGCATTCCGAAGGTAGCTGAAGGTGATAGTACTCGCCAGGCAGTTGTCAACCGAGAAGTAGCTATGCGGGCAACACTTGATAGTTTCCACCCTGCTGAAGCGACTGAAACCTGGAACAAATTAAGCGCGGCCGATCAGAAGTTATTTGATAAAAGTGAAGTTGGCCCAGGCTTAACCGATAAGCAGGGTATGGACCGCTTTATTCGGATTGCAAAAGCCAATGCAAAAGACCCCGAAACACTAATCAAGTACGCTAAAATCCACGCTGAAGATATGAAAACAGTGTTAGCTCACCGCCAGGCGCTTCACCCTGAGACTGAAAACTTGCCTAACTATCGACCGCACTTGTATGACCGCAATGATAAAGCTACTGCCGACTACTTGCAAAAACGAGCTGATACCTATGCATTAGCTATTAAGAATGGTAAACCTGGCTATACCCAACACCGTATTATTCCAACGTATGCCGAAGCTGAAAAGGTACTTGGTAAAGATGGCAAACCTCTCTTAAAGCGGCTCAATAATAACGCTCACGAGGATTATATTCAGACTTTGCAACGAACGGCTGGCGAAAATGGCCAAGCTGCATTAGTTAAGGGTATGCGAGAGGCACACGGCACGAGTGCTGTTTTCCATGTTGGTACGAGTCCGACAGGTGATAATCTTGGTAACTTGCGTATCGCTGGTAGCAAAGGCTTGTCTATGCCACAGGAACTAGCTGATCACTACAATGCTCGTGAAACGGCCGCTCCATCTAAGAATATGTTTGTCCGTGGCTACGATAAGTTGAACAAGAGTGTTAAAAATACTGTCCTAGCGGGTGGTGCTTTCCATGGTCTACAGAGTGGATTAACGGTAGCTGGTCAACAACTCATCAGTGGTATTCGTCACCCATCTTATTTGATGGATAACCTACGACTTATCGGTGATAGCATGAGTACTAAGCTTCGTGATGCACATTTGGAAGCCATGAAAAACAACGCGGGTGACTTTAAAGATGGCATGACCAGCTTAGAGCGTCAACGAGCTGCAGGTCTGACATATACTGACTTAGCCACTAAAGCTACCGATGGTAAAAACCAGGGAATCTTGAATAAATTACCAGGCTTCAAACAGCTCCATGAGGCAGTATTTGAACGTCAATTACCTGCCGCTAAGCAGATGATATTTGACCAGAAAACAGCTCATCTTGATTTGCGTAATCCTGCTGATCTTGCTAAAGCCCGTAGTGAAGCTGCAGGTATCAACTACATGATTGGTGGTATCGACTCGGCAACTGCAGGTCTATCACCAAAAGCTATGCAACGCTTATCACGGGTTGTTCTAGCGGCCGATTATACTGAGGGTCGTGCTATGACTGTCGTAAATGCTTTGACTAAGTGGGGTGCAGATAGCCCTGCTGGTCGTACAGCACGGCAGGCGGTAATCGGTAAATCGTTGGTGACTGCTTTACCTGGGCTTATTGGTTTGGCCGCTACTGGCAAACTGAACTTAAATGATCCTAAAGCTGTTGGTAACGCCTTTGTACAACAGATTATCAGCCCACAGATCATGACTCCGTGGCGTGGTGCTCCTACCAAGAGCAATCAAAAAGGTAATCCCATTTCCTTAAAACTACCAAGTACTTATATCTCAGAAATTGGTAAGGTTTTGGCTCCTGTCATTGATCCAAAAAGTACTTATGATAATAACCGTACCAGTGGTATAAAAGATTTTGCCTCCGCTCGTTTGGCGGCGTTACCTGCAGCGGCCGAAAAGCTAGCAACGAATAAAGATTACTTCGGTAATCCTATTTTCACAGGTGATAAGAAACAAACGGCTCTTAATGTTGCTGAACAATTCGCTCCTATCCCTGTATCACAAGGGGCCAAAGCTGCTTCTGGTAAACAAACGCTTGCTGAAACAGCGCTCAATGAGGCAGGCTTTAAAACTTCTAGTAGTACCCTGCCTCAAGATACAGCTCATGCTCGTCGTCTTAACGAGTTCTATAACACTAAAAATGCACTTGAGACTAACCGTGCCAAGGTCGTCAAACAGATGAATGATTTGGTCCGATCTGGTAACACTAATCAAGCTGATCGACTGGCCCAGGAGTTTAACTCAACCATAGATGCACAAACTAAGCCATTCCGCAGCAAGTATGCCGATAACTATAATCCCGCATTCGATAAAGAATTTTTAAAGGCTAAGATTTCACCAACCAACTCAGCAAATAGGGCTCGTGTAAAGGCAATTAAAGAGTCCGACGCTGTGGTACAATAACCAATAGAAAGAAGAAACCAAAAATGCCAGTAATTAACCCCCCATTACCAGCCGACGGCGACGAAGCAATTGTTGAGCCGTACAATGCAGCCATTCAAGCCATTCTAGGCGTTCTAAACGGCTCTGTAGACGCTGATAATATCGCGGCGGGTGCAATTGGCCTTTCTGAGTTATCAACGGTTATACAGGGCTTCCTAGTGCCTACAGCTTCAATCCTATCTTTTGGTGGTACCAGTGCTCCGACTGGTTGGTTGATGTGCGATGGCAGCTCTCAGCTACGGGCTAATTATTCTGCTCTATTTGCTGCAATTGGCACAGCTTATGGTTCTGTCGATGGCACTCACTTTAATCTACCTGATTTCCGCGGTCGTGTTCCTGTTGGCCGCGAGGCAATGGGTGGTACTACTTCTGGTCGTCTTGAACGTACAAGTACTTTGACAACGGTTAGTGGTAGCCCTAGCGCCACCGTAGGTAGTGCAACTGGTTTGGCCCCAGGCATGTTTATCACAAATGCCAATGTTACAGCAGGTACAAAAATACTTTCTATATCTGGTACAACCATTACGATGTCGGCCAACGCTACGGGCAACGGTACAACTGTTACTGCTCGTTTCTCAATGCTTGGAAATGACCCTGAAGTGTTAGGTGCAGCAGGTGGTGAAGATGTCCACCAGTTAGTGACCAATGAATTGGCCGCGCACTCGCACACTCAGTCTATTTGGAACTCTGTTGGCTCATTTTCAAATGGTACAACAGGTCTGCACAGTCAGGGTGGTACTTCAACTGCTACGACAGTTGGTACATCAGAAAACACTAATAATACGGGTAGTGACCAGGCGCACAACAACATGCAGCCGTCACTTGTCACAAACTTTATTATCAAAACGTAAGATTTTCGATTGTGTTAATAAAAAAACATAAACATAATGGTAGGATGAGAGAAGGATGTTACTAACACATGAAATCACCAACTTCGCTGCAATTACAGCCACTCTGTCCGAATCCTTCGGTCTACTCGCAGGTGCGATTGGGCTCATCGGAATTGTTGGTGGTCTTGTCGGCTTCTTCGCAAAAGGAAGGAGTGACGCGATCATTAAAGCTCAAGCCGAACTCATTGATGTGCGCGATAAACAGATTAGTGACCTCAGAGAAAGCACTGCAGCGCTCACTAGTAAGGTCGAAGTACTCACCCAGCAGAGTGCAACACTTACTAGCTTAGCCCAAGGCTCACCCCAGTTAGTTACTCTTACTAAAGAAATTAAAAATTTGCCATCTTCGATAACTAGGATAATAATCAAAGCTATGAAAGATGCGCAGAAAAAAAATGGTTGACACAAATCTAACCCACGACTTACTTAGTGATATCGAAATAAAAGATCGGCGTTTTCGCTTTACCCAAACGCTGTTTTTCTTTTTGGTGGCATTGATGCTAGTAGTTTTACTAGTCGCTAGCTATCAACAGCAAGTAGGGGTTAAAAAGGTTACGACTGGTCAAACCAAGACCTTGGCAGCATTAACCACAGAAGGTAAATCACAAACTGATAAAATCAATGACCTCCAAAAGCATATCGACTGTGTAGTAGCACTTTTCCAACAACCTGATCGTTCCTCATTAGTCATTAGCGACATTGAAAATTGTAGCTTAAAACAACTTCAGGATTCAGCCGATAATAGTAAGACCTCAGCAGCAGCACCTTCACAACCTAGTACGTCAAATTCATCCAGTGTAGCCACCACTACACCCGTGACGGCACCAACAAGTCCTAGTACTGGTTCGGGGGGCTCCAATCCTATTCAACAGCCCGATCCGCTAACCATTCTAGGCTTACCAGTTTGTGTGCCGTTCACTGGTCTTTGTGTCCGTTAGTGATACAATACAGCTTATGGAAACAGGCATAGATTTTTCATTCGCATCTATCACCGCTGCTGAAATTAAGCAGGCAGGTTATTCATTCGTTTGCCGCTATTTGGCAAGTTCACCTGGTAAAGCTATTACAGCGGCCCAGGCGAACGATTATCGCTCAAATAATCTTGGTATAGTACTGGTGTTTGAAGACTACGCAAATCAAGCCCTCGATGGCTACAATCAGGGTGTTGCTGATGCAAAAGAGGCTGTAGCCCAAGCTGATGCTATCGGATTCCCGAATGATCGGCCGATTTATTTTGCAGTTGATTTTGACGAAGCTGACACACCGCTTACTAATGGTGAGATTTATGCTTATTTGGACGGCGCAGCTTCAGTTATTGGTTTACAACGTGTCGGTGTTTATGGTGGGTACTACGTCGTTAAACGCTGTATCGAAAATGGCCACGCTACCTGGTCTTGGCAAACAGTTGCCTGGAGTGGTGGCCAAGTATATGCAGGCGCACATTTATATCAAAATGGTAATTCAGACTTCAATGGTGGAGCTGATATCAACCAAGCATTAAAAACAGACTTTGGCCAATGGGGTCAAAAGAAAGAGGTGAATATGTACCCAACAGAGGCAGCATGTCAAATACTAACGGCTCAGACAGGCTGGCAAAAGGGGCCAGATGGTAAAACTAGCGCTGATGCTATAGCCTACTGGACTACTGGAACTGGAAACCCTGATTGGGGTAATCCTGATGTCATAGCCGCTAAATGGGCGATTGAAGTGTTTTATGCAGGCCGCCAAGAAGGTGAAGATATTGCTAACTCGCAAAAGCCTACTCCAGCTCCCACACCTGCGCCTGATCCTACTCCAGCACCTACGCCAAGCCCTACACCTCCTAGCAAATTACCAGGTTGGTTACAGGCAATCGTTAATCTATTCACGGGGAAAAAATAATGCAGTACAAACTTGGTAAACTACCTGCCCGTAAAGGGGCAATCAAATTTGAATTAGCACATTATTTGAATCTACCTACTTTGGTGCTTCCGAAAACTTTCGGCCACCAAAAGTTAGAAAATGAATGGCAAATGCTTGGTAATGATCAATATGGTGATTGTGTATGGGCTGGCGCGGGCCATGAAACAATGTTGTGGAACTTAGAAGCTGGCAAAACAGTGACTATCACGACCGCTAATGCACTCAGCGATTATGCTAAAGTCACAGGCTTCAATCCTAACGATCCGAATACTGACCAAGGCACTGATATGCAGGTTGCCGCTAGTTATCGCCTTAAAACGGGTGTAGTGGACGCACAGGGCCAACGTCACAAAGTTGGAGCTTATCTAGCCATTAAGCTTGGTGATACTACTCTGTTAAAACAGGCAATGTACCTGTTTGGCAGTGTTGGCATTGGTATCGAGTTCCCGCAATCAGCTATGGACCAGTTTAATGCGGGCAAGCCATGGAGCGTCGTAAAATCAACTGTTGAAGGTGGCCACTATATCCCCGCAGTTGGCTATGATGCAAAGTATATTTACGTTGTTACTTGGGGCAAATGCATAAAAATGACCTGGGGATTCTTTAAGAAATATGCTGATGAAGCTATTGTGTACCTTAGTGAAGAAATGCTTAAAAACGGCACCAGTCTCGAAGGTTTTAACCTCGCACAGTTGCAAGCCGATTTGAAAGCGCTATAATTAGCAACATAATAAAAGAAAGAAAAATATGGCAAAACTCACTGCAGCAGAACGTAACAAACTTGGTAGCAATCAATTTGCTATCCCTAGTAAACGAGCTTACCCGATTCACGATATGAATCACGCTAAAGATGCTTTAGCTCGTTCTTCTGGTAAAAAAGAAGAGGCTCAAGTTAAAACGGCCGTTCATAAAAAGTGGCCACAACTACGCCCCAAGGTCAATGATACTGATAAAGACGGCGATAGCAGCGCCGATAAAGATAAGGACGGGTACTAAAAATGGATATTCTAAGCGCCGTATATTTACATGCAGTCGTACTATCAGCTTTGGCGGTTGTAGTTGTTCAACAGTTATTGAAATGGCAAGTTGTACCAACTAAACTAGCAAACCGTTTTCCTGTACCTACGAATATCATTCTGAGCTTCATAGCGTCGGTTGTAGCCGTTTGGCAGTCACATGTACCTACACCTGCTAATTGGACTGATTGGATCGTTCTAGTGGCCACTGTGAGCGTCAGCGCAGCCATTACATACAACGCTACCTTGCGTAATTGGGTTGGTCTTCGAAATACTGAAAGCAAAACTAGCTAAAGTTTCACGACAACGAACAAAAAACCCCTTGCTATGAGGGGTTTTTATTTTTGTGTTTAGGGTGCAATCCCAGGTGTTTATTTTCAAACATCAAAGAGAATCTTTGATCACTAGCATACTTATGTGTGAGGGTGGAGTTTTGGGAGGTGTAATTGCTATAAAAAGGTGCTACGCATAGCCGTTACGTTATATATACCACAAGCGGAATAAAAAAAGAAATCCCGCTGTTAATGTGACAGCGGGTTCATAAGTTTTTATCTGTGTTTTATTTCGTGTTTTGATCTGTAGATATAGGCTGGGAGGCTTTTATCTATCATCAATATAGCATTAAAAGATTAAAAGCAATAGAATTATCTATTTTTAAGAGAGCGGCGGGGAGTGACAGCTTTACTCAGTGTTTCGGCCTCGGCCTAATTTACCTTTAGATCGCCAGTTAATTAAGTGTACACCCGCGTCATCCTATCTAACGACCACGGCAAGCCCAAAAGAGTGCTTAATCGTTAGAACGGGATGGTTGATTACCCTCGCAAAGTAATCAACATTCCCACATTTTACCAGAAGAGGTTTGAGGCCCAAAAACTTTGTGCGCCCCACCAAGAACTGTAGCGGCTAACAGCATAATTTGAAGCCCATTTTAGCTGACAAACTGGATCAACCGATATGAAATTACCGTCAGTATCAAAATTGACACAACCTGATTTCCCACAGGGCAACTCTTGTACTAATCCGCAAGCACCTGTATGCGGCTCCTGAGCTACAATTCGCCAACCAGATTCATGGCTCACGATGTAGTCAACAGCCGCATAGTCTGAAGGTGCAATACCCGCTGCAGCCATCCAGTCTTCATGACCACCACTATAAACAGACTGTGAGGCTTGTACAGGTTGTGTGACGGGCGTTTGAGCTGGAGCCACAGGTTGAGTCGTTTGCGGTGCTGAAACGGCTTCTTGGGCGGGTTTTGAAGGTACAGGAGCAGCTTTTATAACCGCTACTTTAGTGACAGGAATGGTTTTAGTAACAGATTTTTGTTTCAAGGGAGCTGCATTAACAGCAACCAATGAAGTGGTGATTAGGATTGCAATGACAATTTGTATAGCATCCTTGAATAAATGTTTCATAGTCCGCGTTATTCGGTCACTGTGGTAAAACGCTGGCTAACCTTTCTTATTTGTTGGTTTGCTCATTTGTTTGTAAATATGGTTTACGACTAACAATATACCACAAAACACGGTCACGATCCCGACGACGTACTTGTTGGTAAAGTTGATCCATCCAGCTAGACTTGCGCCCGCCAAGATGATAATGGTTAGTGCAAATGGCTCAATGGCCGTTACGAATTTGTTTAACATGTTAGTAGCTCCTTACTATTTTGATGTTACTGAAACAGTCTAGCACACCATAAGTAGTTTGTCAAGTACCATATCGTTTGATCAATTTTACTCGCCAGTTATTGTAAGGTAATAACCTTCGAGTTTTTGCATCAAAGTAATCTCTGGAACTATCAGAACGACGACTTACAAATTCACGACTGTACATTAGAGCTACATGTACCCGTAAGATTTTGTTTAATAATGGCTGTTCAAAATCATAGCCTATTGGTTGTTTTCGAATTTTCATGATTAACCCCAAAATCCAATACTCAAAACATGGCCGTGTTCACAAGTCCCACGATTATAGCTCCAGGCTTCTACCTTCGTACCATCAATAGGGCAACGACCACGGAGGCGACGAATGATTGCTAATAACATTACTTCTCACTTTCTTTTAGAGTTAGGGTTATCGGCTGTCATGATGCTGACTCAGAAATTGCTTTATCAATTAAGACTTCAACCATATTAGCCATGCTACGGGACTGAGAAGCAGCTAACTTGGAAAGTTTCTCTCGGTATTCAGTCTTAATCTTAATCTGCGTATATAGATTTGCCATTTTCAATCTCAATTTCATTAACCATATCTTTATAAACCTCATAACAAAAGCTGTTACAAAACCACAGTCTATCGTGGCGCACCTTGCGTATAAACAATGTGGCACGATTAAGAGGTTCGCCACACTCACAGCACACGTAATTAATTTGGGCGTAAGTCATTAGTAGATTCCTTTGCTCTTTTCATAATTTCGTTCCTTGCTTAGTTGATACCCTAATAGTAGCAAACTGGTAGCATATTGTCAACACTATACTTTACTATCCCCAATGCCGAAGTGGTTGCGGGCTTCTTACAATATTGTTTTACGTTACTCACCGATTAACTCCTTCTTACAAAAACAGCATTTGCCGTTTTCAAAATAATGATCACAATGTACGCAGATTTCTTGAATACTCATTTTAAAACTTTCACAATTGATCTAGGGCATTTGTGCATTTTTGATTCAGGAACTTCAATAGCAAAATAGCCGTAACTAAGCGCCCAGTAGCACTCACCCTGTTTATAGCCAATATAGTGATCAATTTGCCGTACTTCGTAGTAACGGCCGCGTTCACCATTTGGAACCAAAACATACTCGCCTTTTTTGAAGCTCATTACTTTTTTTTTCGAGGTGCTTTCTTCTTTTTGGTGGCATTCTGTACACCAACGTCGATTTCAATAGGGTCAACAGGTGGCAATACATTGATTGGAATTTCATCAAATTCGGCCGATTGAACCACCAACATAATACCGTTACGAATACTATCAGGTGCTACGGCGATTACCTGTGCATCAGCGGGCGCACCTTTCACTATGGTAGTGTTCTTACGCCATTTCAGCCCTTTAGTAAATAGAAACATAAAATCGGCTGGTTTCACCATAAACATACGAACACGGCGAGTAGGGATTTTAAGCTCTTCCTTCGGTTTGTCGGCCTCTGGTTTTTGAACGACTTTCAAGCGATCTTCGGGATGCTCCAGCCCTTCAGGTTTAGGATTCTTGTGTTCACTCATTCTAGTTACCTCTTTCAGTTAAAATTATTTCACCTTCACGAGCCCAATATTTTTCAACGTGCGCATCGTAAACATAGGAATCATCGTCACAGAGAGCATCCATAAAAGCCTTGAGATAGTTATCGGCATCAGGTTTAACTTGGTGAGGTTTGCCATCATAGGATGCTTTCTTTTTTTCTGGCCACGAAGGGGGCATGGGAATTTTGAACACTACTGTAAACCGTGCGTCCAAGCTTCCCCGAATTACTTTGTGCAGGTCGGCTTTGAAGTCCAAGTATCGCATCACGCTGGGGCGTTGGCGTTTTTTCGGATCGGCGTGATTCGGGTCTTTGTACCAACGATCCCGCTGTGTCATCCTGGGCTTTGGTACGGGAGCTACTGGTATTATGAGCGGCTTCATGACACGACCTTATGAGCCAAACCATTTTTGATTCATCGAAGAGAAGATCACCATTTCGCCCCTCAGTGTGGTGTAAATCCATACTCGGTGCGGCAGCCCCACAGCGCGGAAGACCAAGGAGGTAATCTTGACAATGTAAAAGTCCGTTTTGGTCACGATCTTTTACTGCCTTTAGATTTCGAAAATCTTCGTACTTTATTGAACGCGGACTGCTCTGAGCTATCGGTTTCTGGCTTCTTTTTAAATAGCTTCTCTTTAAACCAGAACTCTGTTTTTGGTCCAAACTCATTTTCCCCCTCCAGTAGTGGGGTGTTTACTCCCGCTTCGAACGGCTCCATTGTGGGCTTTTGCACCCTTTTGAGAGATGGCTTTGAGCTTTTTGGTTTGGCCACTGTCTTTAAGAATTTTGAAATAACCAACACTATTTTTACTCGCAAGTTGTCTAAGCTCTTCGATACGTCCTTCATCTTTAAGCTTACCAAAGTAACCGCGAGACCGATGTTTCCCACCAGCAGCACCCAATTCGTTATAGTAATTTTCATTTTTCTCCTTATTGGTGGCGGCAGCTTTTTTACCCGCTGCAGACCTATCAAATGCAGGTATACGCCTACCAAGTTTATCAAATCGTTCTGCCATAGTGTTAATCCTCTAAGTCTTCGAGTTCTTCTTGAACCTGTTGATCGAATTTGTTCATCCAATCATCGTAAAAAGGGGCAAAATCGTCTTTGGTACCACCTAGTTTCATGTGAAGTGCGAATAATTTTAATCGTAGTTGTTGAGATCGGCTGCGTTGGCCCTTAATACTGCTATTTTCGGTAGGGATATCAGACAATTCAATCTCATCAATTTTAAAGGCCAAATGGCCATTCTGCTGGTAGTATTTGTCCACCAAAGAAAAACCACTATTGCTCATTTCACGCAGCGTTTGAAAGCTGAATTTAACTGAGCCATCTTTTACACGGCTAAACGATTTTAGTTGGGCTTCTACCAGCAGAATTTGCATAGCTAAATCTCTAAGTTCCGCGTTAATCGGCTTATAGTATTACTGATTTTCGATAACCTATGACCGTGAGAACCAAGAAGACTTACTGTTGTGGAAATACCACAAGAAGTAGTAGCGTCTTCACCTGATTCATCAGGGGTGTTGCTACTAACCACAATCAATCGAGATTCTAGTACTTCAAGCTGTTTTTCAATAGCAGATAGTAGTTCATCATTTCGATTTATGGTTGATTCTAATGGTGAGATTTCTTGGGCTTTACTCGTTGTAGTTTCATTTTCTCTGTCCATATTATCCTTCTTTCCCAGTTACCTTAAATTTGTGAACCATTTTACCTGAACCAGTAGCGGTAGATTCATCCCTGTCATCAGTGACTTCATCACCATCTAACAGGGCTACGATCTCGTATGGCTCCAAAGGGAGCTGACGGACCATGTTCTCTAAATCTTCTTCGCTTTCGAACTCAATTGTTGTCGTCGAGGTGAAAGTTAGCATATTAGCGATTTGCGAGAGTTAGAAAACCATTGCGCGGGTTTTCTGTGACAACCTTACCATCAGGCAGATCGCAAGCAGTATCACGCTGATCCTTACTGAAATAATAGATCGTTTGTACCTTGCCACCGCGCAAAGTTATTTTCTTACAATTCAGGTAGTAAGTTATGTCTTTTGAGTTTGTTTGGGTATATCCCATAGTTTTTACTCCTTTCGAGAGCCTTTAGTTGCAACAGTTTCATCGTTGCCTGGTTCATCGTTGTGACGCGATTCAATAACATCATTCGCGTCAACAGCTTCATGGTCGAAAAGTCCAGTCTGGCGCTCGGTAGTAGTCATTTCGCGCTCACTGATCTTTTCGTGGGTATCGGTTCGTACTTGAGTCACTAAACCTTTTTCGTAATCGTAAGTGACTTCTACAGTAACTTCACGAATCTCTCGATTAGTCGAAACGATGTTAGCTAGCTTGGTTTCCTTAGCTTCAGCCTGTTTGAGATCAGCGTTCAATTCAGCCATGATTGACTTTTTACGGGCCTTCATAGCTTCGGTAGCTGCATGAGCATCGGCTTGCTCATGGGCGCGGGCATTCCATTCAACGGCGTTAAGCTCACAAGAAAGTTCCTGTGATACTTTTTCTACCTTTGGTGGAATACCTTCATAAGAGCGCTCTTCTTTTTTCTTAATTGCCATGATTTATCGCCTTCTCGCAGAACGACTGCGCTTTAGAGTTAATTCAGCTTTTTCAGCCCGTTCACGCCATTGATCACAGACTAGTTGAATACCTTCGAGACCATCAACTTTACTTTGTAATTTTTCAATGGTTCCCTTTAACTCAGTACATTTTTGTTCAGAATTTCGATACAAAGCACTCATTTGGCCAGCTTCATGCGCTAAAGTAATCATAGTAAATTCGGCTGCAGGTAGCTTAGGTGCTTCTGCTTTTTCTAGCAAATCTAGTCTGCGTCTTCGGAGTGTTTCTATTTGTTGATCAATTTGTTCAATTGCGGGATCATATCCCATTTCCATACCATCGTAATGTCTCATATATTACCTTTCACCTCAGTAGCATAAGCTCTCAAACTTAGAACGCTACATCTTTCATAGGCTTTAATTTTTTAGCATCTTTCTGTGGCTTGGTTTCAGCTTTAGCAGCAGAGTCACCGTCACCATCTTCGGTATCGTCATCATCAGCCTTTTCGTCCAAGTTTTCAATTTGAACATCTTCAGGCTTAACATCCTTACTTGGCTTTGGTTTACCATTCAGTTCATCAGTCGTTGTCGCATACTTAGGGCCGTCATCCTCGGCAGTAGCGCCGTTGTCATCCTCATCAGGCTTACGTTGCATGTAAGTGTTGAGGTAGCGCTGTAATTGTTCGTCCAGGCGTTGTGCTTCAGCTTCAGTCGCATCGGTAACATTTTGGCCCTCAAATACAGGGATGAAGTAAGTGTTACGACCCTTCTTAGCCTTTTTAGGCTCATTGGTGATGTATACAGCGCACTTGTCGATATCGAACTGTTTTTTAAAGTCGATCCATGCGCTCATAGCTGCACCAGAAAACTTGAAGTTACCAATTTGGAACTCGCCAGTCTCGTCTTTGAACATTACATACACGCTCTGAGCGAATTTGAGCCCATTTAAGCCCATTTCTTTGATTTGTTGGTAAGTACCACGAGCCTGTATTCCCTGCTTGGTACGGGCCACCAAAAGGCCGTTAGAATTGCGAACCTCATTACTCCAATAGCCTGATTGTTGAGCATCATTGAAACCAGTAAGTGTTTGGAGTTCATCGAGCACCAGGAAACTAAACGGTAGTGGCACTTCGATTTCTTCCTGGGTTTCCTTGTCGTAATAGGTGATACGACCACCACCCTCTTCACCGCCGCGCCATTGCATAAAGCGCGTTGCTGGGTTTTTTACTGTTGGGTTAGATCGTGACATTACTTTTCCTCCTGCTTAATTTTGCCAAGTTCTGCATCAAAATCACCTTCAGTACTGATTACTTTGCTGCTAACAGAACATTGTTGGCTATTTACGCTAAAGGCTGTACCAATAGCTCGTACTAGGTTATGGAACAATTCAGCCTGGAAACCGTTTGTAGTTGTTCCCTCGATAGTTACCAAGTAGCTGTTCTTAAATTTACGATTTTTACCCATTACTTAGTTCCCTTCTTCTTAGTTGCTGGTACCTTGACTAACTTGGTTTCGGCGCTTACCTCTTCCTTGAGCCCCAAATATCCCATAATTGCATCAATCTTTTCGGTTAAACTGAATGATTTGGCCTCCCGCTTAGTGGTATAGATGGGATCATAGAAAGTTTTGATTATGTCAATATTGAAAAACCTAAAACCACGACGAGTACCAACGTGTTCTTGTAAGTTTTCAATATCTTTTTCAGTAGAATCAATTTTTTCGTATAGCTTACCAATACCTTTACCGTGTTTTAGCTGTTTGTGCTCAAGTCGTTCAATCCGATGCTCAAGCCTCTCAATATCAAATAATAATCCCTGAAGAGTTTCTTTTCGCACAAACATTAGAATGCCTCCTTAGTTTCGTTATTTTTACCTTGTGGTAACTCTGCGTGTGCCAAGAGTGCTTTCTTGGTTTTTTTCATCAACTGGAAGCAGAGAATTACTGCTTTGGCCCATTTCAAACAATCATCAACAGTCAAACCACACTCACTGGCATACACCAAGCTAAACTCACCATCCTTACGGGCAGATACCACTAGAAGGTCATCTGCGGGCTCGTGGCCCATTTCGCGGCGAATAAGCTCATAGAAAGCATCCTGAATGAAATAACTGTAATACACGCCTTCTGGTGCCGCAGCATCGGTATTTACACTAGCATTGCTAGTCTTCCAGTCTGTCGTACAACGAACATGAGTTTTGAGCTTATCTGTTGTCTCAGTTTGTGTGATCCTGATCCCTTTACCCTGTCTCATTTTGGTAATGATAGTTTCGTAAAGTGGTTTATCCTTATAAATCGGGTGATGTTCAACTGGAATCCCTAAATCAGCATCGTAGGTGCCAGGGTAATCATATTCCATAGAGTACAAAATCTCTTCAGCACCGTATAGAACGGGCTTAGTTTCCAACCACCAAATCTTAAAGCGGCTAAAAGCTTTAGTAGCCATTTCAATATCAGCGGGTGCTTCTTGGAATGCTAAATTACGATCTGCTTCATCGGGGTCATCCTCACCAGGTTTAGGAATCGGAAATGCGTCTTTGATAGCCCAGTTATAAGCTTCAGCAATATCAAATTCTTCGCCCTTGATGTAGTGTTCGATGGCATCGTGAACGACTGAACCGATATCAGCACCTTTCTTTTGTTTACGTTGCCAGTTTTTACTAGCGGATAGAATAAACGGTAAAGCTTCTTCTTTCGATAGCGGTGCTAAGCCATCTTTTCCCCATAGAGTACCGCCTCCATTCTTAGCAGAAAAACCAGTCATACGCTCACCCTTTTCATTGGTGAAATCATAGAAGCCAAATAGCTCAGACAATGCCATTCCCATAGGCCAGGTCATCAAACCTTTTTTCTCAAGAGTGTCACCAAGAATAGTGGTTACACCAGTTGGCCGAGTAGCCTTACCCCAGGCTTTTTTATCAGTTTCGGGTAAATCCCAGTTTTCACGGTGACGAATGTAGTAGCGGTGTGATTTGTCGAGATAATCAAGCTTTATCTTCCCATCGTACAGAACTTTTGTTATGTCTTTGAATGCCATTATTTTACTTCTTTCATTATTTCTCGACCAATATGAAGTTCCAATTGTTTTTTAATAGAAATTTGAGCATTCATTTTGATTGTAGCGATTAGGCTTTTAGTATAATCTTTGCTATTAGCTTCTGTAAGATATTTACGGTCCTTTAAATCTGCAATACGCCACTCTGCTTTCAGTATTTCAATCTCAATATTCATTATTCCGCTACCTTTTCAGATTCAGATAGCTTTGCTTGTTCAGCAACTATTTGTGTAAATTGTTCGTTTTCCATACCGCTCCTTACTTCGTTATTGTTGTCAGGTTAGCATACCATAAACGCGCTGTCAAGTAGATTATAAATACTCTGCTAATGGTTTGAGTGTCGATTTTTCTGCCCTATTTTTAAACCAACCCCAAAATGTTGCTTCTAGAGGAGTGGCATATTCATAACGGTTATGGCAGTCCTTGAATTCATCACTTTCCAAAAATTCTATCCAATACTTATCCATAATTCTATCGCGTACAGTCATCCCATAACTCCTATCAATTGATTACGCCTAACAATTTCTTCTTCAAGCACCAAAATGTGATTGTTAATTTGTTTTACCTCTCGAATAATCGTATTTACGAAAGTGTAGTAACCCGCATCCGCCACTGTTACTACGTCACCTGGCATGGTCCGCGGTGGTTCATTTTTTTGGAGCGGTAGCTGAAGCTCAAAGCGCTCAGCTATATCACTGTAATCTTCTAGTAGATGGCCATAGAAAGCGTACTGCATAAATATTGCCTGCCAACTAGCACTACGGATATCTGGCACAGTAGTTAGATTTGTAACTACATTAGCAGCTAATCGCTTTTGGTGTTGTCGGTCCGCCATCAGCCATTTACTCGCTAAATTGGGGTATTGGGGTTCCGTCTTCAAAATGATTATCCCTTCTATCTAAATATTTTTTCTCACCGTCCTCAGTTGCAGGCTCAGTGACAGGTACTTGGCAATCTAAACACATAGGTGGCACTTGATCAGAATCAACCTCATGGCCGTAGTGCATCCGAACTATTCGCTGATCAACTAACTCAATATGCACACCCCACATTCGCTTAGCCTTTCGGTCTATCTTGGTAACTTTGATGGTGGTGATTGAGCCTTCGTAGTTGAATTTTAAGACACGGCCAACACGGAACACGAACTTGTGAGTTTCAGGGTCAACTTCTTGGTACACATCCCCGAATAGATCAGTTATTTCTTCGCGCTTGGTAGCCATAGCGCGGTGAGTTTGTTTAAAGGGCTTACTCATGGTATTTTTCCTTTTTCAGAACAAGTGGTTTTGGTTGCTTAAAAACTAGTGAACGCATATCGTCAAGATGTTTTTTAGTAGCTATCAATTCACCTGCAACAAAGTTGTTGTTTGGTGATGGGAATCCCTTTTTTTCAAGGGCTTGTAGTAATAGTGCTGCAGTTTCTTGGTCAGGTAACAGACAAAAAACTAACTCGTCAGTTCGAATAGGTCTTTCAATTTTCTTTACGGCTTTAGTCTCAGTGCCGCCTTTGATTAAAAACTGTCGCTCATCGGGTAGATATTGTCGAAAAATATAAACCTCTACCTCTTGTGTATAGCCTGGTTGTTGAATTTGAACTTGCCAATCGTACATAGTTCGCTCCTTACTGCTTAAAATCACCTTAGCATACCATAAACGTATTGTCAAGCACTTTCTACAATGCTTGTGGATAAGCTAAAATAGTAACTGTGGCTGAACCTTCGCAGGCTCCTTACTTTCGAAGGGATCAGCCATTTTTATTTCTTCGGCTCCTGGCCAGTTCGACGACACTTCAGATGGGATGCTTGCAGGTAACTTCTTACCAAACAATTCTTCAAAGGCATAATCCTGCACAGTCTCAACATCGGTGGCTTCCAAAAACTCGCCCCAATCTTTATATTTCGTCGGCACCTGTTTTACTCTGTACGGTAAAATCTCATCCAAAGCCTCACGCAGCTTGTCGCCTGCAGTATCGTTGTCGCCCGCGTAGACGACCTGTATGCCGTTTTCTTTGCAATACATGGCAAATGCCTTAACTAACTCGCCAGAAGCCGCTGACGGGGCCGCAATCCATGGCACAGCGCAATATTCAAGCACAGCCGCATCACTCGTGCCTTCCACCAAAAATAATTTGTCGTTATCCAAATTCCAAGTACCATACATGGTCGGCTTGGCATCTTTGAGCATAGTAAAGCGGACATCACCCTGCAAATGACGGTATTGCGCAAACGGAATTGAACCCTTGCTAGCACTGAAATAAGGAATAAAAACACTATGGTTATGTTTACGCCAGCCCATGTCATTGAGCACATCACTGGGTACACCGTGCAAATGAAACTCAGGTAGTAATTCCATCTTCTCCCAATCGGCCATAAGATCAAACTGCTTGTATTTGTGCTCAGTCACTTTTTGCTCCCGTCGAATCGAATTATTGGATCGACCCCGTTCGCTATATACAGGCTGTTGTTGATTTTCGCGTAATGAAGGGAAGGCTTTTGTAATGTGGAATCGTCCGCATCCCGCGTGGCAGTTGACAAACCAGTCATCTTTATAGATTTGTACCGATGGGTGTTTATCATCATGCATGGGACATTGCGAAAGGAGATAGCGACCCTTATTAAAATATTTGAGTCCCGCGCGGTCCAACTCCATAAGCACATCATTTTCTGTAAATTTATCTTCCTCATAATTCCCTTTCATACTATTGGTTCCAACTTACTATCAACCATGAGCATACAGTAGTGAAAGTTTGGCTTTTTTGTAAAGCGTGATTTCTGCAACTGCAACCGAATGGTATCATCAACATTTTTTTCTTCCGACACCGATATAACTTTGGTGGCAGCTTGTGAAATAGCACTTGAGCCCACAATCTGATCCATACCCTTGGCACCAGCTTTTTTGTTCACATGGCTCACCAAAATAATGGTCTTTTTGTTCTGCTTCATTAACTGGTTAAGCTTCTGCATAAATACTCGTTGCGCAATGTATTCATTTTCCTGTTTAGCCATTTCTGCATTTTCAAAGGCAAATTGCAAGTGATCGAGTAAAATCAACTCAATACCAGCGTCAAACCAGTCTTGGATATACTTCAGCAGATCGTCGAGACTCCAAGATTTTGTAAGCTCACCTTCAGGCAAGCACCAAACAGTATCGCCACTGTTCATGGCTCGATACTCACTCGGAGTTAGGATTTGGGCTAAGCGGTTGCTGACATCGGCCATGTCATCTTCGAGAACCAATAGCCCTACCTTTGTGCCATTCCTGATAGCGGGCGCTAGAAAATTCAGGGCTACAGTTGACTTACCAACTCCCGTGGGGCCATAGAGCAACACAATTTCATAACCGTTCTTACGACCGAAGCCGCCAGCGAAATATTTGTCAAGCACATCCTGACCTGTGCTGTAAAGATCAGTGCGGCCCCAAGTTTTGTTAATTTCCATAGCTTTTTCATAAAAATCACCAATGACTGATATCTGTTTTGATAATCCCATTACACCCCACCCATTCTGCGTCTTACCATTTCATCTTGATTTTCGATAGTTACTGACTGTTTGCTGCCTAGCGTATCTTTACCAATGGCTAAAAACTTGTCAATCGTCGTGGCCCGTATCAGGTAATCAATCTTAAATTCCTTGACCCGCTCGGAATGCCAGTCGTCGGCGACGAGGGCGCGGAGTGCTAATTTAATTTCCTCCAAAGTAAAAGCATCAAGAGTTTTCTTAGTACCGCGTTCAGGTAAGGTACGGAAACTACGACCTGTAATTTCATTCACCAAAGCTAACAAAGATTTCTGTAACTCCACAAAAGACTTATTATTAGTATTGGTATTATGTTTCTGCTTTTGCAGAAGGGGGGCTTCTGCTTTTGCGTAAGGGTCTTTGGTTATATCAATACCCCTTAAACCGCCGTCGATAACTCTAGTGGAAATAAAACCTTTGGCTTCAAGCTGCTTAACCCAAACGCTAATTCTCGTTGGTTGAACTCCATAAAGCTTCGCAAAATATTTATTAGTCGCCCAACACATCCCAGTCATGTTACAGAGCGCGGTTATTTCTACGAATAGTATTTTTGCACTTGCAGAAATGTCAGGATCATAACGAACATCTGCGGGCATGACACCATAATAGGTTGGCCGCTCTAGGCTGTTTTCCATTTTAACCTCTTTCTTTTGGTGCTCTTGACAGCCAGTTGGGGCTTTTGGTAAACTTCAGATAGTTGAAGTTTCTCCTAAAAGCCTCTGTTGCAGCAGAGCGCTTTTTAATTTGTTCTCTGATAGTTGAAGTCAGTATTAAAAGCATAATTCAAACCTTTTATGTTGTCCAGACGCTATATGTGGTGTGCAATTTACCTGCCATGATACTAGTTTTGGTATACCCCAAGCTGCTAACAGATACACTAACGCGGTTAGCATTAGGTAGTACCCAATCCACCAGATATTTTTCATGTGTTTTGTTCAATCCTTCGTTGCATACCAGTAGCAGTTTCGGATGGTGTTACCTGTTGTAACTCCCAACCTTTTAGTCGGCGTTGCTTCCAAACTTCATGTGAAATAGGCAGATATTCACCTGCTTGTTGTAACTTACGTCGAGCACGGGTAAGACTCTCAAAATTGAAAGTGCGAATTAGCTGCATTTGTTCGGCCGACAAATCAGCGCCGCTAAACTGTAAAAGCTGAATGATCAACTCTTTATCGCTATCTGTTGGTGGTATACCCGTCATCTGAGACTTTTGGTTATTGGTTAGAATCTCAATCATGAGATCATAGTGTTCGGTACTTTTTGCCATTAGAAACTTCCTTTGCCTTTTAGCAATGCTTTTTTACGATGCTGTAATTCATCCTGAAATTCTTCGATTTTTGCCTCAATTTCCAAAATACTGTCATGTTCAATTTGATCTCGGTATTCAGCTAATATCTTCTCTAGCCACTTGATGCAATTTAGCATGTGGTAGGTATCCATTTTTCTGATTGGTATTCGTCGGCCGTCTTTAGTTTCCCAGTAGCCAGATTCATACTCGAAGTGTGGTGACTGATCAATCTCATCACCATCGTACATATCGTAACCGTTATCTTCAGCCCAGCTCATTTTATGCTCCTAGCTTTCTTCTTAACTACAAAACTGTACAGTTCACAAGCATCCATGCGGCCAACCTCTGACCATACTTCATCACGCCAGCCGTCCTTTTCTTTCAACACTCGGATAGTCTCAACGCGGCCGAGTGTTTCAACCACGCCGACTAGATCGTACACTTGCAGTACTTTTAATGGGTTTTCAGGGTCTAAACGTACACCACGGCCTATCATCTGGTAATACAGCGCTAGAGACATCGTAGGCCGTGCCATAACGATACAATCGAGTTCAGGTACATCAAAGCCTGTGGTAAATACGCCGACGTTAAACAAGTGCTTTACGCGTCCAGCGCGGTAATCAGCAATAATTTGTTCCCTATCGCGTAACCGAGTCTTACCCGTCACCATGACTGCGTTAATTCCCATATTTTTCACCATCGCCATTGCCTTTTCAGCCTGACTAATCTTGGCACAAAATATTAGGGTACGCTTATTATTTTCATCAGAATAGCGCACCGCGGCCGCAATTCTACTTAAACGCTTCTGGTTCCAGTAGCGCTTCATGCTCTCATCGGTGAAGTCAGCGCCAGTTGTGTTGACTACTAGATCATCAAGCTCAACGCTATCTGTAAAGTATTCAATTGGTGATAAATAGCCTGCTTCGATTAGATCACCCGTTTCGATTTTGTACTTGATGCTACGGAAAAATGGGGTGCGGCTAATGCGGTTTACCATCTTGAGGCTAGCTGTAGCACTTAGGATGCCCCAATTATCACGAGTCCATAGCGTATCAATGCGGTAAGGTGTGGCAGTCAAACCACAAACATGGTTACAGTTGATGGCTTTTAAAAAGCTAGTGAGCATCCCTGTTTCGCGCTTTGGGTTGACACCGTGGCACTCATCAATCAAAACATACTTAAAGTGTGCAAATTTCTCTGGTTGCTTGTAAATGCTGCCAATGGTGGCAAAGGTGAATTTAGCAATCTCTTTACGGCCCTTACTAGCACTATAAATGCCAACATCTAGGTTTGGGTTATAGCTCAGTAGTTTTTGAAAGTTTTGCTCCAGTATTTCTTTGGAGGGTTGCAGTATCAGTATCGGCTGGTTAATACGGTGGCAGATGTCAGCTATAATCAGTGACTTACCCGCACCAGTAGCAGCCTGGATAATAAACGGATGTTTTTCTTTGGTGAGTCCTTCGACGGCTGCGTTACTAGCATCTATCTGGTAATCTCTAAGTTTATACATGTCGTTCCTCAAATGGGTTTTCTCTTATTGCAGCCATAGCTTTAAGGCACATATCAGCGTCAAAATTACCAATATGACATTCTTGCGGGCTGAGTTTTAAAATGCGTTGTAAGTAGCCGTATACCTTGCCCCGTGCTTTTTTGCGCGAGTGATAGCTAGTATTTTGCCATAACGGGTCAACAATGGCGTGTAGTTTACGGCGCATAGCTTTGGTTTGTTCATCAGGTATATTGCCTAGTGGCTTACCGTTTGGATGTACACCGACTGAGCCGCGACATACGGGAAAGCGATCACAGATGTATGCTTTCCCGTTGCCGAAGCTTTTACCACCGTACAATAGGCTGTTGTTTCTTAGGTGAGCTGGTGAGCCACAATAACATGTTACAGGGTATTCTTTCATAGATTACCTTAAATAGTTAGACCATTACTGTTAAAGCTAGTTCAGCTTCTTGTTTATTAGGGTACCATTTTGCAAAATCGTGTTTATCGCCAAGTTTAGGTGATTGGAATAATACCCAACCTTTTTTTCTTAATGGTTCGTGCATTGTGCCACTGCCAGTTGTCATCCAATAACTTTTATCCATTCCACTTACGTCAACGATTGCGTTAAAGTCTTTTACTTGTGCTATCCGTGTCATTATAGGTTACACTCTAGCCATTTCTGACCCTGGCTATTGCCGATGATCTCACAGTTGTTTTTGTAGTTGTGAACTGCTAGCTGCGCGCTTACAATTCCGAAGGTTAGTAATGCTATGATTAACAGCAGTACTTTGGTGGATTTACGCATTATTTTACCTCCTGATGTATTGGTGCACCTTCGCCATAATCGGCAATGATTTGTTTGCTATTATCAGCTTTAAAGCCATTTTGCTTTAGAAATTCCTTGATGTGGCGCAAGGTAGTTACGCTATAGGTGTCAAACACCATAGGTTTACCGCCTTTGATACTAGCCACATGTGTATCGTAGCTCCAAAGTCGTTTGGTTCCGTCTTCGTTGATTTCAATGCGTGCCTTGCCATAAAAGCTGGCACGAGTATCATAACGTGGGTGCAGCTCGTAAGTTGCGGGTTCTCCTTGTTGAGTATCCATAATGATTTTTCCTTAATCTGGTCAATTAGACCGCGAGTGATTTATTTAGTAATGACTTAATGAATTTGTCTACTGGCGTACTGCCATTAGTCAACTCGTATTCCATGATTTACCCCTTGTGAATGATCTTGCGTGGTGCGCGTGATTCAATTCGTTTAGTGCTGTAGTGTACAAACATAATCATTTTATTATGCTCCTTTTAGTGTTTTTGTTTTGGTAGGGTGGCTAGGTTTAACGCCTAGCCATTATTCCCTGTTAGTTCGAATGGTTGAGCTAGTAGCTTGCTGTTTGTAGTTTAGGGCTTACACCTACTGCTAGCTGTTCCGTTCGATGTGTCGCTTGCCGTGTAACAATTGACTGTTTACATACTATCACGCCATAAGCAGCATGTCAATACCTTTTACATAAGGCTGTGTATAACTCTATTAAAATGCTTGTTTTACCTCTGTTAGTAGCGTATAATTATAAGTAATAAATCATCACTTAACCATTAACAATTTAGCTTTGTAACGTGTATATCTCGCCACAATCGCGGCAATAATGATATACACACCGCCTTGCTGCCGTTTTTCAGCATGATATAATTCACATATGTCAACAACAGAAAAACAAAAGCGTCAGTATCATAAAATCACACCTGAACAGATTGCAGGGCTTGAAGCATTGACCGCATTACTTGGCAATGGCTCAGCGGCAGTACGCGCTATGACTCCTTCTGTACGTGATCCAGGAAGGCGAGCATTTAATATAGCCAAGAAAAGCAAGGGAGAGAGCGCAGAGCTTTTTATAGATAAGCAGTTACAGGCTATTGGAATTGACGCGATAAATAGAATTGGTGAGATTGTTGCAAGCCCTGATGAAAAAACAGCACTGAAAGCAGCACAATACGCTGTTGATCATATCAGGGGTCAAGCTACTAAAAAGTCTATTTCTTTGGTCGGAAAAGCTAATATTCAGAACCTTTTAGATTAGACGCACGTACAGCCGTTTTAAAGCGTTTTTAGCGTAACAGCCGTACTTTCTTTGGTGCTTAGCGTAACAGTACAGTCGCACACTATTCATTCTACGACACTGCTATCAGGGGTGATAGCGTAACAGTCTTAGCGTAACAGTTCCCTACGCTATATATGGGGTGGTGTTACGCTAACTTATGCCATCATTGCAAGGTTAGAGTTTGATGGCTGGGTATCATTGACGGCGTTTCAAAACGGCATGGGGGTACACGACGACTTGTGGTGCAGCTTGACAGGCAGTTTTATGAACGTAGTGAGCAGTTACCCTACCCCCATCCTCTCTTCGACCTATAAAAATTTTCCAGTATATTTTTTAAAACACTACCTCTTATATACCTCTATGAGCCATGTACAGCCCGTCTGATAGACTTTAGACAGGCAAGTGGCATCGACTACAGCTACAGCCCAGTAACAGCGGTATGGGCGCGGATTCCTTTTAAATAAGTCGCCGAACGTGCAATACGGCATCCCCAACTATGACTCGGATCAAATACGTGTACCGTTTTGTTACGCTAACTTGTTTTTGTTACGCTAACTTGTTACGCTAACTTCATGGCAGAAATAAAAACAGAAATGGATTTTTTATTAGAAATGGAGTGGCGCTTGCAATTGGACTTGAATCAGGTTCAGCAGCGTATCGGTGAGTTATTAGCAACTAAAGAGGTTGAGTTGGGTGAAGAGGTACACGCCATGCGCCGCGCCCGCTTTTCGGTAGTACCTGATCTACCAGATGGAGTCGCATGAAAAAGATTTGTGAAAACTGTAAAGAGGAGTTTGACGCAAAGCGGAAGACGGCTAAGTATTGTTCGTCGAAATGCCGTGTTGAAGCGGCACGGGGTAGTGATGTGTCCGATCTGCAGCCAGGAATGCTTGAGAGCAAAAATTCAAAGAGCAAGGTAGGTGCAACTCCTACGTCGGACTCCAAACCGTATGATCGTGAGAAAAACTTACAGGCGTTTATAAAAATGGGGGTAGCGAAAGTTGAGTGGATTCCTACGGGTATGCCCGACTTTGACGCGCTGACTATGATCCCACGAGGCCGTATAACGCAAATACAGGGCCGCTACGGTGCGGGAAAGACTACGTTGTGTCTGAACATGATTAAAGGCTTAAAAGGCCGCAAAGTGCTTTATATTGACGCAGAAGCAGCTCTCAATCCACATCTTTTGGTGGATTTAGAAATTGAGGCCAAGAATTTTACGCTTTACAACGAGTCGAATTATATCGAGGATATCAGTGAAGTTATTAGGGTCGGCGCTAAAAACGGCCAGTACGATATTATCGTGCTCGATTCGGTGCCGATGACGAGCACCAAAACTATAGAAGCTAGTGATATAACCAGTAAGAACATCGGTCAAAAAGCTTTTATCATTCATAAGCTAGTCGAGTTAATCGCCATGGATTTAAAGCGGACCAATACGGCTATGGTGTTTATTAACCAGGTCCGCGACGTAATCGGTACGCCGTACCCTGATACCTACACGCCTGGCGGTACGGGTATACCCTTCCAAGCCAGTCTTATTGTGCAACTGCGGTCCGCGAAGTCATGGCGCTTTCCGCAAGCTAAAAAAGGTAGCAAATCCCATGTCTTTTTAGGCCAAGAAGTTGAAGCTACGATTATAAAATCTAAGGTGAATAATCCTGGCCGCGTTGCAAAATTCAAACTGTTCTACCCTAACCCAACGGAACTACCGTTAGAGGCCATCGACACTAAAGAGGACTTCTAATGCCAAAGGGTATCCCCAAAGATATTACCGAAGCCAAGCGGGTGAATGTGTACTTACGGCCGCCGCAGCTTAAAACGCGTAAGCTGATTAGCAATTACTCGGCTTTCGTACAAATCGCTACTGATAATGCCGCCGATATCATGGCATGGGCTATACTTAAAAAAGTAGACCCGAAAAAATATCATCCACTACACCAGTTAGATGAACCAGGACTAGTTGATGAATTTAACAAAAAATTCCCTGCTGATCCGCTAATACCAAAAGGCAAAAAATGGCCCAAGAACTCTCAGAAACTACCCGACGTACTATTCTAAGCCGCATCCCTAACTACACCCAGTTACTTGAAGAGGATGCGGTTAATGCCGTCATTCGTGTTATTGCCGACGACTTCGAAATTTATACTGAACGTAACCTGATGATCGAAGATAAAGACACGGGTGAGATCATTCCGTTTGTCTTTAACTGGGCGCAGCGTAAGCTTGTAGAGCTTGTTTTGGCGGATATCGCGGCTGGGGTGCCAGTCCGCTACATTATCTTAAAAGCGCGACAGATGGGGCTCAGTACTGTCATTGAGGCTCTTGGCTTTTGGTGGACGACTACCCACCGCAACGTCAAGACGGTGATTATCGCCCATGAAACAGAGGCCGTTGACACGCTCTATGACATGTTCAAACGCTATTTTGATAACTGCCGCTTAGAGTTCCAGCCGTCTAGGAAGTACAACAACAAAAAGCAGCTTGTGTTTGACGTTGAGGATAAAATTAAGGAAGAGTACAAGGAACGCGGTGAGCGCAGCCCAGGGCTCGGCTCCAGTATTAAAACAATGGTGGCCAAAGAGGGTAAGGGTCGTTCACAGAACATTAAGTTTTTGCACGGTTCAGAGGTTGCCTTTTGGGAAGCTAAAGCCGACTTCGTTTCGGCATCCATGCAGGCCGTACCATTAGCCCCTAATACCTTCGTCTTTTTGGAGTCCACCGCCAATGGTGTAGGTGGGTTCTTTTATAAAAGTTGGTTCAATGCTAAAAAGGGTAAATCTAACTTACGGGCTATTTTCTTCGCCTGGCATGAGCACAACGCCTATGAATTACCAGCACCGAAAACGGGGCTCAGTTATTACGATGATGAAGAGGCCAAGCTACTGGAGCTGTTTGAAAAGAAGGGTTATGAGCGTTGGCGTTGGGATCGCAAAATTATGTGGCGGCGCGAGAAAAAGAAGGAGTTTTTGGACGATCCTAAAAAGTTCTACCAGGAATACCCATCTACCGATATGGAAGCATTTTTGGCATCAGGCCGACCGAAATTCGACATGGATATGCTGGTTAAAATGTGGCAGTATGCCGATGATCACCCTAGCCACAAGTATGGCCAGATAGTGCCGAATCCTGACCCCGTAGGCCGAGACCGCTACATTTTCGAAGAGGTACCTGTCGCTATTGAAGGTACGGACCCGACACCACTAAAACTGTGGGAATTACCTATAAAGCGGCAACCTGGTATTCGCCAGGAGGCTATGAAGTACGCTATCGGTGTGGATGTTTCCGAAGGTAAATTGAATAAAGAATCTGAGAAAAAAGAAAATGACTACTCGGTTATTGATGTGATTCGTGTCGATAATTGGCAGACCGTTGCTCGTTGGCGCGGCCACATTGACCCTGATCTTTTAGGGCAGCAAGTGTATATGCTTGGCCGATTCTACAATGATGCTTTGGTGGGCGTTGAGGTTAATAACCACGGCCTGACGACTGTACAGAGTTTGCGTAACAAGTCGTACCCCAATTTGTACATGCGCGAAACTAATGAAGAGAATCGCTTTCAAGAGCGAACTGCAGTCATGGGTTGGCGCACTGAC
>Ga0157374_10000336_pt1 | contig 43367 bp, 36 predicted proteins | sample M25metaG_FD_115308 | JGI IMG/M metagenome (GOLD analysis project Ga0157374, IMG submission 115308) | Miscanthus rhizosphere microbial communities from Kellogg Biological Station, Michigan, USA - M2-5 metaG | ecosystem: Host-associated > Plants > Roots > Rhizosphere > Soil | place: USA: Michigan...
ATGTCCTGCAACGTGGTAAGATTGACCGGCAATGCACTCACTTCCTGCAGGTATCCAATGCTCCTCGCGGTATAAACCTTATTTTGCTTATCCAAAATTTTCACTGAGTCCCTGGTGATCAGTGCTCTGAGTCATTCAATTTCAAAAATGGCATTTACGGATACCCAAACTACACTGTCCTTATACATCCTGAGTGTCGCATTTACATTGTATTTCTTATCGTCGGCATCCACATAATCCACATTCATCTTGGCCGAAAAGGTGGTATACTTTATTTGATTGGCGATAATGCTCTGATAGGTCTCACTTATGAAACGGATCGAATCTTCTTTTGCATTATTAGCGACAGGCGCGGTGACAGTATCCTTTTTTGTGATGATCGCCGTCTGGATCTTTTTTGTTGGCTTGCAGGATTCGAGTGCAAGAATGGAGATGATCAAAATAAAAAGAATGCGTGTCATAATTTTTACTGCTTACCCGTATGGCCAAATCCACCGGCGTTTCTTTCAGTTTCATTTAATTCGAGCACCGGCACCAGTAATGCTTTTTCAATTTTTTGAATGATCATTTGTGCGATCCTATCGCCTGGTAGAATGGAATGGTGTTCTTGCGAAAGGTTGATGAGAATGATCTTGATCTCGCCACGATAATCTGCATCGATAGTTCCGGGCGTATTCAGACAGGTAATGCCATGTTTTATGGCCAATCCACTCCTTGGGCGTATCTGCGCCTCATACCCACGAGGCAATTCGATAAATAAGCCTGTTGGGACTAAAAGCCTTTCAAGTGGTTTGATGGTAACTGCTTCAATAAGATCAGCTCTTATGTCCATTCCTGAAGAATCAGCCGTTGCATATTCAGGCAAAGCGTTATTCGATCTGTTTATGATCTTAACATGGATCAATGACATGCGGACAAAGATAAGTGACAAGGCGCAAGGTACAAGGTTCAAGCTGCCAATTACGGCGAGCATGGCTGTAGATAAGCAAAAAATATTAGACGGAGACATTAAATTCTTTCAAGCAAAACAATGGCGTAGGCAGCTATTCCCTCTTCACGACCAATAAAACCCATTTTTTCTGTTGTGGTTGCTTTAATTGAAATATCATTAACGGAAACTTCAAGAATGTCTGCAATTGCTATTTGCATTTTGGCTACATGAGGTCTGATCTTTGGTTCTTCGAGGCAGATCGTACTATCAATATTTATTATTTTATAATTTTCTTTCTTCACCAATTCAAGCGTTCTTTTCAGGAGAATCTTGCTGTCAATGTTTTCAAATTCTTTGGAAGTGTTAGCAAAATGCAAACCTATGTCTCCGAGGCAAGCTGCACCTAACAAAGCGTCACATATGGCGTGTAGCAATACGTCAGCATCACTGTGGCCAATTGCTCCTTTTTGATGGGGAATTTTTACTCCTCCGATCCATAATTCTCTTGTCTCCGTTAATTGATGAAAGTCTATTCCAAATCCAATCCTATTGGACATATGATGGTTTTATTGGGCAAATATAGCGGGGCGTGTGTAAATGTGCCACGGTTAAAATCATGTCCATCAGAAGAGGCTCTTTAACCTGGGGTTTAGCGGTAAATGCCTTCAAACAAAAACGTCCCGAGATATCGGGACGTCACAAAATTTGCTTGTGCTATTTATTGTTCGCTGGTTGTGCTACTATTTTGACCATTTTGGCCATCGAGGTCAAACAAAAGGGAGAAACGAAGTGTGTTTGACAAAGGATTTCGGTTAACACCGCTACCGGAAGGAATAAGGTAAGAGAAGTTCAATCCAAAAATATTGTACTTAATTCCAATACCCATGGTAAAGTATTTGCGATTTCCTTTTGTTGCGTCTTCCCAGAAATAACCTGCACGCAATGCAAACTGGTTGTTATACCAATATTCTCCGCCCACTGAAACTTGAAATTCTTTCATTTCTTCGCTAAACCCACCAGGAGCATCGCCAAATGAGCTAAACCAGCTGCTTACCACACCTTTGGTCCGGTAGTCAGTCAAAGCAGCCGTGTCTCCCTCTGCCGGCGGTGTTGGCACCAGCAATTTATTCACATCAACTCCAAATGATATCTTGTTTTGTGCGTCGAAGACTTTTGTGTAAGTAGTACCAAAACCGAGATTGGCGGGAATAAAATCTTTTTGATCTGCGTTGTCTGTATATGCAATCTTAGAACCGAGGTTGGTCAATGCAGCACCAAATGCCCATCCCGTTCCTATTTCATTTTTTCCCTGGTAATAAAACCCAAGATCACCGGCTACTGCAGTACCAGCCTTGTAGTTGGAACCATTTGTCGCTGCACCACCGGCAAGATTCGAGTAGATATATTTTAGGCCTACGCCAATGCTGAGCTGATCTGACAATTTGCGCGAATAGCCCACGTCAATTCCAAATTCCTTTGGCCGAAATGAATTAAGATCGTTCCCTAAATTATCTGTAAACTGGATATTCCCAAGACTGAAATAACGAACAGACGCATTGATTGCCTGGTTTTCATCAAATTTATAATAACCTGCTAATGAGGCAAGATAAACGTCGTTCAGCCCAAGGTCCTTTAACCACGGGGTGTATGTAACGCCTACACCTGCCTGCGCTTCATTAAACGGAATTTTAGCCAGATTGTAAAAGCCGGAATTAGCATCTGGTGAAGTGGCCACCGAAAGGTCACCCATACCCCCTGTTCTTGCATCCGGAGAAATTCTTAAAAAGGGAACGGCTGTAGTAACCACATTCAATTTGTTGGTTGTCTGTGCAGATACAACTGTTGCAAAAAAAAGTACAAGTACACTTCCTAAACTAAGCTTCGAAGCAGTAGATCTCATCATCAGTGAATTTAAAATTGGTCCGCAAAGATAGCGGCTTTAAAGTTTTGTCTTAAAATATTGGATCACGGAATAGGCGATCAGAGAATAACCAATTTTTCCAGTTTTCTTTCTTTTTGCCGTCAGGCGAAATAACTGTGAGCCGATATAAATAAACGCCCCGGCCCAGTCTATCGCCATATTCGTCACGCCCGTCCCATTCAACTTCACAAGAACGATTTCCCGCATCGTTTATTGTCTGTTTTATGGTTTTTACGACTTTGCCGGTTAGTGTAAAGACCTGGACCTTAACCCGCAAGTTCTGATTGGGCTTATTATATTCAAACCCGAACCGAGTTTTAGTAGTAAATGGGTTAGAATAATTGAAAATATGATTCAAAACAAGCTTCGTCTGTCATTATCGGCATTCGCCCTCTCCTCCAATGCGTTTTCCATTTCCACCGACTATTAAATAGTAATAAACTTTATCACTATAAAGGTTTTTTCTTATGAGCGAATCTTTTGTTGATTGAGTCTTTTATCCAACGGTCCACCCCGTTTGAAAAAAATAAAATATAATCTGTCCCGCTCAGCACCCCGTCCCCTCCGCTACTACCTGTATCGCATTCTCCCCAGGTCATCTGGCCTGGAAATATTGTTATTTTCTGATGACATGCCGCCTCCGTTAGCAAATAAACGAATAGAGCCAGAAGAGAGATTGGCGGCATTTATACCCAGTTCAGAAAGAAAAGCAATATCTATGTTGTAGATGCCAGCCCTTTCTACGCCGATTTTTTCCTGCGGCAAAGTGCCGATTGGCTTTATAAACACGTTAAGATTGAACAAAAGGCCAATAAAAGCAGTCAATATCAATAAAACACGTTGTTTCACGGCAGCCGGAAAATATTAAAGGATAGGAATTCCACGTTTCAAAAAGGGGTAGTTGCCCCTACGCGCAATAATTTAAAGTATTTATATTCGCAATTGCGGCGGGAAAAATTGTTCTTCGTAGCAATATTTTAACCCCAATCCGCGTTTAAAAATATTCCAATTCACAGGTTTATGCAAAAAACTATGACATTGAAAAATCTATTAATCCTCCTTTGTTGCGCAGCAATTCTTGCTTCGTGTAAAAACGGCGGACTGTTCGGCAAAAAGAAATACGATAAATCAGAAGCCACCGGCTGGAACTATAATGATAAAAACATGGGTGGTTTCCAGGTAGCCAAAGCGAATGAACAAGGCCTCGGACCCGGCCTGGTATTCGTCCAGGGAGGTACCTTCACCATGGGCCAGGTAGATGAAGATGTAATGGGCGATTGGAATAATGTTCCACGCCGTGTATCTGTTGCTTCATTTTATATGGACAAGACAGAGGTGACTAATCTTCACTATCGTGAATATTTATACTGGCTGAATAAAGTATTCGATCCCTCGGCAGATCCGAATAATCAAAAAATTATAGATGGTGCGTTGCCTGACACTCTCTGCTGGAGAAGCGAGTTGAGTTACAACGAACCTTTGGTTGAATATTATTTCCGTCACCCCGGATTTAATAATTACCCCGTAGTGGGCGTAACCTGGAGACAAGCTTCAGATTATTGTTTATGGCGCAGTGACCGTGTGAATGAAGGCATTTTGATGAATAAAGGCTATATAGCCAAACAATCCATACAAGGTGAACAACAGGAAAATAACTTCACCACTAAATCATATTTGTTAGGCCTTTACCAGGCACAGCCCGGTAAAAATGCCACGTCAAAAAAGAATCCACTTAAAACTCCCCAGGGAACCCCACGTACCACGGTGAGTTTTGAAGATGGTTTATTACTTCCCAACTACCGCCTTCCGAGTGAGGCCGAATGGGAATATGCAGCCTATGCTTTGATCGATCAAAACCCAAGACCAAGTACGAAAGAAGGAAAAAGAGGGGAAGAGCTTGCTATGAATAAACAAATTTATCCCTGGTCACAAAACGTGTATGGCTTACGTGACACGCGCCATGGAAGCTGGCAGGGTTCATTTCTTGCAAACTTCAAACGTGGTTCTGGTGACGTTGCCGGTGTGGCGGGTGGTTTGAATGACCGTGCTTTTTATACTTCAGAAGTAAAATCTTTCTATCCTAATTCGTTTGGTTTGTATAATATGGCGGGTAACGTGAGTGAGTGGGTGCGTGATGTCTATCGCCCAATGACCAATATGGACCTGGCTTCAGAAGATGAGACTAATCCTTTCCGCGGGAATAAATATCAATCATTATACAAGAATCAAAATGGGGAAGCTGAGATCGACAGCATCGGTCATGTGAAAATGCGCGATGTTTCCGATTCAGAGAGCAAAAGCCGCCGCAATTACCAGCGCGGAAATGTTATTAACTTCCTGGATGGTGATAGTTTATCTCAATCTTCTTACGGCTACGGAGTTACAACCCTCATCAGTGATCATTCCAGGGTTTACAAAGGTGGAAGCTGGAACGATCGTCCTTATTGGTTAAGCCCTGGCACACGCCGTTTCCTTGAAGAAGATCATTCTTTGAGCACGCTTGGTTTCCGTTGTGCTATGGACCGCATGGGTAGCCCTGAGGGTAACAAACGCAAGACGGGTAACTGGTGGAAGAGCAAGCGACAGAATACACGAAAGAAATAATTCAGAAATAGAACAAACTAAGTCCCGGCAACGATGCCGGGATTTTTTATTTTGCCATCATCCTAACTTTGCGCCATGGAAATTTCTGAACTGTACGAGATCTACAAAAAATACCCGTCCGTACAGACCGATACCCGCAAAATAGAAAAAGGCGACATTTTCTTTGCCCTGAAGGGACCAAACTTCAATGGAAATGAATTTGTACAAACCGCAATCGAAGGCGGCGCATCTTATGCAGTCATTGATGAAAAAAAATTTGAGATCCCCGACAAAACAATATTAGTGGATGATGTGTTGACTGTACTCCAGCAACTGGCAAATCATCATCGCAGGCAATTCAATAATGCGGCCGGTGGAGGCATTCCATTTATTGCGATAACAGGAAGTAATGGAAAGACGACTACGAAAGAATTAATTCACGCAGTGCTTGCCTCTACCCACATCACTTATACCACCGAAGGGAATCTCAATAATCATATCGGAATCCCACTTACACTTTTAAAAATAAAAGAAGATGCGCAAATGGTTGTGATCGAAATGGGGGCTAACCACATTGGTGAAATTGCTTCTTATTGCGAGATAGCCCTGCCTACACATGGCTTGATCACTAATTGCGGCAAGGCCCATCTTGAAGGTTTTGGCAGTGAAGAGGGAGTTCGCAAAGCAAAAGGAGAGCTATTTGACTTCTTAAGAACATTGCCGCATGGTTGTGTTTTTGTGATGTGGGATTACGATTACCTGCAAAAAATGAGTAAGGGAATAAGTGGTGTTATTAAATATGGGACGAGGGGTGATGCCCATGTCATAGGCAGGGTTTTAAAAAGCGATCCGCTACTTGAAGTTGAGATTTTACAGGGTCTCGATGAAAAACTAATAAAAACGCAATTAGTCGGGGAGTATAATTTACCAAACGTTCTTGCGGCCATAACCATAGGGAAATATTTCAACGTAACTGATGCAAAGATCAAATTTGCCATTGAAAATTATACCCCTTCAAACAGTCGCTCACAGCTAATTCAAAAGGGAGACAACAAGATCATACTAGACGCTTATAATGCAAATCCCAGCAGCATGAAATTAGCCATTGAAAATTTTTCAAAAATCCCCGGGGACAAAGTTTTGATCCTGGGATCAATGGCTGAGCTGGGAAAGGAGAGCGAAAAAGAACATCAAGCATTAGTTGAGCAGATCGCGGATCACAAGTGGAAAGAAGTGATCCTCGTTGGAAACGAATTTGAGAAAATTTCTCATTCTTTTCATCAATTTAAAAATTCTGAAGAAGTACAAAATTGGATGCAACAACAACGATTCAAAAACACAAATATCCTGATAAAGGGAAGCAGAAGCATGCAGATGGAAAAAGCACTAAAAGACTGAACGAAATGGCAAGATTATAGCGGTTCGATATATTAAAAGAAGTTTTATGGAAACAGAAAATAAGAAAGAAACTTTCAATGACATCATACAGGGAGATAAGCCTGTACTCATCGATTTTTTTGCGGAGTGGTGTGGACCGTGTAAATTAATGAAACCAATATTGACAGAATTGCGACAAAGGTTGGGTGACAAGATCCGCATTTTAAAAGTTGACGTGGACAGAAGCCCCGCGGTTTCTTCCGCTTTCGATATACAAAGTGTTCCCACTTTAATGTTGATTCAAAATAAAAACATTGTATGGAGGCAGGCCGGGGTTGTGCAAGCCGGCCAATTAGAAAAAATCATTACTCAATTTTTGCCATAAATGAATTCTGAAGAAAAAAAATCAAGAGGTTATCTATTATCGACATTGGGGTGCAGGTGCCCACGATGCCGGGACGGGAAATTATTCAAAAACTCCATTAGCGTAAAGATGAAACAGAATATGGAGATGAATAAGGGCTGCCCGGTATGTGGCCAACCCACGGAAATCGAAGTAGGATTTTATTATGGAACGGGTTATGTCAGCTACGTGCTTAGCATTGTTATTTGTGTTCTGAGCCTGATGTTATGGTGGCTGACAATCGGCTTGTCGGTTGATGACAACCGTTTCTTCTTTTGGCTAGGCTTCAATGCTATACTACTAATACTTCTTCAGCCCTGGCTGATGCGTTTGTCAAGAAGCATCTGGATCTCGTGGTTTGTGAAATATGATCCGAACTGGAAAGAACATCAGCCTGTTGATGTGAGTGAACGTCTCAACCCTGATCAGGCCAATAACTGGTAAAATAGTTTTCTTATTTTTGCGGCCATTGTGCCGGAACTGGTACAACCATCGGAGACTTGCTCGAGTGGTTGAAGAGGCACGCCTGGAAAGTGTGTATACGGGAAACCGTATCGAGGGTTCGAATCCCTCAGTCTCCGCAACTTTGCCCTGCTCTTTTTTTATTAATTGCCTGAAGAGTTATAAAAAACGACAAGAAGCCAATGGAAGACGGCAAGGAGGTTATCTATGAGTATGCACGAATCTTTCAATCGATCGGGTTTCTCCAAATTCCTCAATAGTTTGGCGGGTCGCATCTTTCGTTTAATCACAGGTACAGGATTCCTCGTGGTTGGTTACATATACCGGGACCATCTGCCCGGTCTAATTTGTATTGCATGGGGTATGCTCCCTTTAAGCGCTGGAGCATTTGACATTTGCTACATCAGCGCCGCACTCGGCGGTCCGTTATCTGGCGCAAAGATCCGTCGTACTTACAAGTAAGTTGTTGTTTGCAGTCAACTTCCTTTAATCAGTCAATGAGATTACTCCAGTTTGAATTTATCCAATGTGGTGGTATAGCTATTCCGCTAAGTCGTACCGAGCTTTAGCACATATATAGTTACCTTTCAAAAAGAGCTGGGGGCTACCCTGCAGGCTCCCACCATAGCATAAGGTATGTGAATTGATGCTGAGCATTCACTGACCTGAAATTAATTTACAGGCCTAAAGAACAGCAGGGAAAAACCTCGCTCTTTTTCTGTTTTTTTCTTTGTAGTGCGGCTCAGCTGCAAAAGTTCATTATTTTGACGGCGGTAAGCCGTGCGTGAAAAAATTTGAGAAAGCGGTTGGTCTGTAAAAAATTCAACACCACGCAATATTGTTATTGTTGACCGATATATGACCGCCAAAATCTCACAGTTTTCCACCCAGCACCCGACCCAGTAATCCGCCGGTACTACCCATTCCTCTTCCTCCACCAAGCATACCGATCAAGGAGCCAAGACCACCCATCATTCCAGCACCTCCAAGAATTCCTCCAAGGCCGCCTAACATGCCACCGCCTGACCCACCGCTTCTTCTTCTGGAAAACATTTTTGCCAGTAGTATCGGTCCTGCTATTGCAATTAACCCTTTAAATAAAGTGCCGGGGTTGATGCCTGCGCTTTGCATTTTTTCTTTTAAGCCTGAAAGAAAGCCGGGTTCGGCAACTTCCTGCGCAGGAGTGTCTGAAGTTTTTACGCTATCAGCGAATTGGTTTAATAACGACAACTGCTTTTGATCAACGCCAAGATATTGAGCGACTCTTTGAACATACTGGCTCTCTTCCTCACTATAATTATTATCTGATTTCGCAAATGCCATAAGGTCGGTGACCAGCGAATATTTCAATTCACTATTCTTTAGAATATCGAGTGAACGTTTTAATTCGTCACCTGAAACTTCTTTAGCGGCATTGAGCACTCTTTGGTTTAGTTCATCAGGAAGACTAGCCGCTTCACATAAATTCGCTATGTATTCAAGTTCCTCCGGGCTTGCCTGCTTATCTGCAGTTGCAATCGATGCGATGGCTCCCAGGTATGCAGCCTTCTCCTCGTCAGAGTGACCCTGCAAAATGGATTCGCTTACTAAGGTTTCATTCTTTTCCATAATTAATAGTTTTGAAGTTAACAATTGATATTCGTAAGTAAGAGGTGATTCACTAATTGTGCCAATTAGGTACGCGATTTTTCGGCTTACACTTTTACCGAATCATTATGCCACTTCCGCGCAGTACTTAACAGGTAAGTTTGTTGATGAGTTCCCGTTTCCAAGTGTAGCTGTTCTAATCCTTTAATGTCCTTCCGGCTTGACTGCATCATTCATTTCATCACTTCGTTTCAAGAGTTCCTTTATAGCTTCAGAAAAGCCATTTTTTCCTTTGGGTGAGATATTTTCGACAACGTGTAGAGAGTTGTGAAAGAACTGGATCATTAGGTAGTACAATCTGTTGTGATGATGAATACAATAAAAAAGCCTCCGCCATATGAAGGCTACCAAATTCACATTGAAAGTTAAAAACGGAGCTTTTACAAGTTAAGTCAAATCATTCATAGATGGAATGGTGTCTAAAAGTCCTTTAATGTCTCGCCAAGAAAAAGAAGCGCCAGTTGATCCTGGCGCTAGCATCGAGGGTTGGTGTCTATAGTCGTGAAGTAAATGTAAACGTTTCCCATACTAAAGCAATTTGACAAATGTCAAAAAGCGTAATTTAGGACGTGCATCTACAGCGTTTGTTTGAAATAAAAAATAAGAAATGAAATATGTTTTTATCGCACTAATTGTCTTTTTACTGATTTCATGCACAAAGTCAGACAGCGGAAAAACCTGCTGGCATTGCACCTTTGGAGCGCAAACAAACGGACAAACTCCACCGCCTAAAGACACATGTTGCAGTGATGCGCCACATTTCAGAGACGCGAACAACAACGACCTAAGTTTCATTTGCACAAAACAATAAAAAGAGTCTGGGGGCTATCTGACAGACTCTGACCATAAGCATAAGATCTGTGAATTGATGCTAAAGCATTCACTGGGATAAAATGATTTTACGAGCCAAAAGAACAAAGGGGAAAAACCTCGCTCTTTTTCTGTTTTTTTCTTTTAAGTGGGACTCAGTCGGAAAAGTTGTTTATTTTGATTGGCCGGCAGCGAGCTGTTGGACGTTGTGCGATATAGGCTTAATATTACCAGTTAAAATAAAAAATGAAAAATACTCTTTCCAATTTTATTGCCTTGCTTCTGCTACTGAACCCTGGTTGCAATCCCGGCAAAAAAAAGAATATCGACAATATGGATCAATCATTTACTGTGTTTGAAAATACTTTTTTAGATGCCTATTGGAAACAATACCCTTCACTTTCCATTTATGCAGGGTATGGTAAGTACTATGACCAGTTAGTTATACCTGACAGTACTTCTTTTGCCAGCAATATTGCTTTCTCTGGCAACTGGATAGATTCATTAAACAAAATCGACTATTCTCAGCTTAATGGAAACAATAAGATAAGCTTCAATATTATATTGAACCGGTTAAAAAGTGATATTTGGTATAATGCTGTTTTCAAAATTCAGGAATGGGATGCCAGTATCTATAACATAAGTGCTTCAAGCGACTATATCATTAATCAGCCCTATGCCCCCTTAGACGAACGGCTAAGAATACTTACACGTTTTTTACAGCATACAGGAGAATACTATAAAGCCGGGTTAAATAATCTAAATAAGCCTACCAAGGAACATATTAAATTGGCAATTGCGCAAAATAGAGGAGGGCTGGAAGTTTTTGGATCTGCCCTTACCGACTCTATAAAGTCTTCTCATTTAAGCTTAGATGAAAAATCAGATCTCCAGCTAAACATTACCAGGACTTTAAAGGCAATGAATGGATATATTGATTCTCTAAATGCAATAACCGCCAACAAAAATTATTTATACAGGGATTTCAGAATAGGCAAAAAACTGTTTACTGAAAAATTTACATACGACCTTGTTACTGATCTTACACCTGAACAGGTATATAAAAAGGCGGTTGCCGATAAGAAATTCTATCATAAACAAATGTTTGCGACGGCGGAAAGTGTGTGGTCAAAATATTATGGAACCCATCTCAAGCCAAAAGACAGTTTACTGTTGGTTCAGTTGGTACTTGATAAAATCCAACTCAATCATGCTACGCCTGCTATGTTTTTCAATTCAATTAACAACCAGGTTTACGAGCTAAAGAAATTCATTATTGAAAAAGACTTATTTGATTTTGATACCAGCGCTACTCCAATTAAAGTCAGGTTGATGCCTGAATATGCCAGAGGAGTAAGTACAGCAAGTGCTGAATTTATTCCTCCTTACCAAAAACAAGGAACAACCTATTATAATATTGATGACCTGACACGCTACACATCAGAAAACGCGGAGAATGCTTTACGGGAACACAATTATTATTCTTCACAGATGTTGTCAATACATGAGGCTGTTCCGGGGCATTGTATGCAGGGCATTTATAACAATAAAAAGTCTCCCGATATAATACGGTCAGTTTTTCAAAACGGAGCGATGATAGAAGGCTGGGCAGTTTACACCGAAGCAATGATGGTGGAGAATGGCTGGGGCAATCATTCGCCTGAAATTGAACTTGAACTTGGTACATGGAGACTGCGGGAGCTGGGAAACGTAATTATTGATTACGATGTTCAATGTTTAAACAAATCCGAAAAAGAAATTACAAATTTTTTGAATAAAGAATGTTTTCAATCAGTTGCCCAGTCGCTGAACAAATACCATCGGGCAACAGTTTCACAAGTACAGCTTAGCTCTTACTTTACTGGTGCAACAGCTATACAGGCTCTCCGGGATGAATATAAAAAGAAAATGGGCGACCAATACAGCCTGAAATATTTTCATGAAAGATTTCTAAATTTTGGCAGCTCCCCTATTAAGTACGTATCGGAAAGAATGTTACAATGATAAACAAACATCGCACAGCATTGAATTGCCAATAGTGAGGTTCGACATCTAAAAATCAGCAGCAGTAATTCTACTATACTGCGTTTTGGGTACTCCGCTTGAAGGAGCCGTTTATTAATCCAATGGAGCCAAAAGACGGCGCTAACAATACACACACTGAATCCATCTCTTCATTAAATGTCCGAGACAATATTATTACTGTGATTCTTTGCTCGTACAAATGCATCTGTGAGATGATGGCTTTTCTTTTCCAAAGTGGTTTCAGGTACGCGCCTGCTTGCTTTCATTCTTTTAATAAAATAAGTAACAATAGCAGCACCACACACAGTGGCACCTCCAATCAATATTTTCTTATTCATAATCTTTATCTATAGGATTACAATGTTTGTGCCACCATGAAATCGTTAGCCATGCATGTTAACAATTGCAAGCCTCATATTGCTCTAATAGGAAAAACCAAGTTTGTGCCGCTTCTTACCTTATAAGGTGACGTTTGCGCTTATTGGCCGTGCGATCATAGTGGCTCCTCCCCTATCAGATCTTCAAAGTCCAAAAAATTCCGAAACGTCACACCAATGGTTTAGCCTTCATACACCAGTTGCCGGTTTTGTCAATAATGGGTTTCACTTATTTGGCTCTGGAATCCCCAAACTTCATTAACTTATTATCCCAATCACTAACAGCCACCTTACACTGATGAAACTTTTTTACTGCCTCCTTTTTCACTTTGTTATTATTTTACCGGTCTGCTATTCTCAAAATTCAGATAATAATGTTATCCGCATTGACACAATACCTCCCACTGGTATATTGCTTGATAAAGCCTGGAAATTTCAAAGCGGAGATAATCCCGAGTATGCAAACCCTGACTATGATGATAGCAAATGGCAATCTATTAATCCAACTTTAGATATTCATGAACTCTCGCAGATACAGCAAGGCATGGTTTGGTTTCGTCTCCATTTATATTTAGATAGTAATCTTCTAAAAAAACAATTATCTCTTTCGATTGAGCAATCCGGGGCGTCGGAGATATACTTGAATGGAAAATTAATTTATGTCCTCGGCATTTTGGATACTGCAATGTCAAAAGTAAAGGCATACGACCCAATTGGCAGCCCGGTTATATTCCCTGTAGAAAAACAGAGTCATCAAACCCTGGCCATTCGATATGCTGTTCAGCGAGGTATACGCTATAAAAATATCTTTGGATCACACAACTTCGGGGAGAACATTACGATCAACTACACGGAGCAGGCTAACCGGCATCATCAATTGCTGTTATTAAGGGTTCACGGCAATGCACTTTTTTTGGGGGGTGTATTTTTCATCTTGGCCGTTCTTCATCTATCTTCATTTCTGTTCTATCGTCCTCAAAAAGCTAACCTTTATTTCGGTTTGTTTGCAATGCTTACTCTGGCAGGGTTTATATTGAATGTCGTTTCCTATAATATCAACTGGGTCGAAGATAAATTTAATGTTTTCTATTCGGGCGGATGCCTGTTTGTTATTGCTCAGCTGTTTATGCTCACCTCCCTATATCAGCAGCTTGAACAAAAAAAAGGAATTTGGTTTTCAATTTTAGTTGCTCTTGACATTATCATGATTGGTGCACTCGCTCTGCCTGGTTATTTGGGATGGAACCTGGCCGTCGGTTATTCTATCTATGTTGTCAATTTGGAAATTGCCCGTATCTCATTCATAGCTGTAAAAAGCCGATATAAAGGCGCGGGGATCATGGCGATTGGATCTGTATGTTTCGTGGTCAGCTGGATCGTATTTGTAAAAGCGGGAATACCGGGGTCGCTTGATCCATTAACTTCTATATTATTTGACGCAGCATTTCTAAGCATACCTATTGCTACATCGGTTTACTTGGGTGTTGATTTTGCGTTAACCAACAGGCTTTTGAAAAAAAAGCTTGATGAAGTTGAAGAACTTTCTCAAAAAACTATTGCCCAGGAAAAAGAAAAACAGCAAATACTTGCCGGTCAAAAAGAAACATTAGAAGCAGAGGTGCAACACAGGACGGCTGAGTTAAATAACTCACTGAAGGAACTTAAATCAACCCAGGCTCAACTCATCCAGTCAGAGAAAATGGCTTCACTTGGTGAACTCACCGCAGGCATTGCTCATGAGATACAAAACCCGTTAAACTTCGTCAATAACTTCTCTGAGGTTAACAACGAATTGGCTGATGAGTTAATGCAGGAGGCGGCTACGGGCAATCTCGAAGTGGTTAAGGCAATTGCGAAAGATATTAAGGATAACCAACAAAAGATAAACCACCATGGCAAACGTGCTGACGCTATTGTAAAAGGGATGCTCCAACATTCGAGAACCGGCACTGCGACAAAAGAACCAACCGACATTAACCGGCTTGCTGATGAGTATTTGAGGTTGGCGTACCAAGGCTTCCGTGCAAGAGACAAATCATTCAATGCAACGTTCAGCACAGAGTTTGACAATGACATTGATACAGCAGATGTTGTGCCGCAAGAAATTGGCAGGGTCATTCTCAATCTAATCAATAATGCTTTTTACGCAGTGAATGAAAAATCCAAACAAGGCGTTCCCGACTATCAGCCGAGTGTTATTGTAGGAACGCGAAGACTGCAAGACAGCATTGAAGTAAGCGTAAAGGATAATGGTAATGGTATTCCAGATCCGATCAAACAAAAAATATTTCAACCATTCTTCACTACCAAACCAACAGGACAGGGAACAGGATTGGGATTATCGCTGACATACGATATTGTAAAGGCTCACGGGGGCGAGATAAAAGTGCAAAGCAAAGAAGGTGAAGGAAGTACATTTATTATTTATTTACTGTTCAAGCATAATATTTAAAATGACAGTGAAAAAAAAATTAATCCTTGCATTTATTCTTTTATGTTTCTCGCACCTGATTAATGCACAAAATAATTATGCAGATAGTTTAAAACAACAACTGGCGTCAGCCAAAGAAGATGTAGACAGGGCTGATTTACTTTCCGAATTAGCACGATTCTACATTTTCATTTATCCCGACACAGCCGAAATCTATGGCAAACAAGGATTACAGTTGGCTCGAAAGGTAAATTATAAGGCAGGAGAAGCCAATTGCATGATGTCGTTATGTTTAAGTCTTACCTTTTCAGGAAATTATACCAGCGCCCTGGACTTTGGGCTGAAAGCCTCACCCTTAATTGCAGATTTGCGTGATACCACATCGCTTATCTGGAATAATATTCAAATAATGACTTGCTATCGGCAACTGGAGGATTATGACCAGGCATTGATCTATGGTTATAATACATTGAAATTATTCAAATACTTTCACGCTGCTTCCAACCAGGTAAGCGTAGGATTGGGAGTGATAGGTGTCGTTTATGAAAAGAAGAATCAACTCGATTCTGCATTGTACTATGAACAAAGAGCTTTTGCATTGGATACCAGTTGGTGTCAACTATTTCAATACTTAGGGCAGACTTATGCTAAAAGAGGCGATATAGATATGGCGTTAGATTATTATAAAAGAGGTTTACACAATGCTGTAAAAGAGAATAATTCTGTGGCGTTTATAGACCTTTGTAATGACCTTTCTAAAGTTTTTGAATTAACCGGGCAAATAGACTCCTCAATATTTTATGCCAATAAATCTATTCCGCAGCCTGGAGTAAAAACCAATCCTGAAGGTTTATTGGAAGCCTCAACTCAGCTCGCCAGGCTTTACGAGATGCAGGGAAAGCCAGACAGTACCATAAAATATTTGAAAGCTGCGAATACTTTAAAAGACAGTTTATATAGCCGGAAAAAAACGAGGGAAGCGCAAAATTTTGCCTTTAATGAAAAGTTACATCAACAGGATCTTATAGCCCAACATCAAAGAGATGATAACAAGATAAGAACAGCAATACTACTTGCTGTAATACTGATCTTTTTACTGATTGCTTTTTTTCTTTGGCGAAATAATCAGCAAAAGCAAAAAGCAAAAAATAAAATTGAAAAGGCATACTCTGACCTTAAATCGACCCAAGCCCAACTTATTCAATCGGAAAAAATGGCCTCCTTGGGAGAACTCACTGCTGGCATCGCACATGAAATTCAAAATCCCTTAAACTTCGTAAATAACTTTTCTGATGTAAATAAGGAATTGCTTTCAGAATTAAGAGAAGAGGTGAGCAAGGGGAATTATAGTGAAGTGGAAGTGATAGCAAAAGGCATCAGCGACAATGAAGAGAAAATAAATCACCATGGCAAACGTGCTGATGCTATTGTGAAAGGGATGCTGCAACATTCGAGAGCAAGTAGCGGACAAAAAGAACTAACCGATATTAACAGGCTTGCTGACGAGTATTTGAGATTAGCCTACCAAGGCTTCCGTGCAAGAGACACATCATTCAACGCAACGTTCAGCACAGAGTTTGACAATGCCCTGGACAAAGTGAATATCGTTCCACAGGAAATTGGAAGGGCTATTCTCAACCTGATCAATAACGCGTTTTATGCAGTCACTGAGAAAGCAAAGCTATCCGCCTCAGGCGGATATGAGCCATTAGTTATTGTTCAAACAAAAAAACTAAATGATAGGATTGAAATTGTTGTGAAAGACAACGGCAAGGGCATTCCTGAGCCGATCAAAGAAAAAATTTTCCAACCATTCTTCACCACGAAACCAACCGGTCAAGGGACTGGATTAGGATTGTCATTGGCTTATGATATTGTGAGAGCGCATGGTGGAGAGATAAAGGTAGAGACAAAAGAAGGTGAGGGATGTGAGTTTATTATTCACTTGCCGATTACTTAACTTAATTATATGAAGTCACTCATCAACACTTTATTATTCCTATTTATTGGCATTCAATTTGGCATGGCACAGGATTCAGTGATGACTCTCTCCACGAAGATGTTCGATAATCAATCCTGGGTACTTCGTTTGTCTCCGATGAATGGATGGCTTTTCAAAGAAGGAAGCGATAGGTTATGGGCCAACAAGGATATCGTTCTTGACGGCTGGAAAAAAATGAACCCAATGGAATTGTCAGCAAAATATGCAGACAAAAAAGGCAGAGCCGAAGGTTGGTTCAGGTTCAAATTTAAGCTGGATAGCAGTTTTCAGAACCTTCCAATAAATTTTTTAAGGGGAAGTTGGGCGGCTACTGATCTATACATTGACGGAAATTTCCTCGCGTCATTTGGCGATACAGGAGATGGCAGAAGTTATGAGGAGTACAATCCTATAGACAAGCCATCGGTATCAACCGACGTGCGCCCAGGAGCAGAGCATGTGCTGGCGGTCCATTTCGTTGACTATCTGTCCCCCCTTCCTCCAAAACAATTAAAGTCAGAAACGGTTGGTTTTACCCGCTACGAGACCAACGGACTCCGCTCTTTTATTGCAATTGTCGACCACCATTTTGATTCAAAGTTTTCGGATTTCTCGCGGTCCACATTATTTTACCGCGGCATTTGGGCGGCAGTGACGATACTATTGGCTATATTGTTTTGGTTATTGGTGTTCCAAAATCCAGCAGAGAAAAAAACCCTGGTGCTGATCGCTCTTTATACAAGTTTTGCAGCCCTCGTTAACCTGACCCGGTTTCCTCTTACCAATCCAAACATTTCATTCAACGCGTATGAATTAAATGACCTGTTGCAAAGGTTTTGCAGCTGGATGGGTTTGCCCACTACGGTGCTGATCACAACTTCAGCCTTAAACTTTCGGCTATCCCGCAACTTGAGGCGTATTTTCATTGGCTATTTTGGTTTAGGGGCGCTTACTATGTTTTTCAATTTTGGCACGCGTTTTTTGTATTGGAATTTTTTCGTTGTGTTCTTTATTGTAGCATACATTGTGACTTCTTCCCGACAAAAACTCAAAGGTGCCCAATGGTCTATTATAGGAGGGTTAATATTTTCGATTTTGTCCATAGTGCTATTGATCATTTTAACACTTATTTCAAAAATCGATGTTACAGGAAACCGGCTGATCAACGTGCGCCTTTTTCTACTCACCTGTTATTATTTTTCGTTTCCCGTTTCATTGGTTGTATATGTCGCGCTTCGGTTTAAGGAAATTATCAGGGAAGTCGAAGAAAGCGCGGGTAAGGTGGTGCAGATGACCAAAGAAAGAGAAGCGGAGGCTATAAAGCAACAAAAGATCCTCAAAGAGGAAGTAGACAAACAGACCGCGGAATTGAGAACAACGTTAAACAATTTAAGATCCACTCAGTCGCAACTCATCCAGTCAGAAAAAATGGCCTCCCTTGGAGAACTTACGGCTGGCATCGCCCATGAGATTCAAAACCCCTTAAACTTTGTAAATAATTTTTCCGAGGTGAATAAGGAATTAATTCATGAGGCGTCACAGGCGAATACATCTGGCAATCGAAATGAGGTTACAGAGCTTTTGTCAACTCTAAAGGACAATGAAGAGAAAATAAACCATCATGGCAAACGTGCCGATGCAATCGTGAAAGGGATGCTGCAACATTCAAGAACGGGCAGTGGAATAAAAGAGCCAACAGACATTAACAAACTTGCGGATGAGTATTTGAGATTAGCCTACCAGGGCTTCCGTGCGAGAGACAAATCATTCAATGCAACATTCAGCACAGAGTTTGACAATGGCCTCGACAAAATGAATATTGTTCCGCAAGAAATTGGTAGGGTTATTCTCAATCTTATCAATAATGCGTTTTATGCAGTAAATGAAAAATCCAAACAAGGGGCTGCCGGTTATGAGCCGACTGTTATTGTAGGGACGCGAAGATTACAAGACAGGGTTGAAATAAGCGTAAAGGACAATGGTAATGGTATCCCCGCTTCGATTAAAGAAAAAATCTTTCAACCATTCTTTACAACGAAGCCAACCGGACAGGGAACAGGATTGGGATTGTCGTTGGCGTATGATATTGTAAAGGCTCATGGTGGAGAGATAAGATTGGAGACTAAAGACGGTGAGGGAAGCGAGTTTATTATTCAATTATAACTCATCGGTTCATGGAAAAAGGTGCTAAAACTGGCTTGTTGATTTTCCTTTTGACTTTTTGTTCATTAGTTGGGCAAACTCAGAACCAAACTATAGACTCATTAAAGAAAGTATTGCAAGTTCAAAAAGAAGATGGCAATAAGATAAACACCCTAAACTTACTAACGTGGGCATTACTGGATGAATGGAACTATACGCAGGCGCTCAGATACTCATATCAATCTCTTGATCTCTGTGAAAAATTAAAGGATAATCCTGCAAAAGCTGCCACGCTTGGAACCATTGGATATATCCATTTTATGACGAATGATTATTCTGAGGCATTGAAAAATTTGTTTGCCGCACTGGATATTTTTAAAAGAATTGATGATAAGCAGGGTATCTCCGGTATTTATAGTAGGTTAAACCAGGTATATGGTGCACTCGGAAATAGAGCCGAAGCACTAAAGACTGACTCTGCGGCATTTTTAATAGATAGACAATTGGGGAATGAATATGCGATCGCATGGGACTTTTTCAAAATCGGTGCGAGGCTTGCGTCAATGGATTCAATTGTGACTATAAATGGCGTAAATACGACCAAGGAAATGAGGTATACGGAAGCCCTAAAAAATTATTCTGCCGCCCTGGCGTTATTCAAGAAAAACGGATTCCACGATAGTACGTACGAGGTAATTTCTATGTATAATGCTATAGGAGGGATTAACGTCAAATTAAGAGAACTGACACAAGCAAGAATTTATCTCGAAAAATCGTTACAACTGTCAATGGCAATGAATAACATAGAATCATTGACAGATGTTCACAAAAATCTTGCTTTGCTTGACAGTTTGCAGGGAAACTATAAAGAAGCGTACTATCATTACAGAGAATATCTTTTAAACGAGAACAAAATGTTAAGCGATGAACAGATGAGAGAAACCCTTACGTATAAAATACAGTACAAATCAGAAAGGAATGAATTGATTGCAAGGGCAGCAGAAGAGAAGAAAGAAGCCGAAGCGACACAAATAAGGAATATTCAATTTTTCGCTATAATAATATTCTTTTTATTGGCAGTTTTCTTCTTTATAAGTAATAGGCAAAAAATAAAAGCGAAAAGGAAAATCGAAACTGCATACGTACAATTAAAATCCACCCAAGCTCAACTGATCCAATCCGAAAAAATGGCTTCGCTCGGGGAACTCACCGCAGGTATCGCCCATGAAATTCAAAACCCGTTGAACTTCGTGAATAATTTTTCAGAGGTAAATAAGGAATTGATCGACGAATTAATAGGTGAAAGGCGTAGGGCAGAAGGCGAAAGGAATGCATCAGTTGAAGATGGAATACTGGACGATATTGCCCAAAACCTTGAAAAAATAAATCATCACGGCAAACGAGCTGATGCCATTGTAAAAGGAATGTTGCAGCATTCAAGAACAAGCAGCGGCCAGAAGGAATCCACGGACATCAACGCTTTGTGCGACGAGTATTTGAGGTTAGCCTACCAAGGCTTCCGGGCGAGAGACAAATCATTCAATGCAACGTTCAGCACAGAGTTTGACAATGGCATTGATAAAGTGGATATTGTTCGGCCAGAAATTGGCAGGGTCATTCTCAACCTGATCAATAATGCGTTTTATGCAGTGAATGAGAGATCCAAGCAAGGCGTCCTCGGCTACGAACCGAGTGTCATTGTAGGAACGAGAAGATTAAAAGACAGGATTGAAATAAGCGTAAAGGATAATGGTAAAGGCATCCCTGCTTCGATTAAAGAAAAAATCTTTCAGCCATTCTTCACAACAAAACCAACAGGCCAAGGAACGGGATTAGGATTGTCGTTGGCGTACGATATTGTGAAAGCACATGGCGGTGAAATAAGAGTTGAGACTGAGGAAGGTAAGGGAAGCGATTTTATTGTTCAATTACCGGTTGCTTAATAGAAAACGAAAATAAAGAGATAAATTTCCAGACCCCAATTATTGAGGGATAAAAAACAATTTTTTAATAAGCAATTCAGGCATCGTAACCATTAGCTAATGGCAAAGAGCTGTTACTTGTACTGGCAAATCTTTTTCTGTAATTGTACCGTCTCCTAACTGTCCACTATAATTCCCGCCCCAAGACCAGAGCGTTCCATCATTTTTTACTCCCATACACTGCCATGATCCGGCAGAGATCTTGGTAATTCCTGTGAGCGCAGACACTTGGGCTGGACGAATTTTATTTATGGTGGTGCCATCGCCGAGTTGGCCATTTGAATTGCCGCCCCAAGCCCATACCGTTTGATCATTTTTGATTGCAAAAGCAAAATATTGGCCGGCCGAAATTGACTTTATCTCGCTAAGTGGATGCACTTGGGTTGGGGTGAGTCTTTGACTGTTAGATCCATCGCCGATTTGACCTGCGCTATTATCTCCCCAGGCCCAGACTGTTCCGTCGTTTTTCAGTGCATACGATGTGTGCTCGCCAGCGCTAATTGCGGTTATTCCTTCAAGTTGATTCACTTTCGATGGACGATGTCTATCCATTGTTGTTCCGTCGCCAAGTTCACCATCCTCATTATTCCCCCAAGTCCAGACTGTCCCATTTTCAGCAAGCGCAAGAGAGTATCTGTATCCCGCGGCTATCGCAACTACCGATGAGAGAGAATTTATTTTAATGGGCGCGGAACGGTCAATAGTTGTTCCGTCTCCTAGCTCGCCCGTGGCATTCCATCCCCAGGCCCACACACTGCCGTGGTTTCTTAATGCTAGAGAATGCCCCTGTCCACCGGCAATTGACACGATCCCATTTGGCAAAGAGACCAGAACCGGATTACTCCGATCTACGGTCGTTCCGTCTCCTAGCTCACCAGTAGCATTGCTTCCCCATGCCCATACAGTTTCGTCGTTTTTTATTGCATAGCTCTGGACGTATCCGGCGCCGACGGATTTTATTCCGTTAAGGTTAGTGATATTGCCTGGTGTTGGATGCGCATCGGATACACCCCCGATTTGGCCATTCCCCAATTGTCCATAAAAATTCCAGCCCCAAGTGTTCACTGTTCCTCGATTACACAAAAAAAGAGAGTGACCACTACCGGCCGCAAAGGTTTGGGGCTCTGGCATAGGCAGAGGTGCACTATCTTTTGGTGAAACACTTTTTTTACAGCCTACCAATAGCCCTAGGAGCACAAGCTGGGCGATCAGAAAATAAATAAATGGAGGGATGACCTTTGGTTCACAAGTGTGGCTCATAAGAAGTTTTTTTTACTATACACGAATGGCGGAAGAGAGAGTTAACGCAGGAGAAGCGGTTGACTATAATTTAAGAAAAAAATAAAGAAACAAAATGCGGTGGTAAAACTCCCATGGCCTGTTGAAGAGCTTTCAGTTCATGCTTCTTTGTCAAAGTAGAAGACAGGAAAGAGGAAGGAAAAATTATCAGCACAATTTGTGTTTTGTTACTGGAGGTTCTTGCAAAAAATAAATAAAGGCTTGTAATTGCATAAGGGATAAGGATATCACCCTCTCGAAGAATCATGGCATGTATAGTGCCAATCAGTAACAGGAATAAAATTCTTCGAATTAGAAAAAGTAAAGTGACAATGGCCGTAATTGGCAAAATAAACTGTTATTTTTCATTTTTTAATTTCTTTACTATTTCTCCTGCCGCCGTGTTTGTCGGATCCATTTGAAATGCTTTTTCATAATTGGTCAGCGCATTGTTCTTATCTCCTTTTTTCAATAATGCCTCGCCGTAGCTGTCGTACACATTAGAGGAATTGGGATAGTTCTCCACATTTTTTCTAAAAAACTGCAGTGCTTTGTCAATATTATTTTCGAGCAGAAACTGGTATCCGTAATTATTAATAGAGCTTTCTTCAGGTTTCATGGAGTAGCCAAAGATTTCTGAAAGATTCCTGTAGTGATTTTCAAACAATTCCCAGTTAATATCGTTGAGTTGCATACCGGCATCCGGTGGATCCATTTGAAAAATATAGTGAAGTCCGTCATAGAAAGATTTCATGAATACTGTTCCGTGTGTTTCTTTAGGATAGTATTGAAACAGGAATGACAGTCCTTTGAGCTTTTTTGCTTGTAATAAGGAATCAATTTTTTTGGCATTTCTTAAATACGGGACGTTTTCATGAGCTACATTAAAGAATAACCGGTTGTTTCGTTCAGTTGCGTTGTTTATTTTTTCTTCAGCAATTTTTAAATAGATGCTATTATCCATGTTCATGGCAGGGCTGCTCGCCAGGTATGCATTAAACATCTCGGGATGCTGGAGGAAACAATGCATCGTCAGAAAACCAGCCAGGGAATGACCTACCAAAACACGATAGGGTGTTTTATTGTGGTCTTTCTCCACCAGGGGAAATACTTCTTCGCTAATAAATTGTAAAAATTTCTCGGCGCCGCCGCTGGTTTTATACACAGAACTATCTTTTGCTATCAAAGGAGTCATGTCTCTGTCCCGACCCGCCCTGCCATTGGGGATATTTTCAATGCCTACTACTGTAATCGGTGGCATGGTCACAAAACGTTCACTGACATAATTAATAAGCGTGACGATAAAATCAGCGTGATATTCACCATCCAGAGTATAAATTACAGGCGATACCACGTTGATATATTCCGGGAGCACTGGTGGTTTGTAGATGGTTATTTTTCTTTCTTCATTTAAAACACGTGAGGTGATCTTGTATTCCTTGATTATCGGCTTGGCAGTACTGAATTGAAGTTGTGCGTGTAGGGGACCGAATGATGAAACCGCGAAAATGGCAATGATCATCGTGCAGATAAATTGCCGCTGAAGAAACAGGTGGATATTGCTCATATTTTATTTTATTAATTGTCAATTCTAATTGAAATGCTGCTATTGGTGGCGTACGGCAAATATACTTTCATTCACACCTTGGCGATGATGCCTGGGGCGTGGTGCAGCTAAGCAGTAATACAGGAAGTTTCAATTGGAATAAGGTGGGAACAGGTTTTCTGTACAGAAGGTTCATCAAAATAATTTTAAAAAAGGGTAAGGCCAATTAATTCCAATGTAATTTGTTTTGCTTTATAAAAATCATAATCGTGATCAATGTTTGGGGCAAGGATTGATCCTCACTGTTTGATGGCAAAAGGAGCGGAGCGAAGGATAGAATGGTAAGATTGGATTGTCTTAACGACAATACAAAAAGCGCGACATTAACAGTTTGGTTTTCAACTAGCGAGCACCTTTGAATTTAGCGTCCTATATCATAAATTTAGGTGTTGTGTGCAAGCTTAACCTTAACAGAAGTATTGCCGCTCTCTAAGTGGACTTCAACGTAACCTGAGTTGGGTGAGATCGCCGGTGAAATCATGCGATTATTGGCGTGAGGCTTTCCGAAATTTGAATGATCTGTTTAAGATGCTCGAAAAGGCCCAAGAGCTATCCCTATCCGACACGAATAATTTCACTCAGTGACGCACTATGTCGAAAAGTCAACATAATAAATCAATTCACGTTTGGAAATAGTAGACTGACTTTTGATATCCATTCTTTATGGATGTAATACTCAAAACTCCTTTTGTCGGATTCGGTTCTTTTTCGAAGCAATAGCGACAGAGTATTTTTTTGCGATATCGTCCATTTCCGGTTTATGGCGCTTATAGCATCGCTCCTGTTCTTCTTCTGCACCGATTCATTTTTTTCAGAGAGTCCTAGAATTTTATTTATTTCCTCTATAGATACAGTAAAGTTCTGGCGGTTCCTTTCGAAAATGTATCTAATTAGAGTTAGTTCGATTGTACTGAAGATTTCTATGTCAGCAACCTTATGATAATTGTGAACGTGTTCCATAACGACATCGGCCCCGGAAGACCCAGCAGCTTGTGCTGATTTGATTCGCCGTTTATGAAAGAGGAGATATGACACACAAAATAGCAAGGTGAGGCCAGCAGAAGTTAATACCCACAAATTTGTTCTTTTACTCCATGAAAGGAATTTTGACGACGAATGAAATGCCGGTCCTGTATACTCAAAATCTTTCAGAGATATTCGCAGGGTATCAAGGGTATTTTGTTCAATATTGCCCACGTATAAAGTGGAATCAACAAAAAACCAGACATCGTTCTCTATCTTGTCGAAAATTTTTGAAGCCTTCTTGCTAAACTCACCAGTTGACCGATACATCTTGTTTTCGGCGATATTCAGCACGTAAGTAACATCATATTTTCCGATATTCCACAATCCCCAAGGGCATTGGCTTAGATCACTGTTGTACGAATAAAATGAAGAAAGTTCTTTCCAACTACCCGTTCCAATATTTAATAAAAAAAGTTTACGGTTCGACTGATCCTCCCGACTGGTCTTTGACGAAAATATTGTATCTGACAGCAGCCCTTGGTTTCTGGCAATAGGTCTAAAAATATATAACGCCTTATGCACGGTATCCAAAAAGAATCCCGAGCCAGCGTGAAAATTGCACGGTATCTCACGGTTCAATTTCTGAACGTCCCATTCTCTGCTGTAGCTATTAAACGTTCGAAGAAGACCATTTGTTTTCCAGAAGCCATATCCACCATATGAATAGATGTTACCACCAAATGAGAAGGTCGCAGCGAAAAAATCAGCTCCAGAATAATAAGTGGAATCAACCCGCTTAAAAATAAGATTACTACGACTGTCGTTTACTTGATATAAACGGCGGTCCCATTAATTCCGCAATAAAGGTTTCCACGTGCCTTCACCAAATACTGCAATTCATGTCGCATTTGCTGGGGTATTTCACTATCCGGTATGAAATTGCTCATCCACCCACATATGACCGGTATGTCTCTATTGGAGTGTAATAACCATTCAACAATTCTCGGTACAGACTTTTGCGAAAATGAATAGACTGGAAGAAGCATGAGGAAATAAATAGTCTTTCGCATGGAATGTTCAGCCTAAAAGTTGAGATAATAAAAATATGAAAAGGACTCAAATTTTCTTTATGAAATTATACCGAACTGCGAGACAACAAACTGACTGATCGTCACCTGAACTCACTTTCAGGTTCATTGATACCATTTTCGAAAAATAAAATGGTTATGAAAGGTTACTCACCTAGTTGGTAACTCAATTCATCACCATGATTGCAAAATGTGAACCTTCGCAGTTTAATTTGGCGCACTGAAGGGGTCTGGTCAATAAAAATCGCCAATAACCATTAAATAACATGTATTATGAGATTCGCTTTTAGTCTATTCTTACTGCTACTTGTTTCTTGGGCCTGCATAAAAAAACCTCCGGAACAATCCCCGAAAACATTTTGCTCCCTGAATGACCTGCCCGGTAACTTGCAAGATGGAATTGTGACATACTATCCTTTCTGCAACAATACAAACGATGCAGGTGGAAAAAATAATGGTACGTTAACAGGAGGAAACTTTGTCAGTGACCGATCTGGAAATCCAAAAAGTGCTCTTGCATTGACAAGCGACAGTTCTATTGTTTGTTCGTCCAACCTGTATGATGGCGCACAAATATTTACAATCAGCGTTTGGCTTAAGACAACATCAATTGACTACGGCCGGGTTATCGTCTTTGACGAATCACAGTGTGATCATGTTAATGACTGGGATAGAACTATATTTATTAACGAAGGGCAGGCGGGCTTTTACGTTTTCCCTGGAAGCATTCAAAATATCTCGGGAGGACCAAATATTTCTGATGATAAATGGCATCATTTAGCCGCAACTTTGGGCACGGACGGAATGAAGCTCTATGTTGATGGCAATCTGGTTGCTTCCCATTCCGCTGTAACTTCAGCGCAAAGTTTCAGTGGATTCTGGAGGATCGGCAGCTTTCAAAAGACAACCCCTGTTGGAAGCTACGACGACGTTATTATTTACAATCGAGCTCTAAGTTCGTCTGAAATACGTCAGTTATACCAATTGTAAAAGCCGTAGGTCGGGACTTTTCAGTGCTATTGCGATTCAAGAAAATTCGAAGTATATTTAGTGACCAGAAATTATAAAAAAGCTTCTAGATATTCCGTATTGATGATGAGAAGGTAATTCTATCCGCAGCCAAGATTCCAACCTGGGAAACTCCACGAGCAACACAGAGAATGAATAAAAAATAAAAAACGATGAAAACGTTGTTTATTTTCTTAGGGATTGCTCTATTGGTATCGTGCCAAAAGGAACCTAGTCAAAGCATCATTACCCAGTCATCCCGAAATAACACCACCGGAGCAACTCAGATACCACCACAGTCTGCACAATTGCAGTTCACTACAGACAACATCACCTATCAGTTCAACGGAAACATTAACGCAAGAGAATACATTCAGGATGGTTTGAAGCACATATATGTAGAGGTTCGGAAAGACTCTTCTACATACTCAATCAGCATCATAGGAACAAGTACAGAGATCGGCGCGGGTATGTATCCGTATAACATAATTCCGTGCTGCGGTGGCACGGGCAATACTTTTACTGCGAATAGTTCTATGTTTATTCAAATGACTAATTATGGTTGGGATGCCGTGGCATATATAGAGCAAGATTTTTCATTGCAGGTCCTGTCCTACCAAAACGGTTATCTGGATGCAACATTCAATTCGTCTCGAGTCAGCAATGGAATAATTAGTCACCTTAAAATAGAACAATAACAAAGTCGCCCTTACCCGTTAGGCGTTGATTGAAGAATCAACTTTATTAAATTGTATAGACAATGTGCGACGTTTCAGACAAATTACAATTATGTACCTGTGCAAAAATTGACAGGGCAAAACACTATTGGATATATCATCGTTTAATTAAAGGCAAAAATGTCGAAGTAATGTGAGACTCGGTGCTTCCATATTTTGTCGATGAGAAAACGGACTTATCGAACAGGGCATTATTAAATACTCTCTTAAATGAAAAATCAGTTTTTGACAAACCCATAAATCCGAAGGAAGGGGATTTGCTTCAATTGTCCTTTTTAGTAAAAGGAGATTTTGGAAGAATTACCCATGCGTTTAAGTTCCATGATGGGAAACGGATAGAGGAAGAGTATGATGCCTTCGAATGCATGGCCCATCATGACGGGAGCAAACGTGGCCAGACAGTTCAGCTCAAAGGATACTAACGGGGTTATCTTCGACCATACTATTCGCCTACCGACAGATTCTTAAGGTTTAGCCTCCAACCGATATCATTCTTATACAGTAATCAAAATTCGATTATTCTATAAAACAAAGAATTCTTAATTGAAAAAAAATCGAAGGATTAGTTGTTCCTGCGCTCCGACCATAGCATAAGGTCTGTGAAGTACTGCTGAGCATTCGCTAAAGGAAAATTATCTACCTGGTTTAACGAACAAATGGGAAAACCTCCGTGAGTAAATCTTTTTTTTTCGACTCTCCTCATTTAGCAGCCTGCTAAGCCGCAACTTGGTTGGTGAAATGCGTCATCCTCGTTTATAGGTTACTCTGGGTTATAAAATAATTACAAGCAAACCCTGTTGTGCCAGGCGCTTTTTTTCACCTCTGTTTTTCCTCTATCTCCACTGACGCTACTTTGTTTTTTCTAGCATCAACAAAAATGAGTATCTTTTAAGCACCAAAACACAACCATTATGACCACCAAGAACCTTTTCACCTTTGCCGGTGTTATCGCCCTTATCTTCGGACTTCCATTGATATTTAACCCAGACTTCGTTAACAAAACATTTCTTGTGGACAGCACTATGAGTGCCGGAACAGCATTCAGCTTCCGAGGCTATGGTATTCTTTTGTCAAGTGTCGGAATAGGTCTTTTGAGTGCGCGAAACTCAGCACCCTCAACGGGCAATAGAGGGTTACTTTTAATTATTGTTACTGGAGCAACAGTTGGTCTCATTAATTCAATTTACATGGCCGTCACGGGTTTGACAACCAACAGCAATTGGTTAATTGTAATTTTGCTTGCGATCGAAGCCATTTGGGGAATTACCATATTCGCTAAGGGAAAAACGGTGTAGGTATTTAGTCGATCTGATTTTCTAAAGAAGCCTGAAGAGTTTACCCTCACCGCTTCATTTAGCCAGATTACGTCTTCAGAATTGACGTTGCTAACGAAACCTAACACAGCTCCCACAGGATTCTTAATTAATTCAATACGGCAAATGAGAATTTCCCAAACTTGCTGCAATGAAATACTTTTGTTGTGCGTTCGCTTTTCTAGTTAGGAAGAGCATCATTTATTCTATTCTCACGTTTTGCCGCTATGTCTGTAAAGCAACACAACGGCAAGTATTGCATGCCATAATTGATGTCCGTATTGTGAGGCACGTTCCATAATTCCAAGACCAGGAGTCGGTCTGTTTTCATAAACCAATAAAGCCTTTGGGATTGCGAAAATAACCATTACTATCAGCAGTAATACAGTCGCTATAGAATAATATCGGAACCAGTTTTTAAAATAGACGGCTCCCAGTATAATACTAACCAGGACGAATGGGTTTATTGCTAGAATTCCGTGCATCGTGTCGGTAAATGATGGCTGAATTCCACGCATGTGCATAGGAAAGAAGTTCCACAATATCAAGCTATTTACAGCATTTCCAAATATCATTAATGATAATATTCGGAGAATACGCTTATCATTGGATAGTAACCAAATGCCAAAAGCAAAAGCAATAAAAAGTAAGCTGGAAATTGTAAAAAGTGTTACCACTAATTGACTGGTTGGGGCGCCTATCGCAAACAATTCACTCACCGTTTGCTCGTTGAAGCTGTACCCGTTGTACAGGTTGCCGGCAATTATATCCGCTATGGGATAAAGTAAAGAGCCAAAAATCCCACATTTCAATAAAATGTTTATCGTTTTCTTATGAGCATCTACAGAATTCATATGAAATTATTATTAGTAAAAAAATCATAAGCATTAAAGTGTCGCACAACGGTTTATGTATTGGCGATGGCTGAAAGTATAGCACTAAAGTTTAATCGAAGAACAGTAGTTGAAGTTTGCGCTTCTGTTGATACGAAGCCGTTCAGCGCGCCTATTGCCAATACGATGTTAGCGGCTCGTTGTTTTTTTTGTCGGTTCATAGTAAAGCGTGACTGCGCCACCACTAAATGTTTTAGTCTTTGTGAGTTTAAAAACAGTCCTGTCGGTTATGTTTTCAAATAACGGCAAACCACTACCTGCTACAACAGGGTGAACACAAAGCTGAAATTCATCAATCAAATTGAGTTTCATTAATTGAATAATTAAACTTCGACTGCCAACTAAAATATCTTTGCCCGATTGTTGTTTGAGTTCCAAAACTTCGTCTTCAAGGTCTCGATTTGCTAGCCTTGCGCTTTCCCAGTCTACATTTTTAAGCGTGTGGGAAAAAACTATTTTTGAGATTTTATTCATTATCACCGCAAATTCGTCTGTTGCTTTTTCACCAGTAGGTTTTTCCGCTACCGCCTTCCAATATTTCATAAGTTGGTAAGTTATCCTTCCATATAGAACGGTGTCTACGTTGCTTAACAGGTCGGCATAATGCTGAAGTAATTCTTCATCGGGGGTACCTGCCGTATGGTCGCAAATCCCGTCAAGTGTCATATTTATTGCTGCAATTATTCTTCCCATTTTTAGACTTTTCAATTGTTCGTCCTTCGTCAGTAGGGTGTGTCGTCTTACAATGACCGCTAACGACCATGGCTTGCTGCCGTGGCGCACATCGAATTTAAGAAATGTCGCAGGCCGAGCGGCGTAACTCATTTTGAAAACGCCGCGAGGCCGCAGAACTTTCTTTGTTGTCTGCGCCATCAGGTCAAAGTTTACTGCCGGCATACCCCAGTTGGCGGCTTCTATGGCCCGCTGTAGATCATTTGTTCGATTATTGTTTTTTCTGTTGCTAAAGGTTGGTCGACACGCTGGAACCACTATTGATACTTGCATTTAGCTGAAGTAACAACGTCGTGCCCCACTTGCACAAAACCCCATGTTAGCGGTTCGGACTTTTCGTTGAGTTTTTTTATTTAAGATTGTAAACTGAATTTGTCAAATGGTAACATACCAAGTTAGTATCTGTTTTATCTGGTTTATTTGAGTCCTTAAACGAGAATTTCTCCAACAGCTTTATGGAACTTTGATTATCTATGTGAAAGAATGCTTCAATTTTTTGAACTTTAATTGTATTAAATGCAAAGTCAATAACTTTTTCTACCGCTTCTATCATTATTCCCTGTCCTTGAAAATTTGTCAAAAGTTCGTAGCCGATTTCACACTTGTCAGTTTCATCTGAAAAGCTAAAAAGACAAATTGTCCCAATCAATACGTTTTTGTCGCTCAAAGTTATTGCCCAGTATAAGGAGTCGTTTTTATTAATATTCTCATTAACCTTGTTTATAAAATTCCTTGCATCATCAATAGTATTGCTTAATTGTCTGTCAAGATATTTATTTATTTCACTGTCAGAACGCAAAGTGAAAATTTCTCGTTCGTCATTAATTACTAGTTGTCTGAGAGTAAGCCTTTCAGTTGCCAATATTGGAAAAGGAGTGAAAGTTCTATTTAACATTCTGTAATACTTGGCTTGCTAGAATCTACGGTCATTATAGCCTGACCGCTAACGTCCAGGGCTTTGTGCTGTTGGGATATTTGCTTCCGTCATTCCACATCCGCAGCTAAATTTATAATAAAAAGTCCATTGTTTGTACCAAAGATCAAAGACGCTGGTCATGCCGAAACTGAAGACTGGCTTTGCTTTTGGCTGATGTGTGTTGGTCAAGCGCCAACGGCATAAAACCACATATTATAAGCAGTTTTTCTTTACACAACGTAGATATATTTTCCGTTAATTCGATGGTGCATTCTTGAATACACGAGCCATCATAACACATACAATTGGAAAGCCAACTCCATATCCAAAGATGCCAATCAAACGCCAAATCAAATTTCCAACTATAGGTCCGATTAGTCCGAAAATGCATAACAAGCCTGTTGCTATTAATGCTATGCGAACTGCTTTTTCCCACCCTTTGCCTTTAAAAGCAAATGCAGCAAAAAACATAGATAGCCCAAAAAACAAATGCCATGCAACAAGTTCAATTGCAAACATCACAGATGGCCATTCCCAACCCAGAAATCTTACGTAGTCAATTTTTTGTTGAACGCTGATCTGTCTCCACAAAGTCAAGTTTACAAAGTGCACAATTACCGTTGCCCCAGCCAACAATATTATCCATCCTAAAGCAGTCAGGCTAAAAACTTTAGCGCATTCAGGCGCACATTCATGTATAGCTACCATAAGAAGTATTAATAAAGGAGCGCCAAGAATAGTCATCACTTCTGCAATTGCTAAGTATGGTTCTTTAAGGATACCGCGACCAATTACAATTCCTGTAATTACTATTAAATCATAAACAACGAATAAAACAAAATTTGCCCAAGCCGACCGCAATCCGAATTGTAATACCTTATGTGAACCTGAAATAATATCCATTTAGTTTTATACGATTTCGTTCATTATGATCATCGTTCTCGATTATTTCTTATCAATTGTGAAATTACCAATGTCTCCCGAGCATTGCCGATAACGGTCAGCGCTTTCTGCTGTGCTGATAGTCCGCGTTAGTTCGGCCCGGGAATGTCGCTGAGTAAAAGTAGAAAGCAGATGTTATATTCCAAAGCTTGGTTATGTCGTTAAACTGGGACTGCGAATGATTAGCGATATTTCGATCAGTATAAATCTTCAGCCAGCGTAGCAGAAAACCCAATGTTATACGCCGTTGCTTTTAAAGCTCAATCGTTTCGATTACTTCGAAAAGTTTAGCTTTCGGGCCTGTAATGACTGAACCTTCAACTTTTTGCCACATAACTTCTAAAGCAGCTAGCATTTTTTCTGCACTCGAATAGTCATCAAATTCTAAATCAATCGCTACATGATGTGGCTCTTGCACAGATCTATATACCCGATATTTCTTCACACCTGCCTTTTTTCTATTCATGGGGTCAGAATCAAATGCTTTCTTCCAGCCCTCATAATTTGGAACAGGATGTTCAATATGCAAAACTGTCATAAATGAATTTTTCAAAGTTTTAGAATGCCACAAAAAAATGACGTATAACTCCAACGGCTTGCTGCCCTGCCTACCGGCAGGCAGGCGGTCGTCCAATTTAAAGACTTTCCGCCTGAGCCCCACAACAAATCCATTTTTCTCTTTGGCCGAAGCCGGCACGATGGCTGACAGCAGACCGGTTGTGTGTGTTCGTTTATTGTTTGCGGATTATTTGGTTTCATTTGTAGTGATATAGAAATTTCTGTCTACACGAAAGGCATTTGAATTAGATGCCAAATTTTTTAAACTTTGCCATTGCTTTGTCGGAAAAATGAAACGAAAATTTTTACCATCAAGTGTAATTTTTATAGGCATTGAAAAGTCATCAACACAGTTTTGCCAGCGATATTTAAAAACATTGCCTTGAAATGAATAATCAAGTCTAGGGATTTGTATTGTCATTAAGTATTGGTCAAACATTTTTGTAAAGTCCTTTTTTGCGTACAGATTGAAAAATTCTAAAATTTGGTTTGTACTAACTGTTTGATGATAAAACTCTTTATTTAATCCTGTTAAAAGGCCTCTAAATTGTGAATCTCCAATAGTTTGCCTTATCATATGAAGCATTGCACTGCCTTTATAATACTTGTCCGAAGTATTATTGCCCAAAATAGGCACATCGTTCTTAATCCTCTTCCATGTTCCAATTGCATAGTCATTACCCGCTTCTGTTCCAAATACAAAGGATGTATATAATGTTTCCAGGTATTTTGTAAATCCTTCGTGTATCCAACTATCGCCGCCATCATTGCAAGTAATGTTATTGCCAAACCATTCGTGGCCACTTTCGTGCACAAGCATAAAGTCCCATTTCAATCCCCAACCACTTTTAGAGATAAAATCTTTTCCCTGATAGCCATTTTGAAACCCATTTCCGTATGCCACTGCACTTTGATGTTCCATGCCTGGCATAGGAGCTTCCACTAACTTATAACTGTCTTCATAAAACGGGTACGGCCCCATCCAGTACTCAAAGGCATGTAACATAGTGTCCGTTTGCTTCAAATGTCTTTTCGCTTTATCAATGTTATAATCCAATACCCAAAAATCACAATCAAGATTTCCTTTCAAGCCTGCATAATTTTCATGCCAGTGGACATATTTTCCTATATAAGGAATTATGTTGTAATTATTAATAGGGCTGACAACTTCCCAACTATAAGTAGTTGTTCCATTTTTATCAACTGACTTTTTTTGAAGTCTGCCGTTGGCAACCGCTATCAACGTATCAGGAACTGTGATGTTAAATGAAATACCGCTATCCGGTTCATCATATAAAACATCTTTACATGGTAGCCATATGCTTGCGCCTGAGCCCTCACATCCAACACTTATCCATGGTCTGCCCTTTTCATCTTTCGCCCATATCCAGCCATTGTCAATTGGTGGGTTCAGTGCTACCTGGGGCAGTCCTTCAAAGTGAATGGTGATTGTTTGAATTTCACCTACTTTTAGCTCTCTTGGAAAGGTAATTAGGTAAGCATCCTTTTCCTTCTTTTCAATTGCAAGAGCCTTGCTTTCCCAATCTACACCAGTAATTCGCATCGGCTCTTGCAAGTCAATTTGTAGCGTCTTGTCGGTTCGCGACACGGCAAACTTTACCTGATTTGTTCCTTTGATAGACTTTTGATTATAATCAGGTGTAATCGCAATTGTATAATGCAATAAATTCCACCACTTTTGTTCCTTTTGTATATTAGGGGGAATACTTTCTTTGCTACGCGCTGCTCTTTTTGAAATTGTCTGAGCACTTGTAAATATTGAAAAAAGTGATACAAAAAAGATAAGCACAAAATATCTGATACTCATAGTAGTTAAACTGAAAATGGAAAGAATGATTGTTCGATGTTAGAGCATCTCGCAAATGACGCACAACAACGTTAAACTATTGGCGATGTGGCGGTATTCTGTGTTTCGTCCGCTCATAACTAATGCTGATTAAAGATACAAAAGCTCATTGTTTGTTCTGTTGCTCGGTGTTAGTATAACTAGGCGGTCATTTCTTACGATGTTAAGAAATGTCTTCAGAAACCAATTAAAATATCGCTGCATGTTGCTTAGTATTGTCCACCTGATGGAGCAAAACAAAGAGATGTCTGTGCGTCACAAGAAAACACAAAAACATAGAAACGCTACTCTAAAGGCTAATATAAATTCACTCACTAAGTTGGGTTATTTAAAAGTTAATCATGAAAACGAAACAGAATATTTGGTGTCAACTATTTCTCTGATTGCTCGATTTTGGATTTCAGAGGCAACTATATCATTTCGTCAATTGAGTCCTGAAAAACAAACCAATTATTATTTGTCATTGGTTGGAAAGCTTTTGTCTACGTACGCTGCCATAAAAGGAAAAAAACAAATACAATTATTCTTAGAAAGTTGAATAGGTCATTGCCACCATAGCATGAGATGTAATATTTTTTGCGGCTTACAGATTCAATAAGAAAACATCATTCCTTCAACCGTTTTTTCTTAAATAAAAAAGCCTCCGCATTGTACGAAGGCCACCAATCAGTGAAATTTTAAAAACGGGATTGTAAGATAGTCTGTATCTGTCATAATCGGAATAAGAGTAACCTCTTAAAATAAAAAACGGATTGTAGAAACACCCAACTTTGATATAAACTTAAAAATTTTGAGAATAATTAAAACTTATCTCCTGCGAAATTAGTAAATATACTATCTATCGCGTTTGGTCTGATAGGCATCATTAATATTTGAGGAAATACTTTCCCATTGTATTCTCTAGTTGCGTGTTTTATCCCTTTAAATATTTCAGCATAGAAATTGTTTTAAAATAACAGGAAGAAAATTTGTTAAATCCTCTACACTCGTCAATCAACTTATTTTTTAGGGGATTTTAGCACTATGGGCCTGGATTTTTGATCCGGCCCTTTCAATCTCTAATTCTGACCATGAAAAAGTTACTGGCCCCCCTCCTGGGAGGGGTGATACTCTTTGCAGGAATTAATTGCACGAAAGATCGCCCTTATCGAATCAAAAATTCGCCAAATGTATTTTTCCGGGGTGAGGGTATTAATGTAAATGGTGAGGCACAATCCTACAGTAAAGTAGTAGAATATGTGATTAACCCAAACAAGAATCACAGGCAAAGAAATCTTAAAAGAATTGGCGGAAATGATGGTGTTGCTTATGAAATTTGGGGCAATACTCCTGATGGAAAAATTATAGCCAAGGTAACAAATCTGCAAAGCTGTCCTAATGATATTACGATTAGGGCGGAAACAGACTTTGGGCTCTCTGTTTCACGAATAAAATCTTTCACCATTAAAGGACAAGTAGATACCATGCAATTTGCACTGGATTCTTCCAAGTTTGTTATGTGGGACGCATACAACAGTGTTAATTGCCATGACTTCTTCGACCCTGATGGATTAAGTCCTGTCATAAGCCTTATATATGTAGATATGGAACAATTGCCTATGCACTTCAAGACTTTTGATACAGAAGGTTACAAAGTAACATTTACTATTACAGACCTCGATGGTGCAGACCACATAAACATTCAGGCATCGCTTGATGGTATCACCTGGAGTACCATTAAAGTAATTCAGGCAAAAGATATTGTGATAAACCAACCATATTCAGTTGAAGTAAAGAGCCCTTTTTAATTTTTGAATTTGATCTGCAACGAAGTCACAAGAAACCCTTGAACGACGGATGGACCATCAACCAGAAATGGTCAAGCTCTAAAATATTTTACCCCTCGCACCATAACTCCGGCTGAATCCAAACAATTTTCGGCTTCCCTAATGGCTTATTGAAAGCCGTCATTCTATCGACTTTGGGGAATTGGTGAAAAAATACTCGTTGTGGGTTTTGCTTGCTTAAAGACTGCTCTAAATTGGCGTTCACACCAGCCTCCTACACAAAAAAACTTCCTTAGAAAAGAATGTGACTTATAATCGCCTGCAACAAAGAACAGAAATTTTCTTAATTGCACTTATACGGGTCGCGATAGTCCCGATTGCTGCCTGGGTAGCATAAATTGAGGGAGTGAGAAACAATCCTGGAGATCTTTAGCTGAACCGACGTACCTGGTATGTTACTCGGCGCGTTTCCCCGCTTAACACTATTTGGCGGAATATTAAATATTGCTACTTTTTCCTCTTTATAAATTTCTCCGCCTTCTTTTATGTAGCCAACCGTGACTTCAACTTCATCAACAACAAAATTCATATTGTTCCGCACTGGTATCTGAAGGCCGTCAGTCTCTCCAACCTTTAGATCCGCATAGTTAGTCGTCTCCATGTAGACGTAATTCGTCCAATTGTTTCTTACAGTGGTTAACACAGTTTCCTGCCTTTTTTGACCAGCATAGACGTAGTATCCAATCATGACGGTAAGAGTTAAACACGCGAGCGTGAAAGTAGAGTTCAGTTTCATTTTGCAGAGATTAGGATTATACACATCAAACGTTAAAAGGCTATGGTTAGTTTATCAAAAGCCACTTTTTGTATGGTAATCCAAAGCCCAAGTAGACGCACATTTGTAAGTCGTTGCCTCAAATCTATTTTTTGGTGAATTTCCTTCGTATTTCTACCATTGCCTGCGAATTTATTGGCAACCTTACGTGTTCAATATTGTGTTATCCAATTTAGGGCCACGATGAAAAAAGCTGTTTTTCTGGCTGCAATCATCGTTGTTGCCAGATCTGACGTTCCTAAGAATCAATTGAAGTAATCAATCAAATCACTAAGATTAGTGTCAGGGAAGACGGAGAATTATATTTCGGTTCTTAGAAGGCGCCAGGCTACCCTGAAAAATTCTTTACGCCTTCAAAACTTGAAGAATTTTCTTTCAATGCAGATTTACTTTTCCATATATAAGTCCAAATTTTTGAAAAGAAAGAAGCTGATCGAAAAATAATAAATGTTAGATTTAAGGGCGCCGTACGGTTTGATACCAGCATTGTTTATATAATCACGATTATGGAATTCACTCAGGTAATATTTAAACTTCAGGTTGGCTCCATAAGGAAACTGAACCCCTACAAGGAAGCCATGCTGAAATAACTCCTGCCTGCTGCTGAACCAGCCTGTTATCTTGTCTATTTTATCCCCATCTTCATAGGTTTTTTCTTTGTAAGCAAGTGCAAATTCAATTTCGTAACCTCCATAAAAAAAGGTTTTGTCAAGATTTCCAACTTTAAAACCAAAAGGAATCCCGAGATTATAGGAGCGGAATTTTTTCTTATAGCTTAGATTATTTGTGTCTTGATAGTTAGGTAATATGTACCCTACATTTCTCAAGGCCAACCCGGTAAAGAGTCCGAAATTTTTATTCAGGTCCTTATTGAGCATTACCTGGAAATTAACCACCGGAGCAAAGCGCAATGTAGAACTCTCACTGTTTCCATTTTGTTCGATGTTTGCGAGGGAAAATATAAGCTCGCCGCCCGAAGTTACATATGCTTTTGACGAACTTGCTTTTTGGCCGAAACACTGAGCGGCAAGAAAAAAGCCAAGTACAAAGAGTTGAGTATGTTTGCTCATGATTTTTATAATTTGGTTACCATTACTTGAATTGGCCGATTGTAAAATGGCTTCGCCTTTTTTGTAGATAATGCAGTGCTCGGATCATCTATCCAACTAATTAATTCTTTCAAAGACCCAGAAGGTCAGGTTCCCCTCGTTTTCCAACAATACCAGCTCACTTTGGCTCATTGAGATGATGCGGTATACGTCCGGCGGTGGATCGTTTTTCTCCTCGCCTGCTACTTTGCTACGATAAACGTAAAGCATCTTATTACCGTTTTCCGTCTTTACTTCGTAGCGCCCCTTATATGCCTCGACAATCTTGCAGCTTCCATCGGAGTTAAAGCGAAAGGAATAATTGTTTTTAATACCTTTTTTTCTTTCGGTATCGTCAAGAATCTTATTTGAGTTATCATCATAAGCCTCCAGCTTCAATTTCCAGTATCCCGTAATGTCTTCGGCTGAAGTTTGTTTGGCTTCTAAGCGTGAAACAACATTGGGTTGCTGTGTTGTTTTAGCAATTGCTGTTTCCTGCGCCTTGCCACTATGGAAGGCAATAACCAATAGACACGCTATAAATACAATGAAATGAAGTTTCATGTGTTAGTATTTTAAATTTGTTAACCAGGTCATAAACGTTTAAACACTTCGAAATCGGAACCGCCCATAATTCTATTTATCACCAGCTCCTTGTCTGTTACTGAAATTATGTATCGTCCACTCGTGGTCTCTGTGCCTGTTTTGTCATACATGACGAGTTTTTTTTTGCCGTCCTCTTTGGTAACGATCTCATAGCGCCCTTCGAGTTTTGCAATTGTGTACTCACAAGTACCATTGGCATTGAGCTTCAAATAATCTTTTACAGTTGTTATCGCATCTTTATCTTCATCGGCATCGATGATGTGACTGTCGTTACGATCTGCAATCACTTTGATTAATTCCCATTCTCCCACGATGTTTTCCATTCCCCGCGGTATAGTGCCCGATCCTGCATTTGCATTTTGCTCACTGTTTTTCTTCAAGGTGTCTTCACTTTTATTCATATACTTTTCCGCATCTTTATTGCCCTTGCTCTTGCAGAATGTGGCTGCGATCAACATTGATGCGGTGATTGTCATTAAAAAAATTGTTTTCATTGCAATTGATTTATGATTTGTACGAATGAATTGTTGAAGTGATCACTCTTCTCCAACCAAAATTCGTTGTTTGCCAGTAAGGACGTTCGCTCTCTCATCAATCTAAATTTACGTAAGGCGTTTTGGAAAATTTATACCTCGCTGGATGAACTTTGCTCAATAAACCGAAATCGTGGATTGAGTCTTCGAAATTCTCTTTTAAGTAAGATATGGTTGAGTACAAAAAAGTAACCTCGATTTATCTTAATTTGGATAGCGGTATCTGAATTGACTTGGACCACGAGATGATCGCAACAAATAAACAAGTTCAAACTTTTAAGTAGGATGAAGCGACGCACTTTTATAAAGCGTACAGGAGCCGCTGGACTAATTACTGTTATTGAACGTTCCTCCATTCGCGAGCTGATCAACCACGAGACAAGCTCAATCCTTGAAGAAAATTTTAAGCAGCCACCGGCCTCCTCATTCCCACAAGCATTTTGGTTCTGGATGAATGGCAACGTCACAAAAGAGGGCATCACACTTGACCTGGAAGCAATGAAACAGGTGGGAATTGGAGGCCTGATAAATTTCGATGTAGGAACAGGGATCCCCAAGGGGCCAATAAAATATTTAAGTGAAGAATGGCTGCAATTAAAAAAGCATGCGATAAATGAATGTGATCGGCTGGGCCTGGAATTTATTATGCACAATTGCCCCGGCTGGTCGGCCAGTGGCGGCCCGTGGATCACCCCCGAATTGGCTATGCAGGAAATTACCTGGAGCGAAACGTATGTTAAAGGCGGTAGTCAAATACAGATCAATTTAGCAAAGCCAGCAAACAGGCTAAATTATTACAGGGACATAGCTGTGATAGCTTTTCCTTCTCTTGAAGGAGAAGATCTTTTACAAAACGTCAGGCTTTCTTCTCGCAGTGGTGAGGTTGACGCAACTCTCATGAATGGTAAAGACCCCAAGGGTGTAATTGTTGAGCCTGCACAAGGGGAAAACGCATGGCTGCAGTTTGAATTTGCACAACCCTATGAAGCGAAACTGATTACTTTTTTTATTTCAGCTATCGCTACTGACAAAACAAAAATCAAACCCCTGGACTTTGGAGAACCAACTTCTGTCCTCCTGGAAGCTTCTGATGATGGTATTCAATTTCGCACTGTCATACGCATCAACACTGGTCTTGAGACAGAACTTTTGTTAGGTGATAAGTTTATCGTCTTTGATATTCCTTTGACAAAGGCAAAATATTTTCGTCTTTCTTCTACTGGAGTAAGACGCTATAAACAAGTTCAATTTTCCGGGATCACGAGGCTGAAAAACTGGTTTGAAAAAACGAACCACCGCGCACGGAATTATATGTATGTCGCTGAAGCCTCTACTATTGAAAGGATCAACGACCAACTTGTTCCGGCCGGTTCTATTATTCATTTTGACAAGATCTTAGATATCTCGCAATTTGTCAACGACGGTTTACTTGGCTGGGATGTTCCCGATGGCAACTGGACCATTTTGCGAATTGGATTCACACCTACGGGAGCCCTTAATCACGCTGCCCCTGACACGGGCATTGGATTGGAATGTGATAAATATAATTCTTCCGCTATCACGTTTCACTTCAACAACATGATGAAGGATCTTCTGCCCATAATAAAGCCATTGGCTGCAAAAGGAAAAGCAGGATTAGAGATAGACAGCTACGAAGCCGGTGGACAGAATTGGACGCCGGGATTTGAACATGTATTCGGGAAACGATGGAAGTACGACATCAATAAATTCCTTCCGATCCTTGCCGGAGGCAGGATAGTTGACAGCGTGGACAAAACAGAACGTTTTCTGTGGAATGTTCGAAGGACCCAGGCCGATATGATTGCTGAAAACTATTATGGACGGTTTCATGAATTGTGTCATGAACATGGAATTACCTTTTATACCGAACCCTACGAATCTGGTCCCATGGAGGAAATGCAAGTTGGCTCCAAAACAGATGTCAATATGGGTGAATTCTGGAATGGAATCTCGTCAAGTGCTCCAACGAAAACACCGATTTTAAGAACTCCAAAGCTAGCCTCCTCAGTTTCACATATTAACGGTCAGAAAATAACCGGCGCCGAGGCTTACACTTCAGAACCCGATTCAAGCCGCTGGCAAGAATATCCTTTTGCGTTGAAAGGCCTTGGCGATAAAATATTTACTGCCGGCGTGAACCGTTTAGTGATTCACCGTTTTGCTCATCAGCCGCATCCTTCAGCTTTTCCAGGCATGACCATGGGTCCGTGGGGAATCCATTTTGAAAGAACAACAACCTGGTGGAAAGAAAGCAAAGCCTGGTTGACTTATTTGGCAAGGTGCCAGTACATGTTGCAAGAAGGTCGATTTTGTGCTGACCTGCTTTACTTCACAGGCGAAGATGCAAACATGTATACTAAAGCAACCCCGGATGATTTGAATCCCCCTCCGCCGGAAGGTTATAGTTATGATATCATCAACGCAGAGACGATTTTGAAAAAGATGAAGATTGTTGAAAGTAAAATTGTTTTAAGTGGAGGGCTGACCTACCGGGTTTTTGTTTTTCAGAATTTTAAAGTTGTAACACTCGCCTTGTTGCGGAAGCTTAGAGAATTAATATTCCAGGGAATGATATTAGTGGGTGAAAAACCAGAACACTCCGCGGGACTCGGTGATGATGATGATGAATTTACAAAAATCGTAAAAGAACTTTGGGACGACAGCAATATCTCGGGAGAAAAGAGACTGGGGAAAGGACGATTGTTTTGGGATCACCCCCTGGTTTCTGTACTGCGTCAATTAAACATCAAACCTGAATTTGAATATTCCTCCCGTTCAGGCGATGCGCCCATACTTTATACGCATCGCGAGCTCAGTAATGAAGATCTGTTCTTTATTTCGAATCAAAGGAGATCCTATGAAGAACTGGTCTGTACATTCAGGATAAAGAATAAGCAACCAGAGGCTTGGGATCCTGTCACAGGAAAAACAAGACCGATCCCATTTTATGAATTAATAGTTGATCGTGTCAGGGTGCCTGTCCACCTGGAACCCTACGGTTCTGTATTTATTGTATTTCGAAAACCTGCTTCTTCGCGTTACGTTCAATCGATAGTAAGGGACAATGAAATTGTGGTAAGTACAAAAAATTTCCCCGCTGTATTGGGACAACTTTACACGGAAACGGTTAACTCCTTTACAATTGTTTTCTGGGCCAAGCCCGAAATAAATGTTTTGCTGAATCCCATTTTTACAATGGGTGCAATCACACAGCCGTGGACAGAATATTATGCAATCTATCCGTATTCTGGCAGTGAACTATATGGAGGTGGCCATGCGACCTGCGGGATCGCTGTTGGTCGCAACGGAGTCGCGGTGTGGGAGAATGTTCGAAGTAATCCCATCCTGGTATTGACTGCTTCGGTAGCGATTGCTGGGTGGAGTCACATAGCCGTAAAATATCAAGATGGCGCGCCCACAATTTATGTCAATGGTAAAACTATCTCAACAGGCAAAAAAAGTGAAAGCATTGTCCATCCTGCTTCCGAAAAAACATCACTTAAAGAGGTTACTTCTTATTATAACGGAGACATGAGTAAACC
>Ga0157374_10000337_pt1 | contig 43353 bp, 30 predicted proteins | sample M25metaG_FD_115308 | JGI IMG/M metagenome (GOLD analysis project Ga0157374, IMG submission 115308) | Miscanthus rhizosphere microbial communities from Kellogg Biological Station, Michigan, USA - M2-5 metaG | ecosystem: Host-associated > Plants > Roots > Rhizosphere > Soil | place: USA: Michigan...
CCTTTGCTTGATTCACATTGCCGTTGCCGATCGCGGTGCGTAAATCATCCAAACTCATGCCATACGCAGCCAATGCTTTCGGGTTGGCTTGAATGCGAACCGCCGGTCGCTGGCCGCCGCTCAAACTCACTAAACCCACACCCGGCAATTGAGAAATCTTTTGCGCCAGCCGTGTATCGATCAAGTCCTGCACTTTCGCTAGCGGCAACGTGGCCGATGTCACCGCAAGGGTCAGGATCGGTGTATCGGCGGGATTCACCTTGTTATAAATCGGCGGCGCCGGTAAATCCTGCGGCAGCAGCGATGTGGCGGCATTGATCGCTGCCTGCACTTCCTGCTCCGCCACATCCAAACTCATATCGAGGCTGAATTGCAGCGTAATCACCGATGCGCCACCGGAACTGGTGGACGACATTTGATTCAATCCCGGCATCTGACCGAACTGCCGCTCCAGTGGCGCGGTAACGGACGATGTCATCACATCCGGGCTTGCACCGGGGTACAAGGTAACAATTTGAATGGTGGGGTAATCGACTTCAGGCAATGCAGATAATGGCAACAAGCGATAGGCGACAATACCGACGAGCAGGATGGCCGCCATCAACAAAGACGTAGCGACAGGCCGCGAAATAAAAAGACGGGACGGATTCATTGTTGGCGCTTCTCGCCACCATGCCGCTTACCGCTACGCCCATTAGGCTGTCCATTGCCGGGTTGAGGCATACGCGCCTCTTTCGTTATTAACTCGACTTTCGCGCCATTGCGCAACTTGTCGGTTCCGTCCACCACAACCACTTCTCCCGGCGCGATGCCCGTGTCGATTGCAATATTGTCTCCTTGCGACGGCCCTATTTTAACGGGGCGTACAGCAACGGTTTTATCAGCATTGACGACATACACGAATGTTCCTTGCGTTCCCCGTTGAATCGCCGCACTGGGTATCACCGTTGCGCCGCGCTGCACATCGATAAGCATGCGCGCATTAACGAATTGATTGGAAAACAGACTGTAGTCCTCATTCTGGAACTGCGCCTTCAATTTGACACTGCCGGTGGTGGCATCGATTTGATTATCCACGGTCAGCAATACGCCGCTGGCAAGCTTTTTCTTGCCTTCACGATCATAGGCATCGACCGGCAACTTCTCACCGGCTCCCAATTTTTTCATGACGACCGGTAAGCTATCTTCCGGAATAGAAAATATTGTCGTTATAGGTTGCAGCTGGGTAATCACCACCAGGCCGTTTTGATCGCTGGCGTGCACGATATTGCCCGTGTCCACTTGCCTAAGACCAAGGCGTCCACTGATCGGCGCCGTCACACGAGCATAGGTCAATTGGAGTTTTGCATTTTCGATTTGTCCCATGTCGGCCTTGATCGTACCCTCGTATTGGCGGACCAGCGCAGCCTGAGTGTCGAGCTGTTGCTTAGCGACGGAATCCTGTTCGAATAAAGCGCGATAACGTTCCAAATCCAACTGTGCGTTTTTCAATTGCGCCTGGTCGCGAGCCAACTGACCTTCCGCTTGCATCAACTGGACTTGATAAGGGCGCGGATCGATTTCCGCCAATAGGTCGCCCGCTTTCACGGCCTGACCTTCGCGAAATAGCACCCGCATCAATTGCCCATCGACTCGGGCACGCACCGTCACCGTATTCGTCGGCGTCACCGTGCCCAGACCATTGATATAAACCGCCACATCCGCCGACTTCGCAGCTACGCCGGTCACCGGCAAACTACGATCAGCCCCCCCGCCACGCGTCTTGCCGGATGGCGATGGCGCTGAAGGCGTCTCCGTGTGATGTTCGAAATAAAAATACGCCCCGGCGGCAATAGCAGCTATCAATAGCCAAAGCCACCAAAGGCGCAATAGCCAATTACCCCGTGGTCGTGCCGTGTCATGGCGCTCATCCTGCATTGTTGATCCTGCTGTTTTGTTCATTCTTTAGTTGCAAATCGATGAATAGTAAAGATCGTTTAACGGCTACGATCATCATTAAAAATTGCCTCTGAATTTGCCGCTTTGATATATCCGGCAAATGTCGTCAAGGAGAAAAGTTGAAACAAAATGTATACAACTAGCAATCGAAATCGCAAGAATATCCTATTGCGGTAGGCAAGGACGAATAGAAAGAGCAAGGCCGTTTGGGCCACTTACGCTTTAAAAAAATGGCTCACAAAAAAAAGGAATCGTTATTCTGAGGGGCTGAGCTCCGAAGAATCTGCTTTTCTATATCGTTAAATTCGGCGAAAAACAGATCCTTCGCATCGCTCGAGATGACGAGGCAGCTTATTAGGCATTTACGAAAATTCAATACAGTAAGCGAGCAATATCCACTACGGCCTGCGCCGATGGCTTAGCTCCCAGCTCTACGCAAGTCTCATTCTCCTTTATGAGAACATCGATACTAATAGCATCAAGCCCCGTAGAAACGTTCAGTTCATTACCGGTCAATACGAAAATCTTCGTTTCCGAAATCGCCAGAATTTCTTCCCGCTTGGTTCTTTTGTACATCACCATGCCGGCAAGCGCCTTCACATTAAAGTCGGGCCACTCGCGTGGGAGGTTAGCGATTTCCTCATCAAGATTACTTAATGTTCTTCTATCCACCGTCGGAATTTTTGCGGCCACATAAACCTTGTCTCCGTCCCTAGCTATCGGTGTTATAGGCAAATGAGCAAGCTCTGTAGATGCCGTTACTTCGGCAAAATCGGGACGCTCGGGAATGCCGTTCAACTTAATCTTGAGTCCTGCGGACAAATAAAAATACACGCCCACTTCGACACTTTTCATATCGGCGAAATAGGTTTCGAACGAAACGCCATGAGCATTCGCCGCCCAAACTCGCCATGCCTGCGATTCCAACGATGTCCTCGAAACGATGGCAGCAAAAGGCGCATTCGAAAAAATCAGCAATGCCTTTTCGCTAGGGCTTTTGTTAAGCGCTTTCAGCACATCAGCGATATGGCATCTCACGATCCCCTCTTTATGAGGATGAGACGTCAATCCCTTAATAAGACCAATCGACTCGTGAGCGATACGATGATTCGCCATCCGAACAGGTAATGCCGTCAGAGTAAACTGCGCGAATTCGGCCGGCGTCTTTGTTCGAAGTACCGGCATAAATTGATTTTCTAAAACAGCGGCAATTTCTTTATGTTCATTAATTGCTTCTGTGTACTTCTTCATCACCGATTGCATACTTCCCTCTCTTTTTTATTTATTTCACGCTCATCGTTATTGTTCTCTCGATACACCGCAACCGAGGTTTTTCACTTACCACCAAAAACTGCTATCGCACCACTTAGACCATGCAATCATTTTTACAAGATACAACCACGCAAAACAGTATTATCAATATATGTTTTACACAAAATTATATATGTTAATACAATCACATTGCAAAATAAAAATAAACAATTGTTATCAATAGGTTGAGCAAAACACAGGCAAAGCAGGGGAATTACAGCGAATTCGTTCCTTATTTAGGGCAGCGTGATGTGAATGCATTATTCGAGGGGGAATCAGAAATGTACGGTACGATCAAAAATCTTTGTCATTCGTAGTAGTTATCGTTACTCTTCTACTTTCAATTGTCTTGGGCCAAAACATATGCCTCGCCAAAAAACCGCTGCCCCGCAACCTGACGCCGCCCCAACCCAAAAACGCAATTCAGGTCCCAGCGCGAAGAAAGCAAATCAGCGCGGCAATCAATTAACGCCGGGAGTAGTGGCGGTTCTTATGCAATTCAGGGAACTGTTCAAAATTTCGGCACAGCACTTTCAACACATCGAGGCCGACTTAGGCGTCAGCGGTTCGCAGCTATGGGCGATGTCCGAGTTGCAAGCTAAACCTGGTATGAAAATATCCGAATTAGCCTCTGCCCTTTCCATTCATTTATCGACGGCCAGCAATCTTCTCGATAAATTGGAAAAGACAAAGTTGATCAGACGCGAGCGCGCCGATGTTGATCAACGAGTAGTCCGGGTATATTTGACCGAAGAGGGAAACGCCATCGTCGACAAAGCGCCGAAGCCCGTGCATGGAATCATCCCGGAAGCACTAAGCAATTTACCCGCCGAAACACTTGATCGCATGCATGTCGATTTGGAAACGCTGTTGCAAACCATCGGCGTTCGCGATCGGAGCGCCGCATTGACCCCGCTAGCTGAGTTACAAAGGCGCACGCAAGTATAAAAGTTGACAGAACGAACCTCGAATACGCCGAAATACATAAAGCAGATTTCCTGTGAATGCACGATGGCATCGTTATGCACCTTGCTAAGGCAATCCGACTAAGAAGACCGAGGTAGCCGCAGTGTTGCCGCCAAACCACCAGAAGGACGGTTTTCAAGCGTTACATCGCCGCCGTTAGCCCGAGCGGCATTACGTGCGATAGTTAGGCCAAGGCCGGTGCCGCCGGTTGTCCGGCTACGCGATCCCTCGATGCGATAAAAAGGCTCGAATACTTTCACGAGTTCATTATCCGGAATTCCTGGTCCGCTATCGTATATGGATATACGCAGTTCGCGATCGGAATCCTCCACTTCAATTTGCACGTCTTTGCCGTATTTCCACGCGTTATCCAGCAAATTCGCCATACATCGCTTCAATGACTGCGGATCAGCCTTCGCCGGCCATTGCGCCTGTCCTGTAATCGTCACTTCATGCCCTAGCTCTTGGGCATCCGATTGCAAACTTTCTAGTAACGCCATGACATCGACATCTCTTCGCGCTTCGGCTTTATCGCGGGTGAAATCCAAGGTAGCGGAAACCATCGCTTCCATCTCCTCCAGATCCTTGGAAAACTTCGTCTTGAGTTCCGTATCCTCAAGTAATTCCGTACGCAAGCGTAAACGGGTGATCGGTGTTTTCAAATCATGGGACACTGCGGCTAAGATACGGGTTCGTTCTTGGATATATTCTATCAACCGCTTTTGCATCCTATTGAACGCCGCAGCGGCACGCCGAACCTCTAATGATCCATCCTCTTTCAACGGTGGACGATGAATATCCTTCCCTAAAGCTTCAGCAGCAACAGCAAGGGTCCGCAACGGCTCAGCCACTAGTCGAACCGCCACTAGCGACAAAATAATAACGGTGATCAATCGCACCAACATGCTGATCAAAAAACGCGGCGATTTCAGAAAACTAGGCGGCTCGCTGATAGAGGATTTGAAAACCACCCATGTGCTATCACCAAGACCCACTTGTACGATAATTGTTTTCGATGGGCCAGGCGGTACCTCCTCCCCCTCGAGCGCATCGGCAACAGCATCTGCCACAAATACACGAAGCGGCCGCGCAGCACCTAAATGCCGACGTAATCCTGAAGCGATAATTGCGGCGGACTCATCATCGGACAACGCCTCAGTGGGCTTTGTTAATGCAGCGTTTCCATACGACACATGCAGATAAGGACTATCGCTCGCCGCAGCGATGCCAGCCCTAAACTCAATCGGCACATGATCCAAAATTCGGACGATTTCAGCAATTTGCAAACCGAATTGCCGCTCTGCGACGCGTAAGCCGACACGAGCCCGCTCTTGAGAGAAGATCACCGTTGTCAATACTTGCGCGATGATAATGCCAGCAATCATGATTAATACAATACGGCCGTATAACGTTTTCGGGAGGAAACGATTCATTTTTCCGACGTCACCTTAACAGCCAACATATAACCCTCTTGCCGAATGGTTTTAATGATAGTCGGCTCGCGCGCGTCGTCGCCGAGCCGCTGTCGCAATCGGCTTACTTGCACATCGATGCTCCGATCGAGTGCCTCGCTTTGGCGACCGTGCAATTGATCCATCAGTTGATCGCGATTCAACACACGATGGGGATTATCTAAAAACGCACGCAACAAACGATATTCGGCGGCACTAAGCACAACGACTAAGCCATCCGCTGAAATGAGCTGGCGGTCGCGACTATCCAAACGCCAACCGGCAAAGCATAGAAAACGCTGCGGCGTTGATGTATCTCCTTTCAGGGCACCTGGAGTCCGTCGCAGAATTACTTTGATACGCGCCGACAATTCACGCGGATTAAACGGCTTCGGCAAATAATCGTCAGCGCCCATTTCAAGGCCAACGATACGATCGGTTTCATCACCGCGCGCAGTCAGCATAATCACGGGAATATCAGATCGAGCGCGCAAATCACGGCACAATGTTAGGCCACTATCACCGGGCAACATCAAATCGAGAATCACAATGTCCGGCGTTTCCCGCTGCATCGCTTCCCACATGCGCTCGCCGTCGGCAACCGCGTGGGCTGCATAACCTTGCTGTTTAAGATAACGGCTTAACAAATCGCGAATTTCCGCGTCGTCATCGACAATCAGCACTTTGTTGATTTCATCATTCATCGCCATGGGTTTTACCAACTCCAGACATCAAAGAGCTAAAAAAGATTTCCGCCCCCCTCATCCCTTTCTATCTATATTGCATTTAAGGATTGCAATTTATGCGAAATCAAAGTGTGCCTGGGCGCTTTTACAAAGCGTTACAAATCACGATTAATCGGAAAAATAACAGTTACTTTGCCGTGCTTTACTTCGCAGCATCGCCCTTGCGGGTATTCAGTCGAGGAATGAAATTATGAATCGGAAACACTTCTTGGCCCAAAACGTAGTCGGCCTCATAGGCGCAGCAATCGGTGCCACACTATTGATAACAACCACTCCGTCATTCGCGGACGATGCAAAATCGCCAAACTGCAAAGACTCACATCACTTTTCCGGTCACGGAGAACATGGCGGCTTTCCAATGAATGCGCAAGCTCGCCTCGACAAGTTAAAGACAGCCCTCAAAATCCAGCCGGCACAGGAAAGTGCGTGGCAGGCTTTTGCCTCCAAGGTCGAAGCGCAAAGAGAGAAAATGAAGTCCCTTCACCAGCAAGCAAAACCCGATGAGGCGCTTTCCTTACCGGACCGCTTGGACCGACATCTGAGCGCGATGAAGGAAAGGGAAGCTGACTTGCAAGATATGTCGACGGCGACGAAAAACCTGTATGCGGCACTCTCGCCGGAGCAGCGCGCGGTGATGGATAAGCATTTTTCACACCATCATTGGCAGCGGGCTCGGCAACATGGGTAATTTTCGCTCATAATCGGTTAGGGTGCCATACTAAATTGGTATGCGCCCAACCGCCCAAAATGCCCCTTTCCCGGGGGAGATGCAAACAAAATTGACTTATTTTCACTTTTCAGGCTCAATGTCGTCGACGACACGCTTCAAGCTCATGGATTCACGGTTTTAGCCTGGTATTTGTTTCTTGATGTCGGGCCGCCAGGGCATCCGCCCGTACAACTTGAAATCAGAAAGATGAAATATGGCAACAGGTACTGTTAAGTGGTTTAACGATGCAAAAGGTTTTGGCTTTATTACTCCCGATGACAAAGGTGAAGATCTCTTCGCCCATTTCTCGGCGATCCAATCGAACGGTTTTAAATCGCTCAAGGAAAATCAACGAGTTTCCTTCGAGGTAACGACCGGCCCGAAAGGCAAGCAAGCATCGAATATCCAAGTAATCTAAATTACTTGATAGCAGCAAAAAAACCCCGGCTAAGCCGGGGTTTTTTTTGGCCTAAATCCCCGTTCTGTAAAACCACCGCGCCACTCCAATCCGTCTCCCGCGTTTTCACATCACCTTTGCACGAAATCGCATCTAAGCTTCAGTGAAATAAGGTAAGTGTAAATTTGTGGCTATCACTGCAATTTTTCCCTACTCAAATGCAAAACGACCTCTTTAATTGAGATTACTTTTGTATTTCCCGTCATGCGCTTCCTTAGCTAAGCTATAAATTCATCGCCCTTGTCTCGCGGCACACTCTTTGCACTGATAGTTGCCAGCCTGCGGCGAAGTAATTCCCGTCGAAGCCTTTGGCCTTTTCGAATCTCAACCAGCATGAACCGGAACACGCCTTGACACCTGCTCACCCCATTGCAAAACCCCGGCGTCGCACCGCCAATTCCATGACCAAAATCGGTTTACTAAAAGCGATCCTAACTAGCGCCACCGATTACGCCATTATCACGATGAACAATGAGGGCATTATCACAAGCTGGAATACCGGAGCACAGCGAATATTGGAGTATCAGGAAGAAGAGATCATTGGGGAAAGCGGCGGAGTGCTTTTCACCGCCGAAGATCAAGCCAAAGGCATCCCTCAAGAAGAGCTCGAAACGGCGCGATTAACGGGGCGCGCTTACGACAATCGCTGGCACGTCCGCAAAGACGGTTCGAAATTCTGGGGCGATGGGACGGTAACGCCCATTTATCACGATAACGGTGCTCAGATCGGTTTTTTAAAAATCATGTACGACTGCACCGAACGCAAACAAATTGAAAGCGAAATGATTCGGCTCGCCAATTTTGATGCGTTAACGGGATTAGCTAATCGCAGTTATTTTCAAAATCGACTGTCTGAAATGGTTTCAGCGACACTGCGCAGTAGTCAGCACGTTGTTCTGTTATTGATCGATCTCGATAACTTCAAACAAATTAACGACAGCATGGGCCATCATGTCGGCGATCTGTTATTACAACAAACGGCGCAGCGGATGCGTCGCGCCATTCGCGATACCGATTTCCTCGCTCGCTTAGGTGGTGACGAGTTCGTCGTGATTCAGCCCAATGCGCTATCGCCGCAGTCCGCCGGCAGCCTCATCAATAAATTACTCGATACGCTCTCGCGACCGTTTCATATCGATGGGCATGAAGTGCGGACCAGCGCTAGCATCGGTGTTGCCGTTTGCCCGCAAGATGCCAAAGAACCCAATCGGCTGCTGAATAAAGCAGATCTCGCACTTTATCGAGTCAAAAACGAAGGCCGCGGCGGATTCAGTTACTTCACCGAACAAATGGATGCCGAGGCGCACAAACGGCATCTCAATTTGAGCGAGCTGCGCCGCGCGGTAAAAAATCACGCCTTCTGGCTCGAATATCAGCCGGAGATCGACGTCGGCAGCAAACGCATCGTCTCTATCGAAGCGCTTCTTCGCTGTAGCAATCCGACGCTTCGTGCTTATCCAATCACGGAAGTCATCAAGCTAGGCGAAGAAACCGGGCTCATGCCGGAAATCGGTTTGTGGGTCTTGTCGGAAGCATGTGCACAAAGCCGCCGATGGCAAAACGCAGGACTACCGGTAAAAATTTCTGTAAATCTCAGTCCTCGCGAGTTGATTGACTTGAAAATTGCTACTGTCATTCTTGCCATTCTGGATCGATCGGGATTAACGCCGCGCAACTTGGAAGTCGAGATTACGGAACAGCATATGTTCCAAGCGAACGGACAAGGCATCAAAGTATTAGAGGAGTTACGTAACCGCGGCATTATTGTCGTACTCGATGATTTCGGAACGGGCTATGCTTCATTGAGTAGTCTGCGGCGCTTGCCGGTAAACCGGCTGAAGTTGGATCGGGCATCCCTAAAAGAAATTCCCCACGATCCTCACAGTTGCGCTATTGCGAAAGCGGTCATCGCCATGGCGCATACGCTGAATATCGAAGTAGTCGCCGAGGGCATCGAGTCCGCCGAACAAGCTGATTTTTTTCGGCGAGAAGGATGCAATGCGCTACAGGGCAATTTTCTGAGCCGGCCATTGGCAACGGATGATATGACCCTCTTACTGCAACAACAATTTTCCTTAAGCTCAACGGAGAAATTTGCCGCGCCGTAGTGCAAACAACAAAGCGGATGGTGCGATCAGAATAACAATCGAGACACTGTGCCTAAAATTCTTGCTCAAAAAGCTGCAATGTACTCCATGGACTGCTATTATCGCCGCGGCGATTTGCTGTCGTCTAACAACAGCGCCGCGATACAAAAATATAAAAAAATCTTGCTATTTCATAAGGGGAAATGCTGCAATCCTGATTGTTGATCATTCATCGAAAACTCACCGTGCCGATCCATGGACAATAAAACCACCATGAGCCATTTCAAACTGCGCCGTTTCGCGTTTTTAGTTTGTTTATCCAGCACATTATTATTCGTCTCTCTCTCCAGCTGCTCGACTCAATCTACCCGGGCGCCGGAGATAGACACGGCGAAAATGGATCACCTGCTCCAATTGATTAATGCTCGCCTTGCCATGTCGCGCATGGTGGCACGGGCAAAATGGAATTCCGGCGCGCCGCTGGATGATCCGGAACGGGAGCAAGAAATTCTTGAATACGCATCAAATGAAGCAGCGTCGGTCGGTATACCCGAAGCGATGGCGCGGGATTTCTTTCAAGACCAATTCAACGCCGGTAAATTATTGCAACGCCGATTACATGAAGAGTGGCAGCGCACCGGGCAGCAATCTTTCACCTACGCTCCCGATTTATACAACGACATGCGGCCGGTGCTAGACCGGCTGACAGCGCAATTGATCGCCGCATTACACGATGTTCAGCCGATGGTTCTCAGTGAGCAGGGCAAACATTATATGGTTACGAGATGCGAGCAATTAGTCCGCAATGATTTTGACGGAGCGCCACGGGCGGTCGCATTGCATTCCTTATTGCATAAATAGTGCAATCCGCTCTAATACACAAATACTCGCGGCGTTTGCCGCATAATGATTTCAGGAAATCAAAAACAATTGAAACAGCATCTGGTTTTCGTTTACGGTACCTTGCGTCAAACCGGCGTAAGAGACATATTGAAACTATTCCCCGACTCGCGCTTCATCGCCACAGCGGCACTTCGTGGCCATCTATATGATCTCGGCTCGTATCCCGGCCTATTGCTCAATGCCGAAGGTTCTGCGGTGCACGGCGAAATTTATGCGGTCTCCGAAATGAGACTTAAGCAATTGGATGCCATTGAAGGGTATAAGCACGCCGATGCCGAAGCGAGCCTTTATCATCGCCGTCAAATAAATATTCTCATTGAGAATGGCGATGAAAAAAATTGCTGGGTTTACGAATGCAATCCAAATATTTATGCTTGCCGCAAAGTCATTGCCTCTGGCGATTGGATCGAATATCTGAAGCATAGGCCAAAAAATCCGCAGGACGGATTATTGAGTGAAGACGCTATTTACTAAAGCCTCATCACCGCACTCATTAGCAGCTGCATCACCTCGAATCATCGTATATGTCACCGCCTCAGCCCCGCACCCGCCAGGGTAACAGTAGTAGCTATCCACGCATCGCCATTGTCGGCGCCGGCATGTCCGGTCTATGCATGGCAATCAAGCTAGCAAAGGCCGGTTTCACTGCATTTACCATTTTCGAAAAAGCCGGCGGCATCGGCGGCACCTGGTGGGACAATACTTATCCCGGCGCACAATGCGATGTCCGCTCGCATCTTTATTCCTATTCCTTCGACATCAATCCGGAATGGGACAGCATGTTTGCCGCACAAGCGGAAATCCAGCGTTACATGCAGCAATGTGCAGAGAAACACGGGCTATTGCCTCATATTCGATTGAATACGGAAATCATCGATGCATGCTTCGACACCGATCAAGGTCTATGGCGAATACGCACGGCTCAAGGCGACACCATCGATGCGGAGATTTTCATTTGCAGCGCGGCACCGTTACATCAACCTCGCTACCCCGATATACCTGGACTAACGGCGTTTCAAGGCCATGCTTTTCATTCCTCTCGCTGGGACCATAGCTATGACTTCAGCGGTAAAAAGGTAGCGGTGATCGGCAACGCAGCAAGCGCCGTTCAATTTATTCCGCACATTGCGCGACAAGCGCAACATTTATTCGTCTTTCAACGCAGTCCTCAATGGATACTGCCGCGTTCGAATCATCGTTATACCCATTGGCAAAAAACACTATTTCGATTAACGCCGATTGCTCGCGCGTATCGATACGGGCTGTATTGGCTACATGAAAGTTATCGTCTCGGTTTTACACAAGGCAGCATAGCGGCGAAGCTCGCCACGAAAGCCGCCGAAAAACATTTGCACCATCAAATACCCGACTCGGCGCTACGTGCCTTATTACGGCCGACTTATCCTATGGGCTGTAAGCGTGTGCTGATTTCCAACGACTACTACCCTACGTTGATGCGGCCGAATGTCGAACTGGTCACATCATCCATCGAACGCTTCACCAGCAATGGAATCACAACAGTCGATGGTAAAGAGCGGTCAGTGGATATCATCATATTCGCCACAGGATTCGAATCGACGCAAATGCTGTCGTCGGTTCGAATCACCGGATTGGCCGGTGCCACATTAGCGACGGCATGGCAGACTTCACCGCAAGCTTATCGCGGTGTAACAGTATCCGAGTTCCCCAATTTCTTTCTTTTGTTAGGTCCCAACACGGGACAGGGACATACATCGACCTTAATCTTCATCGAAGCGCAAGCGGATTACGCGATTCGCTGTATTAGAGAATTAATGCAACGACGCCAACGTTATATGGCGATAAAGCCGGAAGCGATGGCCGACTACAACATACAGCTACAGCAACGCTTGCAACGCTCCGTATGGGCGGGAGAATGCCGTAGCTGGTACAAAACGGATACCGGGAAAATCGTTGCGATCTACCCGGGCTTTTCGTTTACTTACTTACAAGAACTACGACGCCCACGGTTCAACGATTACTTATTTATCTAAGAGCGTCTAACAATCATTGCTGACAACTATCCACCTTCACCCAATTGTCCTCACCGGTCTGACGAAGGCTGGTGGTGTTCCAACTAAAATTAAAACCAAGACTGTCGTTTGAACCATTCGCGCAAGCCCGCGTTAGAAACCAGCCGCAACCATGGGCTCGTCCATTGCTCAAATGCTCCGGATTACTTGCGGTAACGCATGTTACGGCTGCAGCGCCGATTTTGAACATGAGATCAGCGGGATTAGACGAATGACCTTGTGCATCGGAGGCGGTAATGACGGCTTTATATTCGCCATCCGCTAGGTTGTCGTACCGTTTACTAAAACTCGCACTTCCCGGCAATGTATCGTTCGCCGGCGATGGGCCGGTCAACGTCAGCCGATAACCTGCGATAGCGCCGTTATCGTGCGCAGAACATACCAATGTCACGCTCTTACCGGACACCGCAGGTGGATTGCAATTGATAACGGGCGTGCCGGTCGGCGTTTGATTCAACGGATGGTTTTTGAAAAATGTCCATGCCGCTTCGGCTGTGTCCGGCCCCGTCGTCAAGAACCACGGACCACGCTTCGCACCGAACCAGGCGTGGCCGCGATCGATATCGTTCGGCGCCGGGCTTTGCGGAAAATACTCGTTGCTCGAAAGCCGGCTTTCCAGTCGCTGCAAATCAGCATAATAGGCATCCACGTACAAGGTCTCGATTAAACTTTCACCGAGAGAACCTGCACCATATTTGTTATGGGTCCATGCAATGCCGCCGGTGGTGCCCGATGTGGATGCAATCGGATTATTCATATCCACCGATTTGCCTTCTTGCCCCATCAATCCGGCAAATTGCTGAGCGATGGCTTGCCCTACTTTGAACGGCACGGTGCAATCTTTCTTGTTGTGCACCACCATGACGGGCACCTGACGCAAAACGCTTTTGCGCATTTCGGCTCGCATATCTCGAATTACATCGGCATCGGGTCTAATACTGCCCAGATTGTTATTGAGAACGATGTCGCAATCGATGAACCCGGTAAAGATAGCGCTCGTCTCCGCATACCCCACGCCGTCCAGCACCGCACCGGACGCGAATTTATCGGGATAGGCCACCAGCGCATCCGTCGTCATCGCACCGCCGGACGATAGACCCATGATATGAACGCGATTCGCATCGACGTTGTAAGTGGTCTTGAGATGATCGACCAAACGAGCGATATCGCCCACCTCGCCATTACCGCGATGAATCTCGTCGGCGAACCAAAATCCCCAACAACGGGGATTGCGTCCGCCTTCATCGTTGGTCTCACCTGATTGATCGCTTTTGGCGATATAGGGATAAACAACGATAAAGCCTTCGCGCTCCGCCACTTCATCGAGATGCGATTTATCTGCGACCGTTCGATCCATCTGCTGACAACCGTGAAGCGCCACCACCAACGGAACAGCCCGCTGCCCGCTATAACCGGATGGCACATAAAGCGCATAACGGCGATCGTCCGATTTGGAAATCGCAGGGTCCTTCGTTAATACTTGGTTATAAACAAAACCAGCCGAAACATCCTGTGGCCATATGACCGTTATTAATAATGCAATAGCGATCAGCCAAATTGATCGGTGGCGAATATGAAACTGAGCCGGCATGACGAGTCTCCGATGTAGCGGTTCAAGAACGGCCCGTCCGCACCTATCGAATTAAACATCTTTCGAAACCGCAGCGAGCGAGGTCCAGGTTGAGACGAGAAGCGCAACTGTAAGTAATACAGCGAGCACCGCAGTCAAGCTGGGCCCGCGCAGTAGGTTACGAAAGATGCCTATTATTTGGCGACCTGCAAAGGACTGACTGGTAACAACTGCGACTAGGCGCGACTCCCCTTCTTTGATATAGCTGGCGGCAAGGGAAGGCGCAAGGAAGAATAGTAATTACCGAGGAATCTCGGCGAGAGATTTGATGTCATCCGAACAAGGCGAAGAGTCTGTTTTTTTCATCAACCCATGATGTTTACTAACAGCAGACTCTTCGTCGCATCGATTCTCGGAATAACGTTTCGAGACGTATTACTTGTAAGAATTACCGCTTCGGCCCCAGCATGGTTTTACGACAATTGCTGGCATTGCAGAAGCAGGCGTACGCACGCTTTACAGTCGGCGTGTGGCGCTCATCCAGAATCAGTCCGTAGTCATAATTGAGTTCCTCGCCCCGACGAATGTCTCGCAGCGCAAAGATAAACACTCGCCCATCTTCCTCACGGGCTTCGCAATTCGGATCACAGGAATGATTGATCCAGCGAGAGTCGTTGCCGCGTACGCCGCCATCAATCACTTCTTTACCGTTTTCTAAGCTGAAATAAAACGTATGGAAAGGATTCTCCGGATCGTGCGGATCGCGTCTATCCGCTTCTTTCCAGGTGATGTGTTCGCCCTTGTATTCGATGATGCGAGTATCCGCCGGGATTTTCCGGGTAGCGAATACGCCGTTACCGTGGACTTTCGAACGTCTCACTGCATACAGAGGACTAGCGCTGCGTGACGTCGTGGATTTCGATGCAGATTTGGCTGCGGATTTTATAGAACGATTCATTTACGTAACATCATTAACAAGGTGCCGCAGAATACTACGCGCGGCTTGAAGCAACAAGCCCAAGTCATTGGAGATCGTGTAAATACTGCACTACTTTATCGGAAACCATGTTGTTTGGATTTGTCATTCCAGAACTCATTTCATTCTGAATGCGCCTCTGCGAAATGAACGCCAAATTCTTCATCGCATCTTTTCAAAACGACAAAGATTGTGAGATTCAGCATCGCGAGAACCTATTTTCATGAGCGTTATGTGATTGATTTCTCTACAAGCAAATATCGTCGCAGATATTGCAGTGATCTAGCTAATAGAAATAGATAACTGCCCGGACCAAGATGGTATCGACGAAACAAATAATACATCTAAAGGAATTTACCTTATGTCTCCAGTCATCGACCATCGTCAAATTGCTACCCTCCTCGCTGCGCTTCGCCATTGGCAATCCAGCGGAATGGCAACGTCATCGGCATCATCGATAGGCTTGCAGAATATCGCTTCCGACTGCGGTAATGTTGAACCTCTCGATGCAAAAGAAATCGAAAAATTATATGAGGCCTTATCCAGCAAGGAGTTCCGCGCGGAATGCTACCGACCGAAAGTGGCTGTTCTGCACGATGCGGGAGAACTGGGCGTATTAAGCGATCCCGAAGTCGAAGTGGAACGTATCGCAACCGACAATGTACATGCGCTTGTCACCGAACACCGCGATGAACTCTTCAATATTCTCGGCGAAAAGTTCGAGCGGTTAACGACGGTAATTAGATAATTTATACAGGCACGATACCGGCCATTCCCAATAACGCACCACCAGCCAATAGCCACAAAGGATTCAATCGCTTTTTTAGTACGATCAACACGGTAAAGGCCGTTATTCCATATGCAGCCCAATTCTGATCGGCTGCCTCTGCCAACAGATAGCCGCTTGCTAAAACGATACCGATGGTTATGGGCGCAAGACCGCTTTGAATAATGGGACGAATCGGAGCGTGTTGAAATCGATGGGCTAACCGACCGATTCCAAATGCGAGCACCGATGAAGGACCGCACATGGCCAGGGTCGATACAAGCGCCCCCGGCAAGCCCGCTACTTTCCATCCGACTAAACTAACGATAAGCACATTCGGGCCAGGGGCCGCTTGCGCAATCGCAAATAACGCAGCGAATTCCGCGCCGCTCATCCAGCCACTGACGTCCACCACTTGCCGATGCATTTCCGGCAACACCGCATTGGCGCCTCCGATAGCCACCAGAGAAAGCAATGTGAAATGCCATGCCAATTGATAAAGAGGATTAGTGAAATTCATATTTTACTTTTCCACGCGAAGGCAATACCGATCGGTGCCAATACTGCCAATGTGACGATGAGAGGCAAACGCAAAATACCTACCATCGTAAAAGCGGCAATACAGATTACCAACGGTCCTGGTTTACGAGGTTGCGCCGCAGCCATTTTCACCGCCATAGCAATGACCAAACCGGCAGCAACCGCGACGACACCGCCTATCGCGCGGCGCACGAGCATAATGTCACCGTAACGTTCATAAAGAACCCCTAGCGCTAACACGATAGCAAAAGGTGCAGACATCAAACCGAGGAAAGCCAGCAATGCGCCGGCAACACCATGAAAACGCGCGCCGATCATGATCGACATATTGACGATATTAGGACCCGGTACTGTTTGACCTAAACTCAATAGCTCTGCGAATTCATTTTCCGATAGCCATTTTTTCTGTTCTACGAGAGCGCGATGGGCCCATGGCAATACACCGCCGAAACCGGAAAGGCCAATGGCCAAAAAAGCGCCGAATAGCGCTCGACGTGTTATTGCATCGCTTGTTGCCAATGCGTTCTCAATGTTTTGTTTCGAGCCTTTATTTCTTGGCATCTTGTTAATGTCTGTCACGTTGAGGTTGGGAGCAAATTAAGCGCATTCAATCCACCCGCAATTCAAGGAATAGCCTTGCTCACGTCCCGCTTTTCCAAGGCTGCCGCAAGCTTAGCAAAAGGTACTATCAATACCATCCCCCTAAACCCGAGTAACAATTCGCGAAATCCAGCCGTGCCATTCGTCAAGATCCCTCCCCTATTGCTTGCGCTCGTCGCTATCAACTTATCGGGCCATATTGCGATGTCCGGCGGCCGCGTATGCACGTCGCTTTATGCGCTTCATTCGGGAGCATCGGAGTTTCTTGTCGGTCTCATGATCGGATTGTATGGTCTATTGCCTATGGCACTTTCGCTGACCGTCGGACGCTGGGTCGATCGTATCGGACCGTTCGTACCGATGCGCCTCGGCATGTTCGCCGTAACCCTTGGCATTGCGGCGCCGGCTATTTTACCGAGCATCAATACCCTATTCATTACGGCATCCTTGTGCGGTTTAGGCTTCATGGTAGTCGCGCTTTCCGCCCAGCACGCTGTCGGATGTCTTTGCCATGATGCAGAAAACCGCGTCGCTTACTTCGGCTGGCTAGCGCTCGGCCACTCGGCATCGGGCATTCTCGGTCCCGTTATTGTCGGCTTCGCCATCGATCTATTCGGGTTCACCGCGGGGTTCGCATTACTTGCTGTCAGCGCGGCCATCTCGCTTTTATTAGTAATCTTGAATAAAGCCGGTCTTCGCTCCTTGCATCCTGAACCGCTATCCAACGAGCGCCACAATGTATGGACTTTAGTCGAACAGCCGACAATGCGGCGCATTTATATCGTCGGCATACTAGTAGCGATTTCGTGGGATCTTTTCACCTTCCTCATGCCGATACTAGGTCATCGCGAACATCTATCGGCATCGGCTATCGGGGCAATATTAGCATCATTCGCAGTCGGCACATTCAGCATACGTCTCGTGATGGCGCGTCTAGCCACTCGTTTCACCGAATGGCAGATGCTTCGCGCCGCCATCGTTATCATCGTCATTGTGTATTTGACTTTGCCTATCGTTCAATCGAGGCCGCTGTTTTTCATGCTGGCATTTATGCTCGGCGCCTCCGTAGGTTGCAGCCAGCCCAATATGCTATCGCTCCTGCATGCCGCTGCCCCGCCCGGACGTAGCGCCGAGGCCATTGGCTTACGCGGCATGCTGGCAAACGCTTCCATGGTGGCTGTTCCGCTATTATTCGGCGCCACGGCAGCATCCGTTGGCCTTTTGCCGATGTTCTGGACCGTAGCAGCGCTGGTTGCAACGGCGCTGCCGGTGGCTAATCGAGCAGTACGCGATTAGCGGCCTTGTGCGGAAGAGTATGAGGTATTCCTCTTGGCTTTATTGATGTGCTTCCGTTCACAGCCAGATCTAAAATGTATCGACAACAATATTGATGCCAATAATCTTCTGTGATTGATATCGCTCATAAAGGGCAAAGGAAATTGAAATGGCAAATAATGAAGATTCCATGAATCCCGCAAGCCGTGACGCACCAGTGATGACCTTTGCCGAACAACAGTATCGAGCAGCTAGGATTGTGGAAATAAGTACTCGTAGCTATGAGCCTTGGGGAGACACATTACCTGTACCCACAAAGTATTTTGAGAGAAAAGAAAAAGAAGAAAGGCTTCAGAAGGGTGGTCCATTTTTTTTAATAAACAAGAAGCAAAATAATGGACAATTTAACGATAGAGGATTTCAGTCCCTTTCGCCGGATGATAGAAGTCTATTACAAGATTTTAGTCGTTTTCTTCTGGAAGCGATTAAGCAAAATATTTATGCAGCGTCACCAGATAGCCGAATGCATCACAGAGGTTATAACAATTGGGACGATTTACATAACTTCATTATTGAGCAATGTATAAAAACACTAGTTAATAGTAAAGATCTAAAAACTTTTCTAACTGACTGGAGGGCCGCGAAGGACGATCTGCAGGAAAAAAAGTTATAGCGGCCGCTGCATCTCTTAATATAGAGGATGCTCTTAAAAAAACACAGGGCGAAAAGATTCGAACATGGGGAAAAGCTGCTGCGGTTATAGGAACCGGGATTATTCCGGGACTCCTGGCACAATGGGCCGCCGGATCGTCAACCGATAAGAAATGGTTACACAACTCCATCAGAAACCAATTTCGAAATGACTTCGACACAAGTTTTTGTACGTCTATCCCCCGCGGAGTTCATCCATCACTTCCCGAAAAAATAGTCGACTTCACACAAATACCTTCATTGCAAGCGGCCACAAACGTTACTGCAGGGGAAGCCTCTCAGATCAGTGACGTATCAAAAGCCACACTGACGTCACTGGCTGTAAATAACGAATTATTTAGCTCAATCCGAAATGCTTACTATCAAAATCCGATCTATGATAAGGCAGCGCAAGCTGACCAAGCTATGAAGGGGAATCTCGCTTATGGGCGGGGCAGTCCGCTTGAGGCGGTTAGTGCAATTGCGCCTGATGAAGCAAATATGATGATGGCAAAGATATACAATGAAAATAGAAGAGCGCTATGGAAGTACGTTGGAGAATTTCTTGATGCTATTGAGAGTAGAACAACACCACCTGACAAAAAAGAAATCATAGATTATGAGGTCACAGAGCCAAATGGAAGAAAAAGATACTGTCAAATATCCATAGAAGATCTATTAAAAAGTCCTCATTCTCCAACCTCCGTCTTTTCTAAAGCAGAATTACAAAAAATGATATTCGCGTGTATGGGTGCTTCCATACACGGAATAGGTTTTGAGGCGCCTGGGCTAATACAGGATGGGAGACTTCAACTAGACGTTCTCAAAAAGTCCCCTTTGATGCCGCCGCAGGATACTTCACACACCGCTCAAGAAAAGACACGAGAAACCTCTATTGGGAGCGGGCATGCGGCAATTGATGAAGAGATTCGTCAGACAAAGAAAGCAATTGACCTACTAAATACGAAACTCGCGTTTTTGCAGCAACGCCGTCAAATGATTGGGGATGAGGCAGACAAGGAGATACCTACTAACAATGGCGAGGGGTCTATGCAAAGTAACGGCCAAGGAGCATTGGAGATATTGCAAGCACAAATACACGAAACAGTAAGTGTCTTGCAATCGAATATTCCGAATCGTCCAAGCCCCTATAGTCCCGAACAAATCCGTGATGAAGCAAAAACGACGCATCAAACTGCTATGGCGAATTTTGTAATAAATTATGGCGGGAATGAAAAAGATATAAAGGCTATACGAAGGAGGCAATCGGATCTCAAGGCGTGGGATCAAGCACGCGAAAAAGCACGAAAACACGTTGCGAACTTAAAAAAGGCTCTTGATTTTGCAGAGGCTGAATTTCAAAAAACACAACCTTCGAAAAATAGTCATTCTCAGAAGTTTCGTTGAGTCACATCAATATGGCAGGCTCAGTGAGTCACTGATAATAGGCAGCCTAATTTTGCCCGCAGGTAGGAAATTCATGCCCTACCGCGCAACACTGCAATTCGAGCGGACTTCGTCTTACTGCAACGACTTCGGTAAGGAAAAATAAAATGTCGCGCCTTCACCTTCTTTCGATTCCGCCCATACACGCCCACCGTGCCGAGTAACAACTCGCTGCACGATAGCAAGCCCAACGCCGGTGCCTTCGAATTCGTTCTGGCCGTGTAGCCGCTGAAAAACGCCGAACAACTTATCGTAATACTTCATATCGAAACCGGCGCCGTTATCTTTGACGCAATAGATGTTTTCCGTATCGTTGCTATGACCGGACACCTCAATCGCCGGTTGCGAATTCTTAGCAGAAAATTTCATGGCGTTGGAAAGCAAATTAGTCCACACCTGTTTCAGCGGCGCCATATCGCCATGCCCTCGCGGCAAGTCTCCTAACTTAACATCGAAGCGAGCGGCCGCCCCATCGGTCATCAATTCATTTAAAACCTCCTTCACCAGCGATTCCATATTCACGTCGCTAGTTTGCAGCGGCTTGCGTCCCAACCGGGAAAATGCGAGTAGATCATCGATTAAACGCCCCATGCGACGACTGTTGTCGCGCACGTTGCTTAAGTACCGTTTACCCTCTTCGTTCAATCCGCTTGCATGATCCTCTTCTATCAAACGGGAAAATCCTTCCATCGCCCTCAACGGCGAACGTAAATCGTGGGATACGGTATAACAAAAAGACTCCAACTCCTTATTGGCTGCCGTGCGCTCAATCACCTCGCGCTCCAAGCTCTCGTTGAGTTTACGGATCACCTCTTCGGCGTTACGGGACTCTGACATATCGATCAAGATACAAATGAATCCTCTCGCTTGGCTTTCATTCAGTTTAGTAATCCGAGCCTCATAAAAATGCTTTCCGTCTGCACGGTTCATTTCGAAACGACGCGTTGCCACAGGAGAGTCCCGCAACGCCTCGCTTAAAGCCGAACCGTCGATACCCAAATGGTTAAACAATATTCCGGCAAGGTCGGTATTACCGCTGCCATGATCGAGCATGTTCTCCATCATGTGATTACGGCGAACGACATTGAGTTTTTCATCAAGAACGAGAATGCCGACCGGGGAATGCTCAACGATTTTATCGAGAATATTGTGCAGCGTGATCGTATCGTAAACCGTCGCCAGCGATTGTGTACCCATATAAATTCGGGTCACCGCATATCCCAGCGTAACAAAGCCGGTCGCAGAAATCGCATGGGCAAACCACCAAAGGGCATTCCACGGGGCACTAAGAATAAAGGCCAACGACGCTTGAGCGAATAAAAACTGAGCCAGAATATGAAACCACATCAACGGCGAACGATAAGGCAACCACCACATACGCAGTAAGGCTAAACAAGAAATTACCAGCGCAATCGATTCGATCTCCTTAATATGAATGGGACGAGCTCCGATATTCATCGACAGCAGGACGTAAAGTACACTTGCCACAGCAATAAAGAAAACAATATGCGGCCACCAAGATGCGTTGCCATTCGAACCATCGCGCTGAGGTTTACTCAAATGGAATAGGCCTGCGAACAAGTAAGCCGACATAATCAAACGAGATACCGGACCGAACACGACGAATAGCATCATGTTGTGATCGGACATGCGAGTCAGCACGCCGTGCGGCGTATAAACAACTGCAAATCCTAGGTATGCCAGCGCAACAAAACGCACGAAGGCGCTTTTGTCTCGTCGATAACTTTCGCATGCGACCAGCGCTATAAAGGCCGACATCAATACGGCAATGGTAATGGCGATCTCATGAAATCCGTGCAGAGCAAAACGACGACTTGGATCAGTGGTTAACATTAGAAATGCAATACCACCGGCGGGTAACAGCAATCCCGTTGCCACGACAACACGCTGATAAGCTTCCATAAGCAGCTTCAGCATATTGTTATTTTTCATACACCCTCCATTAATCTCGGACGTAAGGCAGAAGGACTCGTCCGCCTATCGAAACAATAAAATAATTAAAAATCAGAGGAAGCTCGAACACTGATAGCGACGTTACTCGTGTTCCATTCTAGCGGCAACGGCAGACCAAACCGACGCATGAGTCTATACTGAATTAGTTGTAGGAAAACACTGTCATCCATCTTGGCAACAGCCTGTTATAAAGTGTATGGTAACGTATTGAATAACGCGGCCAGCTGGGTTCCGGTGGTAATAAATAGTATTGTGAAGAATGCTCACAACCTTTTCACTTTAGTGTTTCTTGTCGATACTGCCGCGAAGCAACAATAGTAATACACTCAGCGCCATTCGAAATCTGTAATCGTCGCGAGTAAACCGCTCGCAAGTCGTGCCGACGTTTAATTGCGTATCGACAAAATGTAAGCCCCGTTGCGACGATTGCCTTTTCGGGAAGAGCAGATAGTGGGCCAATCTATCAAAGTACTATTGCTGGAGGACGTAGCCGACGATGCTGAACTCGAGCTATATGAATTGCATCGAGCCGGCATCGAGTGTAGTCACGTTCGCGTTCATACAGAAGAAAGCTTTCGCAACGAACTCGATCAATTCAATCCGGACATAGTCCTTTCCGACTTTTCGTTGCCGGGATTCGGTGGAATGCCTGCGCTGGCAATAACGCGCGAGAAATATCCCGACATACCATTCATTTTCGTTTCCGGCACTATCGGAGAAGAAAGAGCCATCGAATCTTTCAAGCGCGGCGCAACCGATTATGTGTTGAAGACGAATCTCTCTCGCCTAGGTCCGGTCGTAAAACGGGCGCTGCAAGAACGGCATGAACGTATTACTCGCAGAAATGCGGAACAAGCCTTATTAAAAAGTGAGGAAAAATTCCGCGCGATCGTTGAAACAACGCAAGACTGGATTTGGGAAATCGATCGTCTCGGTTATTGCACCTTCAGCAGCCCATTCATCAGCGAGATCCTGGGGTATAGTTCGGAAGAAGTGGTTGGTACCGAGCGCCTGTCCTATGTCCACCGTGAAGACCGCACAAGAATCATCGCACTGTTATCTACCCTAAAAGCCGAAAAGCGCGGCTGGAGTGGTTTGATATCACGTTGGCGGCACAAAGACGGCACCTACCGCTCACTAGAAAGCAATGCTATCCCCTTACTCGATTCGAGCGGCGAGATCCTCGGCTATAGAGGTACCGACCGCGATGTCACCGAACGGATTCGTCAACAAGAAAAAATCTCCCGCTTGAGCCGAATCAATGCTATCTCAAGCAGCATCAACGCCACCATTGTTAGAGTGCATGATCGCAAGGAATTATTTAATGCAGCGTGCCGAATAGCGGTCGAACAAGGTGAATTCAAAGTAGCATGGATTGGAAACGTCGAATTTTCTGCTGACGGCGCTCTAAAAATCAAACCGGTTACTTGCGTAGGCCTTGATAAGAAATGCCCGGACAATGTGGGTTCGACGTTAGCGAATGTGCTCGATACCGGATGTACGGAAGGCCGGGTAATCAAGGAAAAGAAAGTTATCGTATCAAAAGATATCGCCACCGATTCCCATGCGCTTTTCAAAAATGAGGCCTTAGCACGAGGTTATCGCTCTCTCGTAGGATTGCCCCTTCAAATAGACGACGAAGTTGTCGCCATAATGGTTCTCTACGCGACGCAGCCGAACATCTTCGATGATCGAGAACTGAAACTACTAAATAATTTAGCAGCTGATTTGTCGTTCGCACTGGATCATATCGAAAAAGAAGAAAAGCTTAATTACCTATCCTATTACGATGTGTTAACGGGGCTACCCAATCGCACATTGTTTTGTGATCGAGTCAATCAACTGGTCAATGCCGCAAAGCTTGAAGAGACCAAAGTTGCCGTGTTGGCTATCGATCTTGAGCGCTTTAGAAACGTTAACGAAACCCTCGGTCGCCACGCCGGTGACGAACTGCTCAAACAAATAGCACGGCGTCTCGGCAGCGTAATGCCCGCTGGAAGCGATCCGGCACGTCTCTCAGGGGATTGTTTTGCGATTGCGATTCCATTCCAACAGGAAGAGGCGGAAATCGCCCATATGGTGGAGCACGACTTAGGCAATGCCTTTTTGCAGCCGTTAACAGTGGCTGGCGTCGAACTTAGGACACCGGCGAAATTCGGGATTGCATTATTTCCTAACGATGGGTCGGACGGCGATGGATTAATCATGAACGCCGAAGCAGCGCTGAAAAAGGCAAAAGATCTTAGTGATAGATATGCCTTCTACACGCCACAGATGCACGCCCGTATTGCCGAGCGATTGATGCTGGAAAACAAACTGCGTCAAGCGTTGGAAGAAAATCAGTTCGTGCTGCATTACCAACCCAAAATCAATATCAAAACCAGATGTATGAGCGGGCTAGAGGCGTTAATTCGCTGGCAAAGTCCGGAACATGGACTGGTAGCACCTGGAAAATTTATTTATTTACTGGAAGAAACCGACTTGATCAAAGACGTCGGCCGGTGGGTTATAGAAAAAGCCTCGGCCGACTATTGGGATTTAGTCGATAAAGGATTGCAGCCGCCGCGAATTGCGGTGAATGTATCGTCGAAACAACTGAAGCAAAAAGAATTCATCGATGATATTGCGCGAATCTTCAAAAAGCATAACCGTGGCTGTGACATGGATATCGAAGTTACCGAGAGCTTGATTATGGAAGACCTCGAAGGCTCGATCGATAAACTGAAAAAACTGAGAGCGATGGGAGTTGCCATCGCTCTCGATGATTTTGGCACCGGATTCTCGTCTTTGAGTTATCTCGTTAAATTGCCAATCGACTGCTTGAAGATCGATAGAAGCTTTGTCGTCGACATGACAGACAATGCCGACAGTCGAGAAATCGTTGCCGCCGTTGTATCGCTTGCCCACTCTCTGAATTTAAAAGTTATTGCTGAAGGCGTCGAGACGCTGCAACAAACTAAATTGTTGGAAGAACTGAACTGCGATGAGATCCAAGGCTATTATTTCAGCCATCCCGTCCCGCTGCAGCAAATTGAAGCCATGCTGAGAAATCAATCACGCTGGTAACGTATGTACGTCATACGAGGCTGCTATTAGCGGTCACGAGTTGAGCCGGAACACAAACCCAATTATTTCTCAAATAAGTTTTCATGATTTGCGAGAAATCTTCATTAATTAAGCATCTCAAAGGCTTCATCTTCTCGCAGCAATTGAGCACATTCTTCAGGCGGCAAGGCTTCACTGAAGTAAAAGCCCTGTATTTCGTCGCATTCCTGCGACCGCAAAAAATTAAGTTGTTCTTTTGTTTCCACTCCCTCCGCTAGCGCGCGCAATTTGAGGCTTTTTGCCATGCCGATAATGGCGCTCGTTATTGCCGCCGCATCCGGATTAGTCGTGACATCGGAAATGAAGGACTGATCGATTTTTAATTTATTAATGGGCAATTGACGCAAATAGCTCAATGAAGAGTAACCGGTACCAAAGTCATCAACGGAAAGTTGCAAACCCATCGATTGAAGTTCGCGCACCATGGCAATGGTTGCCACGCTGTCTTGCATTAGTACACTTTCCGTCAATTCCAACTCGAGAAAGCATGCATCCACGCCGGTTCTTCTCAGAGTATGAGAAATCTTTTTAGCAAAATCCTTTTGACGAACTTGCAATGCACAGATATTGATTGATATAGGAATTGGCCGTAGTCCCGCCACTTGCCAAGCGCGGCTTTGTTCACAGGCCGTCCGTAATACCCAGTCAAAAATCGGCTCAATCAATCCTCGTTCTTCTGCGAACGGAATTATTTTTACAGGAGGAATCCATCCGGCAACCGGATCGTACCAGCGAATCAACGCTTCCAATCCAATGATGCGTCCACTGACCACATCGATTTGCGGTTGATAATGCACCTTAAGATTTTCTTCTTCTAACGCCTTACGCAGATGATTTTCGAACGATAGCGCTTCTAAAGCACGTACATTCATATCTTCGGTATAAAAACGAAAACGATTACGTCCCTCCTTTTTGGCATGGTACATCGCTGCATCGGCATTTCTAATCAGTGTTTCAATATCGATGCCGTCATCGGGATAAATGCTAACGCCAATACTCGCGGAGAGGGTCAAACCATGACCGGCTATATCGAAAGGGACCGATATCGCATCGAAAATATGTTCAATGATGACTCTAACTTGAACCGTATTAGTGACAGAAGGCAACACCAGGACAAACTCGTCTCCGCCTAAACGTGCCACGGTATCAATCTTGCGCACACACTTTTGCAGCCGTTTTGCGCTTTCCTTTAGCAATTGATCGCCAGCCGCATGCCCCAGTGAGTCGTTAACTTTTTTAAAACGGTCGAGGTCGAGAAATAAGAACGCTACCGGTTTATCGGTGCGCTGACTGCTGCTTATCGCCTGCGTCATTCTATCTTGCAGGAGCATGCGATTAGGAAGACCGGTGATTTGATCGTAATAAGCTAGGTATTGAATGTGCTCGCTTTTTTTTCGTTCGGAAATATCCATTAACGCTGTACGGCAAACTTGTCTAGGGTTTCTGGCGTAACAGATCGGCACACTCTCCAACATCACTTCCCGTTGCTGCGATTGAGCACACTGCAAAGTCAGTTCGTCGATTACGGGACTTGATTTTTCGCTTTCATTAATGCGCTGGAGATGTTTAAAAAATATCGGTATGGACTTTGAGTCCAACCATCGACTGAAAGGTGAACCGATCAATTGACTGCGGGGCCGGCCTAGCCATCCAGCGCCCGTCAAATTGATTTCCTCGATGATTCCTTGTTGGCTAAACGTAATGTATCCCACGGGTGCAAAATCGTAGAGATCGGCATAATGGTCACGCACCTCTTCCAGTTTTTGCTGCGTCTCTCGCAATTCCTGATTTTGCATTTCCAGTTCGATCTGATAAACCGACAATTCATGCCCCAATTTTTGCGAATGATCTAAATTAGCTGCATCGATTAATTGGGATTGCAACTTTTGCAACTCATCAATCAGCTGTAATTTGGTCATTCGCTGGTACTTAAGCATGATCAAATCCTCTAAGACTTGTCTTCGATTTGCATCAGCACCAACGCAGGGCGGCTAAATCCTGCCGCGATATGCCGCCCGCTGATGCTAACGGTCCGTTTACCGATTTTTTCGAATACATGCTCAATTACGAAATCGTCAAAGGAAGTATGGTTCATAACACCATCTTCCAACAACAAGCGCAACTGCGGAATACCCCATTGCCCATTGCCGAGCCGATATAGCACATTGCCAATGACTTCTTTTTCCGAAGTTTGAAACATCTGAAGATAAGCAGCGCTAGCCGCTGTTACTCGCAAGTCTTTATCCAATACAAGCAATGGGTACTTTACCGCGGCGATGACATCTTCAGCGAGATCGCGCGCATCTTTGGCAATGTCATAACCCCGCTTCATCTCATTGATATCGATAAAAGCAATAACAGCACCATCTATCTTGTTATCCGCCGTCCTGTAAGGACGAACTCGCACTGAATACCAATATCCATCATTCGTTTTACCTTCTATTTCTTGCGGAACAACAGTATCTATTACCTCCCTGACGACCCGATGCATGTCGATGCCGGGAATAATCGGTTTGATATCGCCAATCGACCGGCCAATAGCGACGGATGATAAATATAAAGTTTTCTCAGCGAGAAGCGAAAGACGCTGTATGCGTAAATCCGATCCAATAAAAAGTATAGGAATATTAATGTTATTGATGAGATTGGTGAGGTCGTCATTGAGTTGACTGAGGTCTATATTACGCCCCTCCAGCTCTTCATTGACGGTGGCCAATTCCTCATTGACCGATTGCAACTCTTCCTTAGCTGTTTCTAGCTCTTCATTGATACTCTGCAACTCTTCGTTGCTCGATTGAATTTCCTCATTGGCCGATCGCAACTCTTCATTGGTGGTTTCCTGCTGTTCGATGACCGATTGCAGGTACTCTTTGGTTATCGCTAACTCGTGTTGAAGCTCGGAGACTTCCGCAACAGGAGTTGTCTGCCGCCGTCGTTTCGATTTATGGGCTGTTTCATCCGGTTCGGATTCCTTAACACTTTCGAAAAGCACTAGAAAATGACGGCCGCTCTCTTCCTGCAACTTGATCGGCGTTACGTCGATATTAATTTTTACGATTTTTCCATTTTGCTTGAGATGTACCCCGTCCTTGCGAACCGCTACATTTTCTTTGATCGCCTTTGTCGTTACGCTGTGTAATTCCGGCAACAACTCCTCGCGAGCCATTCTCACCAAATTAAGACTCGCTTCACCAGGCGCCGGCTCCAAATAAAAGCCTGTTTGTCCCCGAAATTGCAGAATATCCATTTGATCATTAATTACCACCCCCGGCGGGCTGTAACGTTTAATGACCAACCGATCGACTATTTCCTGCAACGTACTACTACCAAAGGATGTCAATCTCAATTTCTCATGTGGATTAGGAAAAGGATGCGATGGCGTTAAGCTATGCACAATGGGTGGAGATAAATCTAACGGCAAAGAAAATGGAATTGATTTTTTTTCATAAGTTTTATGCTTTTGATCAACCAACTTAAATAAATCAGCCGACTCTCCGATGGTCTCCGCGCTTCCAAGAAGCAAAAATCCTTTCGGTTTTAACGCGTAGTGAAGTAGAGAAAGCGTTTTCTTTTGCAAAATCGGGCCGAGGTAAATTAATAGATTGCGGCAGCTAACAAGATCCAGTTTCGAAAACGGCGGATCTTTAACGACATTTTGCCGAGCAAAAAGACACATATCCCGAAGATACTTATTGACCTGATAGCCACCATCCTGCTTGCTGAAGAATCTTCGCAAGCGCTCGCCCGACACCTCTTTGATAATGGCTTCCGGGTAAATGCCGGCGCGCGCTTTATCGATTGCCCGTTCATCGATGTCGGTGGAAAAAATCTGTACAGGTCGGCTAACTCCCTTATCCCCCATATACTCCAATAAAGAAATAGCGATGGAGTACGTTTCTTCCCCCGTCGAACAGCCGGGCACCCAAATTCTGAGAGGTTTTTCATTTACAGCTCCTTCAAAAAACGAAGGAAAAATATGGTGCGTCAAGAAATCGAAGGAGTCCGGCTCGCGAAAGAAAGAAGTGACGTTAATCAGGATATCGTTATAAAGCGCATCGGTTTCTTGTAGGTTCTCTTGCAGAAACTTTATATAGTCGGACAGTTTCTCTAACCGGTTTAATACCATTCTGCGCTTAATGCGGCGCTGAATGGTGCTTTGCTTGTAATAAGTAAAATCCACACCCGAATGGCGGCGCAACAGAATGAAGATTTTGCTTAAACCTTCTTCATTATTCGCAATTCCCTCAATCGGCTGCATGCTTTGGAGGCGAACTAATCCATAAGGATGCCGGGCAATACGAACCAATTCCGAAGCAATCTTGTCCGGCGGTAATACGAAATCGACACAGCCGGCAACAATCGCGCTATGGGGCATTCCATCATATTTTGCCGAATCTTGATCTTGCGAAAAAGTTATTCCACCTTCGGCTTTAATTGCTTTTAAACCTAGCACTCCATCGGACGCGGCACCGGAGAGTATGACGCCAATCGCCTTCCCGCCTTGGTCTTCCGCCAACGAGTGAAAAAAATAATCGATTACTAAATTTTGTCCCCGCCTACCGTGTCGCGGCATCAAATGCAATACACCGCAATGAATGGCCAGAATCGTATTGGGTGGAATCACATAAACCTGATTAGGCTTTATCTTCATTCCATCGACAATCTCACTTACCGGCATTGATGTTTCTTGCTTTAAGAGAGAGGTCAACGCGCTGGGATGATGAGGTGCTAGATGCTGTACCAATATATACGCCATACCTGCATCGGTAGGCAAATGGCGCAATAACTGGCTAAACGCTTCCAGCCCCCCCGCTGAAGCACCAATGCCGACAACGGGAAAAATTAACCCATCGTCCTCATCGGTTGCTAGTTTAGCTGCTTGAGAAGTATCAACAGTACTAGAACTCATTTCATAAATATCCGGGCATGCATTTGAATTCAACCCGGGGGGCCGGATATTTATGAAATGAGTTCTAGACTCAGCGACACCGGAATTATTTGGCTGCTCGGCATGGTCCTCTTTACCGATAATCACAGAAGACGCCCCAATAGAAGCAGGCTCCATAGAAGTAGAGGGCTTTTTAGTCATTGATAAGCAACGATCCGATTGGGAATAAAACCGATATATCGAAAGGACAAATCTACTTGTGCAAACTGTGGCCAACAGCATAGGGCCATATTATATATATTGACCAATTGAATGAAAAATCGTGGCTGCGATTCGTCAAATACGTGCTGATCTTTTCGATTTTCCATTAACGTCGAATACCCTGGCCTATCTTGCGCAGCATGAGATATGGATAAAATAGACTTTAGGCAACTACTGCTGCGCCTTTCAAAAAGAGTAGCAAGTCTTATCGATTTTGCAGTTATCTACACCGGCCTCAGCAAAACGCTTCATCGCTACCGGCCTATAAGTAGGAGCGCCGGACGCCCATCGTTCGGAGACGCTTATATGCAATACATCGTTATCGACCACTTCTCTAGGCTGCGTGGGAAAGGATGAAAATGGCGTCTCGTTCCATGGTGTATGAATGGCCGCTTGGCCAAGCGATGTATCGGGCTTATAAACCAGCGGGGATGCGAACTCCACCCCCACATTCGGCGCAGCGAGTTTGTCCATCATCCAACTCAACGCCATATCGGATAACCGGGATTCCGCAATCGGATAACCGCCGCCCACATCGGCATGGGCACCGATAAACCACACTTGTTCGACGCCGTCGCGATCATCCCATTTCGTCACCGGAAAATCGCGCCGCATTTCGTCGATGGCCATCGCATGAAAACCGTATTGGACTTTGCTGCTCAATTTCGTATCGATGAAACGGAGCACATCGTAGCGCTTGTCTGCAACATATTCGGGAATCCCCATGGAGCCAACCGTATCCCATACCGCAACGGATTTTATGGGAACATCCGGTATCAACCCGTTGTCCGGCAATTGTTTGGCAATAAAGCTTTCCACGAAATTTACCATGTGGGTCGCTAGGTCCGTCAGTTTGCCGGCGCCTTCTAACGATATGCTTTTTGATTTGGCCCATGCAGCCATTCCCAAGCGATATGCCTCCGCTTTGTCGGACGAATCGTAGGTTGCCGGGTTAAGTAAACCGACTTTTGCGATCATGCCGGCTAACGCGCGCGCAGTATATGCACCGCGGCTGAAGCCGATTAAATGAATCGCGTCGCCCGGCACGTAATGCCGAGAAATAAATGTATAACCTCGAACGATTCTTTCAATGACTCCCATACCGAGGGTGCCGCCCAGAATTTTGATCAGAAAATTGGAGGAGTCGCCGACCCCGTGCATATATTTGACGACTTGCGTTACATTGCCGGCCTCGTCGGCACACACCTTTTCCTGCTCATCGTGCAAGGCCAGAGTCTCCGGCGTGACATTGCCCGCGAGATTGGCAAAAAGTTTTACCACATTCGTCACGCCGGTCAGCGAGACTTCACCGATATCCTCCTTGCTATCCAATGGAGGCGCCCCCGTCTTGTCTTCGGCGCTATTCCACGTTCCATCGGCACAAAAAATAATTTTTTTCATTTTTCTCGACTCCCTTAAATGAGCTTGCCTATTCTTATCAGCGCTAAGAATGTTTAATTTCCCGGTAATATCCTTATCGATGTCATGATTCCGAAGACACTTAGAGCGTCTAACAAAATGATTCTGGCGGCGTTGCAGTGGATTGCCGCCCTTGCAGGGCGCGTCTGCGTTTGCACACGCAGACCGCTTCGCAGGCGGGAAGCATGCTTCCCGAAATCCCTGCTACGCCTACTTGTACTGTCTGCGTCGCTGCGCCTTGCCAGAAACGCTTCGCTTCATTTTGTTATACGCTCTTAGAAGACTCCGTTACCCCATGCCATCGAATAACAAAAACAACCAGCGGAAGAAATCGCCTTTAAAATTACAAGACGTTTTTCTTGTCCATACAGAAGGCCGGCTATGCTCGTTGTAAATGCTAAGACTAAATACATTACTGTCTATGGCGAATACTGCACGAGAATCACTATCCGCAATTACATTCTGCGGGCTTTTGTGGCATTCACATGTATCATGCTGGCAGTCGCAATCAATGGCGATAGCGAAGAGTCGATCATCATTGGGGCGATACCCTATCTGTCATTATTCATTGTCTTATTCATCAACTACCATGATCACGCGGTATCCCGACTAATCGAACGTCAACGCAAACTATCGGCTAATAACAAAGAGCACGATACTCTCGACTGGTTCTCCGAGGAACTCTACGGCGACTTGCAAGAAAGAAAATTAATGGGGGAATTAACCCAGCTCGCCGTCATTCCCGTGTCTTTTGGGGCACTGCTGCTTATTTATTCTCGATGGGACCATTATAGTCCCCAATACCGCAACCTCTACCTCGTCGTCGCCATCATAGGGAGCATATGCCTAGTCGTTACGACGATTATTCTGTGCTTAAAAATCCATAAGACTAAGCAGCAGATCGGCAAAAAACATTAGCGCTCATTTCATCAATCCCCAAGTAGGCCATGCAACCACTGATCCAATAACTGCCTATGCTATGCCAGCGGCTCGGTAGACCCAGCCAATTTGGAGCGGATTTCGACTTAATGTACGGTATCGCTGAGTTTCTAAAGACGCAGCGACGCAGACAGCGCAAGTAGTGCGGCTGCAATAACGCCAGGAGTATTTTGTTAAGTGTATATACGCCGGTTAGTCAAGCGTAAGGGTTAGTTCCGAAGCGCCTCTGCAGCGAGCCATTACCGGCTGTAAAAGTTCGTTCGGGTTATCACGCCCCTGTTGCATCGCCAATGCGAACGGTCCTAGATTACTGAAGATGTCGGCAGTTAGCTCTGTGTCGGTGGGATCCGGCGCACCGCTGGAAGCGGCGAACTTCTCCACCAATTTTTTCGCGGTTTTCAATACACGTACCGCATCATCGTTCTCGACTATAGCCAGCGCGCCTTGTACCTTATTAACCAAACCAGGAACTTCCGCAAGACTAGCGCGCGTGCCGGGGTCACGGAAAAAACCATCGAGCGCTTCTTCGATACGGTGCAAGCTAGTCAAAATTTCCTGTCCCAATTGGAAGAACAATTGCCGTTCTCGTGCTGCCCAGGAAATATCGGCAAGTGCTACCGCACTGTTTCCCGGCTGCTGCCGTCCGTCCAAAGCGGCAGACACCAACTGAACGACAGTGTCTGCTAAACGCTCGAAATCCGGATCGGGTTTGGCATAGCTATCTAACGCATCCCTGGCGACCAGCAAAGCCGTCGCCGTTTCCAGCGCCAAGGCTTCTCCCGGATCGCGCGGCTTCGCTGTAAGGCTTTGGCCGACTTCCGCCAACTTGGCAAAAAGCCCTTGTAGCGGCGCATTGTTGAAATTGCGCGCAAGCTCGTTCAATTGCGCCGTTTGCTTAGCGAATTGCTCCAGATTCGATTGATTTAGGCCGCCACTTGTAAAGCCCGCCCATGCGTCTTTCGCGGCCTCCACCTGTTCTTTAATGTTGTTGGCGAATAGCTTGACCCGTGTGGCCTCGGCAGTCTCAGCAACCGGCAGCAAAGTGGTGAGACGATAGATATCTTGAATTTCCCCCACGCGCGCCACAGTCGTCGGCATATAAGCAATGGCGAGCAAGAGTTCGCGGAGCAATCCCTCGGGCGCTGCGGCAACTCCTTCTAACTGTCGCTTAATTTGCAGATCAATACGGCCGCAGAGTTGTTTCTGAAAAACATCCGGCCCCGTTGCAGAAGCTGCCAAACCACCGAAGTAGCCGGCGGCGGCCCACCAGAATACTCGCCTGCCGGCGGGCGATACGCTATCGATTGCCGACAGCACATTACTCATAACGCCGAGACTTTTCACGTAGTCGGTACCACGCAGCAAATTCAATAGGGCCCGTTGAAACTCGGTTCGTTTAACCGTGATGAACTTGGTTAACTCCACACCTTCCGGCGGAGGAACGCCATCGAGGAATTCAGGGCTCTGTCTAAGGTCAGGATAAAAGAGATCGACTTCGCTGACTTTTTCCGAACCGATCGTCATCGATACTGATCGGTAGGCCGGAAAAAGCACTAAGGGACGATTCGGTTCGCCGCGCATGAGCGCGTCGAGATATTGAGTAAGCGATTTAATTGCGTTTTGGGCGGTAGGAACGACGGTGGCGCCACCCGCCACATCATCGCGGCTCAACCCGTCAACCAGGGCCTCTATGGCTTTTGCAACACGCCCTGCCGGCTCGAGGCCGATCATGCGTAATACGCCGCTCACCTGGTGCAAAGGCGGCAACGCCGTGCTGGTCAACTCTTCATGTTTCTCGGGATTGGCGCTAAATGCAGCAAGACCTTCATCGGCACGGGTAAGCGCCACTTCGATCTCATGCTTCACAAACGACAACGGTGTCGTATCGAATTCGTCTACGGCAACTGACATATTGTAATGTTCCGGTGCGTCGCAATACCGACCGTCGGGCGTGAAAAATGAATGCGCATCGTCAATCGACGCAAGCCGCCGCTGCCGGCAATCATTTTCTATCGTCCGAATGTCGTGGACTTGTTTTTCAAATTAAAAAACTTCGAAGCGCAGCTTCGGCGAGAATATGCTGGGGCTTTTTTTTCGTCAATCGCTATTCCATGCCAGGATACCTTATTCACAAACCGCAAATCTGTGAGACGTACCACGGATAGATCTTCACCAATAGCACGTCGCGACGTTGCTCGCTCTCATTTACACAGGACTTACGCAAAATTGTCCCAGCAAGGCGCGCCGACGCAGACAGTACAAAGTAGCACGGCAAGGGCAACGCCGCTGGAACGATTTTGCGTAAGTCCTATTACAGCAGATTTCGACCAAGGCTCATCGCTACTAAATACCAGTCGCTCTCATCGGGCCACCGGTAAGAGGACGGCCAGTAATCTCGAGCAACCTCATTGAGCGATGTGACTTCCGCACGATCATACCCAAGCCCTTTCAGAGCAGCGGCTAGTTCATGCTTTTGCTGCGGCAACGGAAACGATTTGAACATACGGATTCCCCGCCGTTCGAACACTTGATCGTTCAAACGATTCACGCGAGCGTCTGCCCAAAAATCGAATTGAAATATGCTGCCGGGCGCCAAGCCGATGCCGACGGGCGTTAGCAAGTTCATTAGTGTCGGTACACTCAAATAATAGAAAAGCCCTTCGGCCATGATAAAACTCGGCCGCTCCGGTCTAAATCCCTTGAGTTCCAATGCGCCGCGCAAGTTACCGCTATTCAGATCGCACGACACAGGAACGATCCATGGCGGCGGCGTCACGCCATGGGACCGCAATACGTCGTCTCTAACCGACAAAGTGGTCGTCACATCGACGGTGAATACTTTGCATTGCCCGCTGTTGAAAGGCGGCATCCATAGGGGCCTCGTATCGTAGCCGGAACCCAGTATAACGACTTGAGAAAACGTCTCCGCCGCTTTCGCCAGCCGCTCGCTAAACCAACGATAACGAGCCAAGTTAAAGACCGCAAAAACGGGATCGGTCGCCAGCGCCAATGAAGCCATGCGCTGGCCTTCCTCGGTAACAAACCACTGGGCATAAGGATCTTGCGCGCCGACATCGCGCATCAATGCCGCATCGGCGCGCAATACAATAAGGCCGTCGGCAGTAATCTGAACGGGAGATATATTTTCTGGCATCGCGGTATTGAATCGCTGCTTAATCGCAGAGGAAGGTATCATGCTACGCCAGTGAGCAGGCGAAAGAAACCATCACCGTAGTATTCTTCGCTTCTATTTCTGCCCCGCTGAATCTATGAACCGGACATTTATGAAATGAGCGCTAAACAATTCTCCCCCGCCAGCGAGCGCAATCGTGAACCTATACTCGCCGTTCTGCGCGACGCATTCGCCAACTGCGAACGCGTTCTCGAAATCGGCAGCGGAACGGGTCAACATGCCGTATTCTTCGCCGCCGCGTTACCCCACCTTCTATGGCAAACCAGCGATTTGCCGGGCAATCATCCGAGCATTACAGCATGGCAGGAAGAGGCGCGTTTACCGAATGTGCTACCGCCCCTGATGCTCGATGTAAGCTCACCCGATTGGCCGGAAGACATATTCGATGCCATATTCAGTGCGAACACTTGCCACATCATGGCTTGGCCCGAGGTGCAAATGATGTTTGAAGGAATCAGCCGCTGTTTGCGTCCCGGTGGTCGGTTATGCCTCTACGGCCCATTCAACTACGGCGGTCATTTCACTAGCGAAAGCAATGCGCAGTTCGATGCATCGCTCAAAAGACAAGCAGCACATATGGGCATTCGCGACTTTGAAGCGATCGATGCGCTAGCAGCCGGTCAAGCCCTTGTGTTGCAAAACGACTACGCAATGCCAGCCAATAATCGGTTGCTGGTATGGCAAAAAACTGAATGAAAATCGAATAGCAAGACTTACCGGACGTCATAGTAATTCTTACCGCCCTCATTAGCCGATAGCTCCCCGCAGACTCGGCATTGTCAACTAAACAAAGGGATTGAAAGCCAGACCTTAAGTCGACAATACCGGTCAAGAGGCGCTACCGGGAAATTGCGAGTACAGCCAGTACGGAATTACGGAGTAGTGCTTCCGCTGGAACTGCTGCTACCACCTGTATCGCTGCTCGTCCCGCTTGAGCTTGGATGTTTAGATTTAGATTTGCTCTTGCTCTTATGCCGGCTGTCGCTGGTGCTGGAAGAGGGACTAGTGTCGGTGCTCGATCCTTTATCGCTAGCAGCGCCCGTGCTGCTGCCGCTATCGCCGCCACTGCTACTACCACCTACAGTATTACCGCTTCCCTTACCGCTACCGCCGGTAGCACCGCTGGTGTCGCTCCCCATTCCACTGCTGCTGCTCCCGCTGCCTGTGTCACTACTGGTGCTGCCGGATTGAGCCAGTTTCTTATCGAGATCCATAGCACCAGCCGCCAATGGTACTGCTGCACTTGCGGCAAACACGATGGCACAGACTACTGATAACTTCGATTTCATTTCGATGCTCCTTATGGCAAAAAGTATAAGGTCCGGCAATGGCCGGACATGACAACATGGTGCAAACTTCATGCCACTCCGCAACAAAACACTTTCTCCCAGGAGCAAGGAAAACAATGGCTATATTTCAATCGAAGAGGCAACAAAAAGTGTCGCCATATTGAGACACCGTTGGCAGCAAGCGAAAGCCATAACCAACAAGTTTCATCGGCAAAACGGACTACGCTGTGCCATAAATAAAGCTTTCGATATTTGCGCCTCTCAATAAGAGACAGCTGGCTTATCGGTGTGCGCCATTGTCCCATCCATGCATATCAATAATGCGCAACAACACGCGACTGTCAAATCATTTTTTTATTTTCTTATGGTTAAATAATTAGAATCGTCGTCAAAAATAACGTATTCTCAAACACTGCCTTGTAATTCGACTTGATATATATAGGCGATTCTACTTTAGCAGACCGGCACTCAAGAAAATCTAATATGAATAACAACACGTTCTACCCCGGCGAAATTGCCCGGCTACAAGCATTGAATCTTATTCCGGTTAATGAGGACGACCGCATAAAAGCGCTGACTCAGTACAACATCCTCGATACCCCCGAAGAACCGGCTTATGACGAATTAGTAAAGCTGGCCGCTTATATTTGCAAAACCCCCATAGCCGCCATATCGCTAATCGATCATGACCGACAATGGTTTAAATCCAAGATCGGATTGAATCTCAGCCAAACGCCACGTGGTGATTCGTTTTGTGCCTATGCCATCATGAATCCCAAGCAAGTCATGGCGATTAACGACGCAGGGATCGATCCGCGCTTCGCCGATCATCGCTTGGTTAACAACGAACCTCACGCAAGATTTTATGCGGGTGCGCCGCTTAATACGGCTTCAGGCGAAACGCTGGGAACCCTATGCGTCCTTGATCACAAGCCTCACACCCTCTGGCAAAAGACCCAGGAAGAACTACTACAATCGCTCTCTCGTCAAGTAATCGCACAGATGGAATTGCGTAAAGCACGCTCCGTGTATAAACAACATCTCAAAGAGCAGATCGATACCCACACCAAATTAAAGGAATGTCAAAAACAACTGGAACGTGCCCATGCCGAGTTAAAAACTCTCAACACAACCGACCCGCTCACCGGTGTCAAGAATCGCCGCGCTTTCGATCAGTTGCTGCGATATGAGTATCGCCGGGCCTCGCGCTATCGCGCTCCCCTTTCATTGATGATGATCGATATTGATCGGTTCAAAGCTTTCAATGATGAATACGGCAAACTCGAAGGCGACAGAGTGCTGCAACGGTTAGCTCATATATTGCAATCGATTGTTCGTAACTGTGACCTGGTTGCTCGGTATGGCGGGGAAGAATTTACCGTCATCCTGCCGGAAACCGATCGAGACAGTGCAATGACCATTGCTGAACGTTTGTGCGAAGTGGTAGAAAAAACCGCATGGCCCATACGTTCAGTTACCATCAGCATCGGCGTGGCGACAGCAAGCGCTGAATACGACCATATCATGTTAGTGCAGCGAACCGATAAGGCGCTTTACCAAGCAAAACAAGCGGGGAGAAATCGAGTGGTCCATGTGGAAGATATTAAACTCTAATAACATCTTTCCCTTGGTTGGAATAACCAAGCGGCATTTTTCTCATATAGTGCTGCTCCGAAATAAGAACGGTAATGCCGTGCAGCGATCGTGCATTAATAAAAATTTACACTAGAACTCATCATTATCCGGCCTGGGTAATGATGAAATTTATTCCCTTGAGGCTCAAAAAATCGAGGCGTTTCACCTCGACTTGTGCATGGTATCGTCACCTGTTTTTTAGTGTGAAGGGCTGGTATTTCCTCTTTCTTGGCTGTGAGATCTAGCCCCTACCGTAAAGGCATGAACAACCTTATTCAGCTCAGGTTTTATGTCACCGTAATGTTGCTTCGTAAGTACAGCGAATTTTTGCTTGGTCCCATCCGGGAGAACTAATTGCACCAGCCATGAATCGGGACCCAATTCAGTAAGCGGCTTATGCATGGGAATATTTACGCCATCTTTCTCTGGAAACACCAAAGCAGTGTATTTATGCACCCCAAGCTTCTTCTCTTTTAGCAACCAATTTTTGGCTTTGTTAGGCAAATAGCCTTCGGGCGATGACTCACTTGAGGTTTATGCAGATTGATGCGCAAGCCTTGGGCTTAACCGAGTATCTTGTCCGATTACCGAACCACTTACTTCTTTTGGCCCTCGAATTTCATCCATTTTTCCGACCGCTTCCCGTAGTCGGTGTAATTCACCTTTTGTGGATTGAAGCGCTTCTTTTACTTCTTTTAACTGCGTCAGCTGTAATCGATTTACTTGCTCGGCGATAGATTCTTTTCGATAGGAATCCAAACATTCTCGGATACTTAAAATGTGCTGTTGCTCAATTGTTTTATCTTGTGCTTGATCTTGCTTTAGCAAGCCATCCATTTTTTTCTGATGAAGGTTCACCTTTTCTTGTAATACAGCCACTTGCTCTTTCAATGTCGACGACGAATTTTCGTCGCTATGGATGTCTTGCAATTCCCTAGAAAATTTCACTGTGTCATCGTGACTAGCTTGTAGGCTGAGCAACATTTCTTCCTTAAGATTTGCTCCATCCGAGATAGTCGGCGCGATAACAGGGGAAGTCGGTGCGCTCGCATGCACGCTTTGGGATGCCGCTGGCGCTATCTCTAAACGAGCATCCAACCGTTTTAACTGAGCGAGGTTGTCTTGCGCTATTTTTGCTCGATCGATTTCCCTTTTTACGACATCCAACATTCGTTTTCTAATGGTTTCAATATCGCCTTCCAATGAAACATCTGGATGACGCCATAAACACTTCAGCATTTCATGCACGCACTCTTTATCTTTCTCACCAGAAAGTGCTGATAGCGCCTGACTATTAAAATCTGTTTGTCTGTGGAGATTTTCCGGATTTTCTGAAAAGTGTCCGAAGGGTTTGAATCTAAAACGCTTCAAAATCAACTTTACAGAATCGCTATGGTCTTTCAGATCCGATGAAGAAGACGATAGTCTTTTATAAGACGTTTCCCGCCTGTCTAAAATATTTTTAAGAGAATCTTCCGCTTCGTCATTGGTAGATTTTAAAATCATTCGGAACATTTGATTAGTCGTTATCGAAGGATTCTTGGCATCCTCGATAAGTTTTGCCATATGTGTCTCTATGTCCTTTTTCAATCTCTCATCGTTATTAACTGATTCAATAAAGTCATCAATGCTCTTAAGGGGTCTTTTAACGAATGCTTCCACCAAAAGATCATCTCTCTTTTCGCTCTCGGAGAGCGTTGTTCTTTTTGTCACTGCTAACAAGAATTGCTTCTCCGGAGAGGGAAAACATTGCCTGATCCATACTTCATTGCCTTTATCCGCCGCTGGTTGCAATATTGCGTGCCACCCCGCCACCGCTGTGTCTCTAGCGGCACCAATACTTCCTGGCGTCCAATCTGGTATGTCCTCAGGCCTTACGTATTCTCGAGCGGTCAAACTAATATGTTGTGTTATCGCGAAAAGCAAATCACTCACCTGACGGCCCACAACTCCAGGATATTTTTCTAAATATTTCCTTTGCTTCAGGTTAATAAATTTCGTACGCTGGTCATGGTTAGCCTGCTTTTCTTGTTCGTCCTTGTATGGCTTTTTCCAGGTCCTTAAATACACTTCAGCCGTGGACAAAATATCCGTAGCCATGTCTTCCGGAATCACTGTATGGTTATTTACATCTAACTGCTCTATACGAGAAAATAGCTCGTGACTTAACTTGAATGAGTCGTACATAGTTCCTACTCGATCAAGGTCATATTTCCTCCGTTGCGCGTTTTGGCTTAGCGCCTTCGTTAATGCCTCAACAGAACCCTCTATGCCCTCATCCACTTGCCGCGCAGCAGCTACTACATCTTGAGCTTGTGTCAAATCTAGCGTTTTACCAATTTCGTCCATTAATGGAGAAGATAACGTACCGCTCTCATGTCCCTCACTGATCGAACCCAAGGGCTCTCCCGAGTCGCATTTCTGAATTAGATATCCAGTTAACCTTGTAAAGGAATCTACTAAACTTTCACCAACAGACGCGACATGGGCTACTGAATCAAACTGCTCATCAATTGGATAAGAATTTTTCTGGCCGTATGCAATTAGTTCACCAGCCATCTCTTCCAATTCCGGCCACATTTCGTTATCGCTTCTTAAGATGTATGCCCTTGCAGTGGGATATCGTTTGTCTAATACAAGAAAATTCCACTTATGGGTAACGTCTTGCACAAATACATCGTCTGTAGGGAGATCGACTCTATCGGGATTTAACGGAAAGATAACTACTAGGCTACGAGATTCAAAGGCTTCCGAAAGACGCGGCTCAATAAATTGGGCATATCTATTGTTTAATACTTCGGAGCTAAATTCATTTTCATGCCGATTGAGTAAAGCATAAGCGAATTCAAAAGCTTTTGCCGGCAGAAAAAAATCAATCGCATTCGCGTTAAACCTTGGCCCTATTTCAGGAGAATTAAAGTAAGGCGTTATTGCATCGCTGCCGGAAAATAAAGCATGAGAAGCACTTGTAATCGTTTCTGTATCGGCTTTAATTTCATCTTCCGGATTCCATCCTCTATCTTTTAAAAGTCTGACATGACCTTCATATGCTTGAGTCTTTATACCCATTAGGTCATTAGGCACTTCCTGATCCGGATGCATTAGGAAGTGTGCGGCAGCAGCGCGCGTAAAATCAACGAGGGGGTAAGTGTATTTGTCACCTAAGCGGATACTTAAATCAGCCATTAAATAGCCGATTTCACGATACCGGCCCCAATAATCATCACCTGTGCTTGCGCTTTTACAATGCGTAATAAATCCTTTGATTGTTTCCGCAAGTTTTTCCTTATCTTCACCCGTTAAGTTTAGATCGCCCTCTAGATGGTTCTTTTGCCGGATAAGAAATTTTTCATCGTCAGCTCTATTAAGTAACCATTCCGCTTTATTTCCATAGAATAGAATTTTGTCTTCTATAAAAGGAAATGCTTTATCGTCAAGCCATCTCATTATCTTCGTGGCTTCATAAGCACGAGGCAATAGTTGCACTTTTTCTCGGGCAAGCTTATTCAGCTCGTCAAAAGATTTGCCCTGAGTTTCCCCCCCCATGAGACCTGCACAGCCATACCAGAACGTCATAAGCGCCTTAAGCATGCTTTCATGCTGTGGTGCTTTTTGTCGCGCCAAGCCGAACTCTGCCGGGACCTTGCCTTCAGGACTGCACGCTTCAATAAGCTGGCGGTATTGTTCTTTTTGGTCCGCAGTTGGAGAGAACTTAGCAGACTCTTTCGGAAGAACTATGAGTGCGTTATTCATTTCTTTTACAAATTCACCATTACTACCATCAAAGGCTTTGACATGCGATAAGTAACTATCACGATGAGCTTTGTTAGTAATACTACTGTCTGAGAAGTGCGGGCTCATAAGAGAAGAAAGCCCTTCCCTCACGCCCTCGCTTTCGAGTGACGATTTGAACTTGGCAAGCGCTTCGGTATCGTTTTCAGAATTCAGACATCGATAAAAAGTATCCAGAATATCTTTTGTTTCGTCGGTCAGCGGTTTTGACAAAGATTCTTCGTCGCCGGAAGTGCGCTTCTTTTTCCTTTTGGGTTTTTTTGACGCCGTGCTCGTTGTCACCACTTGCGATGGTTGCGGTTTCGCTAATCCGGCGATTAACTTTTCCGTCCGTTTCTCGATGGTGCTTTCGGCTTTTTGCTCGGCCTGCAATCTC
>Ga0157374_10000340_pt1 | contig 43245 bp, 30 predicted proteins | sample M25metaG_FD_115308 | JGI IMG/M metagenome (GOLD analysis project Ga0157374, IMG submission 115308) | Miscanthus rhizosphere microbial communities from Kellogg Biological Station, Michigan, USA - M2-5 metaG | ecosystem: Host-associated > Plants > Roots > Rhizosphere > Soil | place: USA: Michigan...
ACTTCTTCCGACAGAACCCGTTATAATCGGTAGATCTGGTGGGAGTAGCTCAACTGGCAGAGCACCGGACTGTGGCTCCGGTTGTTGCGGGTTCGATTCCCGTCTCCCACCCCATGTTTTCAACGGCTTAGACCCTGTTACATGCCGTTTCCATGCCGTTATTGCGGTATGGCTCTTGCGGCAACCTTCGCCAATGCTTCCCGCAACCCTTCCCCAATCGCATCGCCATAATTCATTGTGACGCGGATGTCTCCGTGCCGCATGGCGCGTTGCTGCACCGTGATCGGCGTTCCCAACTCATCCAGCCACGCACGATAGCTGTGCCGAAAGCTGTGAGGTGAAACGTGCACAATTCCAGCATCGTGGCACGCCGCCCCAACTTTTCCCAAAAGGATGTGTAGCTCCGGGGCAGCTTTCCATGCTTCTCGGGTGAGGCGAAGACCCAATCATTCGGCGAGGTGAAAATGCTGTTTTGCCTATGTTGCTTGAGCAGATCCAGAATGCGAGTGTCAAGCGCAAGCGGCTTGCTGGAGTGAACGGTTTTTACTTCGTCTTCAATTTGCTTTACAACGGCACGTTGAAGTCTCAGCTCTCCGCCAATCCAATTTATGTCCTGCCACTTCAGGATCGCAAAACGTTATACCTGTGCGCTCGAACCGGCTTTGTATCGCATACGGTTGAGGATTCCAGGTGTGCGCCCGTGATGCGGTTTAGGTGCCCCTGCCAGCCGGCATTCCCGTGATATTGTAGGGGGCACGTACAGCTGATTTGCCCTTAAAGTCGCGTGGGTGTAGGACTAGTAGCGGTGGAAAGTCCTTCAGAAAGCGTGCTCACGAAGAATGAAGAATCTTGAGGCCGAGCTTCGCTCTGCTCGGGACGAACTTGCACGTCTCCGAGCGGAACACGCGCGGACAACCGAATCCCTCCGCAACAGCGAGGAATTCAGTTCCAGGCTCATAGCCTGCAGCCGTGACTGTATCAAGGTGCTCGATTTGGAAGGCCGTCTTCTGAAAGAGGCCATTATCGCTGATATTTACGGGATGTTAGCGTCGGCGTCGGAGAGGGCCTGCTGATCGCGGTTGGGTTCTGGATCGCCCGATTGCGCTCACCATTGCTCTGGGGAGTCATCGCGATGTTGCTTTCCTTCTTGCCTTTCGCCGGTGTCTCTCTCGTTTGGATACCTGCCTGCGTCCTGCTGGCACTGCGAGGCAATTACACCCAGGCGTCCTGCTATTTTTGTGGTGCTTGGTTGTCACCTTCATTTCCGTAGGCATCATTCGCTCCTCCGTCGTAAGTGAACGCGCGCGAATCAACGAAATGTTCGTCACACTCTCGATCATAGGCGGAGTGGCGGTCTTCGGGGCCGTCGGGATCTTCGCAGGTCCCATTATTCTCGTCTTGGTGGCGACGCTTGCGCGCATCCTCCGCGAGGAGCATGCGAGCGCTCAGGATCCGCGAGCCCGCTAGGTTTCACGCGTCAAAATAACCGTGACCTCGGATCTCCTCGGTGCGTTGAAGTAGTCAGTAATCACAGGGTTGGGGGCCTCGATTCAAGAGTTGAATTGTTTCGTGAAAATCGCTGTTATTCTCTCCTATTTACTCTCACTCACCGTCGAGTCATGAACCGATACTGATAGGTGACCGCGACCGTGGTTAAGTCCCCGCCCACTCTGACGACAGCCCCTCGCCGTACTGAAACTTGAGTGATTGCGATGGTTTGATTGGCAGAGCCGTTGAAAAATTGGGGTGGGACACGGGAATCGAATCTCACCCCGCACGTAAATTCAAGCACTTGCAAGGCCAGTGGATGACACTCTAGGCCAAGGAAAGCAGCACTAAACCAACAAACAGAGCGCAGATGGAGCGCACTCGCACGCTGAAGTCTCCTCAAGTCCGACGCAATGACTGAGCATCGAAGTCCAAGGTGTGTCACCTCATTCACATCAAGCACCGCGATGAAGTCGAGGCCAATCGATGAACTGACCCCTCATCTGGTGGGTCAGCAGCTTGTGCTGATCGCTCTTGATGCAGTCTTCGCTTGCACAGCGCCTGGTCTCCGCAAGGACCACAGGATCGCGCCTGCAAGCGCGGATACTGAAACCACAAAAACGTCCGTCGCCGCACCACGGATCCTTCATCTCTTTCAAGATCAGAATCGAACATAATCGCTTTTTCGTGGTCCTATTTACCGCGTTTTGGGAGGCCGTCTTCTTTTTAGCTGGACTTTCTGTCAGTTCTCACAGTCGAATTCATCAAAATATGCTGGTGAGATATTGGCGTGCATCCAATTCCTGCGAAATTGTCACCTCACCTCAATGAGGTGAGCTCCCATTGACCGACGTTATCGTCATCGGCGCTGGTCCAGCAGGAGTGATGGCGGCGTTGCGGGCTGCCCAGTTAGGAGCCTCGACCGCCCTTATAACTCGCGATGAGTTTGGAGGCATGGCGGCAAATGACGGGCCTATTCCCGTTCGTACCCTCGCCCATACAGCTCGGCTCATGCGGGAATCCCGGCAGCTGGGTCTTTACGGTGTTGCTATTAGTGACCCGCACCTGGAATACCCACGGCTTCTAAATCGAGTGCGCGAAGTCGTGAACCAGGTGCGTTCACACTCCTCCTTCCGATCTGATCTGGATCGGCTCGGCGTTACTATCCACGAGCACGCGGGCAATGTACATTTTGTCGATTCGCACACCGTCGAAACGGGCAACGGCGTGAAACTCAGAGGAGAGAAGATAATTCTGTGCGCCGGCGGCTGCAGCCGCAAGCTCAGAGTCTCAGGCAGCGAACTCACCGCGACTCATAGCGATGCGTGGCAGCTCACGGCGATCCCGCCTACGATGATGGTAATCGGGGCAGGTGCAACCGGCGCACAGGTGGCATCGATCTTCAATGCATTTGGATCGAGGGTACATCTTTACGAAACTGGTCCGCGCATACTGCCCACGGAGGACGAAGACGTTTCAAAAGTGGTGGCGGAGGCGTTTCGGGATTCGGGCATTAATGTTCACGAGAACGTTGGAACGATCCGGAAATTTGAGAAAAGTGCTAGTGGCGTGCGCATGACCTATTCGGAGAACGGCACACCTCGGAACGATGAAGCGAGTGTTGCCATTGTGGCAATTGGTTGGGCTGCCGACACTGCGGGGCTTCATCTCCCGGCCGCCGGGGTGATTTTGAACTCGCGGGGATATGTATCTGTCGATTCTTATCTTCGGACCTCGGTGCCACACATCTTCGCTGCAGGCGACATCACTGGGCGCATGATGTTGCTTCCTCAAGCCGCGCGGGATGGCTTTGTCGCCGCAACGAATGCTGTGCAGGATAGCAAAATGTTGGCCGAGCACCCGGTGAATCCGATTGGTAGTTTCGCCGATCCGGAATATGGGCAGGTCGGACTTACAGAGGCAAAAGCCCGCGAAACACATCAGGTACTTGTTTCGAAAACGCTGTTCGAGGATGCAATTCGTCCGACCATCGATGGACGCACGACCGGTTTCTGTAAGCTGATTGTCGACCGCAAGGCCCACACGATTCTTGGGTGTCACATCGTGGGCGAACGTGCGGTTGAGATCATCCAGATGGCCTCCATTGCTATGGTCGGTGGAGTGCGGATTGACGAGCTTGCGCGGATTCCTCTCTCGATGCCAACTTACACAGGAGTTCTTCTGCGCGCGGTGAACCGCGCACTCGCCGACCTTGACCAAGAGCCACGGCCAGACTTGTTAGATCTTGCAGCTTAGAGATTAAAGGAGAGGCGCGCTCTCGACTCCCCCGCAACATTGAATGGCCTAACCAGCTTGAAACCTGACTCGATCGCGTAAGGAGTTCCGGAGTGCCGATTTCTTATAACGACATCGTCGGCCACCATATCGCACGCCTCACCAATCTGAGCGACTCCATTTTTGGCGTCGCGATGACGTTGCTGATCCTCGAAATCCGCTTGCCCGCCGATTACCTTGAAACCGATCGCCAGCTATGGGACGCATTACTAGCGCTCGGTCCACGCTTTATGGTCTATTTCATGAGCTTTCTTACGTTAGGTATTTTCTGGAATGCTCAGCAGGTACAACTCAGCCGCTTTTCTCAAGGCGACCGTCACCTGACCTGGATTCATATCGCATTTCTTGCCACCGTGGCGATCACACCATTTTCGGCGGCGTTGTTGGAGAACTTTATTCACCTGCGCGTTGCCCTCGCGATCTTCTCGCTGAATCTCCTGCTGTTAGGGTTAATGCTCTACACAAGTTGGCAGTACGCCTCCGCGAACGGCCTCCTCCGTAACGATGTGAGCCCCGAGGAACAGCATGCCATAGGACGCCGCATCGTACTCGCGCAGGCGCTTTATGCGACAGGATTCGCCTTGTGCGCATTCAGCACTTTTTTGAGTATTGTGGCCATTGCCCTGATCCAGTTCGGTCTTGCTTTCGCACCAACAATCTGGTGGTTCAAGCGCCGTACCCTGTTCGGACCGAAGGATTCATCGTGACCCATATCTGCTTGCAAGGTATTGACCTCATGATCCCTGTCCACCGATGGTGCGGCGGCGTGCACACAAGATGAGTCCAGAGCCGCGCCGTGCTGCGGAATTCAGAACTCATTCCAGCGCCGCAGGCTGGGGATGTATCTAGACAAGTAGAAGGAAAGACAGCTCCGCTGTATCTAGACAAAGTAGAAGGAAAGACAGCTCCGCGGAATTGTCCTGATATAATTGCGTTTCGCGGACACGTCCTCATTCACCTTACTTCACTTCGGAAGTTCCGACGCGACTTCATTCCTCGAGCGCGCGCGTGTGCCTCCGACAGCTAGACCGCGCCGCAGAAGATCAGAAGCTGTATGGGTCTTCCGCGACCACGGGCTTTTTTGCTAGGCCGGAGATGAAGGAGAGAACTCGATCCAGCAGCTTCGCTGCGGCATTGCCGGCGAAGGCAGCAATAACAACCGCTGCCAGTGAGGTCAGGACCGCGAAGCGAGGCCCGCCCTGGCCAAGTACTAACGCAGCCGCTGTCAAAGGCAGGTGATAGCCTCCGCTGATCCCGGCGGCCGCGCCCGACGCACCGGCAAGATCGCTCGGGATTTTAAGGTACGGTGCAAACGCTCTTCCCGCCAGATCGCCGATTGCGAGAAACGGAACAAACAGGCCACCGCAGCCTCCAGCCGCTGCGGACGCGGTGGTGGCGATTGCGCGGAGCACGTCAACCGCAAGCACAGTAATTGCCGCCGTTCCTGTCGCGCTCTCGACCCATGTGATTGCTCCGCCACCCGGGCCTATGGCGGCTGAAGGAGAGGCGATCAGCGAGATCATTACCGCGGCTACTCCCAACGCCAGTCCGCCAAGTTCGAGCCGGATGAGGGGTTTGGCTCGCCATGCCTTCGCTCGATAGATTGCTGCTCCTGAGAGCGAAGTGATCGAGCCAGACAGCACTCCAATGAGCAGCGCCGCGACCACCGCCTGATAAAAGCTGTGCGGCGATTCCTTGGGAACAACCAGACGGATCAGGTTAACCCCAAGAAGAATGTTCAAGAGCCATCCAACGAATCCTCCTACAAGCGCCGCAGAGACCCTCTCGACGTTGACTGGGGCTTTGTGGCGTTGTTCCAGCTCAAGAATGTACGCGGTGCCGACCAGTGGAATTCCCATGAGCACCGCAACACCTGCCGCGCCGCCCCCAACGGCTGCAGGGCGAAGAAGACGGCGCCAGCGAGTTCCAAGAGCAGCTCCTGTTGCGACACCGAGGTAGGCCGCGGGCGCCTCGGTCCCCATAGGGCCTCCGAGCCCTACCGTTGCCAAAATCGCAAGAAGGCGGATCGGTGCCAAGCGCCATGGGAAGCGTTCCTCCGCGCCCGCCGATGACACCATGTCATCGGTCAGGTGTGAGCGAGCAGCGTCAGGCAAGAACGTTCTCCACTTGGCTGCCCATTTTGATTGTGCACCTTGGTCTTCACTCAACCCGAATCGGTAAAGCACCAGAACGGAGAGCGCCAATCCGAGCAGGGGCACGAGGATGAGAGCCCAAGTGTTCTGTCTAGAGACCACGGCCAACATCGCTTTGAGCGCCTCGGTGAACCCAACGACCAGCAACGCTGCAACAAATCCACCGAGGAGTCCTCCGAGCGTAGAAACCGCAATGGTTGAAAGCAAAGGTGATCCCACGGCTGAGGTTGGAACATCTCTCATCGGTAGCACGAGGAAATCTTTAGTTGCGAGTTCGATCGGTGGTCGGTCATTTCGTTAGCGGTTCGGTCGCAAAGGTCTGGCCCTCGCGGGTTATTCCTGATGTAGTCTGACAAAAGTGTAGCGTCCGGAGAACTGCAGACGCGGTGCATTCGATGTAGATCCATCCTTCTGTTGCACCCTTCCGTACATAAACTCTGCGCCGAAAGACAGCCCTCCGTACGGATTCCAGATGCCGTTTGCCGACGAATAGCTGCTTTTGTGGTATGTATCCGCTGGCGAAAATTCAGTACTCTGCACTTGCAACCGCCCGAAGGTCGCATTCGATCGAACTGATTTGGACCAGTAGTGCTGATAGCTGATCCATGGAGCGAAGACAGGCAGCGCTTTCAAGCGGAGGTCTGTCGTCGACCTCGGCTGCGAATCCAGGCCAAGAGTTGCCGCAACGCCGGTATATCTTGCGATACCGTTTCCATAAGCAACTTGGTAATTCAGCGTATCTTTCCCAACGATGCCCCAGGTGCTTGAGAAATTCAGCCCCCATCCCAGGGTTGACTCTTCGGGCCCTCCATTAGGCAGGCGGGCCGCCAACTTCCGGAAGACTGTTGAGAGGTACAGATGTCCACGTTCACCTTCGTACCGAAGCATCATCGCACCATCAGGGGCTGGAGTAATCGCCTCAGACGGCGAGCCATTCACGGAGAAGGCAATATCAGAATTCGGCTGCTCCACGGAAATAGCACTGCTTAGACCTTTTCCTATTTTGAAGCTGTAACGGAACTGTGGAGGACGAGCAAGGAGTCCGGAAGTAGGTCCTTGAAATTCGACGATATCCGGCCACGCGTCCGGATCCATGAACACGGTATTCGTCTGTCCGATCAAGAAATTCTTGAATTGGCCATAAAAGTGGCGAAGCCTTGGCGTCGTGGCACCATTGGCACCGAAGAAATCGAATTGGATGAACGTGCGCGCCAATCCTAAGTCGCTCACAGGGAAGCGGAGGTCGGCCGATAACTGGCTTTCCCGAACTCCCACGTTGAAGTTCCTCGTGCTCGATCCCTGTGGAATGGGAATTGTGGATGGGATAAACGCATCCACAACCCCCGCAGGGCGAGGATCGAAGATGAAATCAGCCTTAAGATTTCCATCTATGCGCATCATACTCTGCGTACCTGGTAAAACAAAGAACCCCGGATAGTTCTCGTCAAGCGGCGCATTGTAGAGTCGCGGTACCGGCTCCGATTCCTTTGCGAACGTCTCGTACTCCGCAGTCTCTTTGCCTACAGCTGCATGTTGCTGTTCGGGAGTAATCTGCCCTACAGAAGGCGCCGGCCGTTCCATATTTTTGATCGTTCCCGTCTGTGAGGGCTTTGATACCGGCTGACTATTCTTAGGGCTCTGAACAGCAGGAGTTGTCGAGCGCAGCGCATCCAATTCGGCCTGAACCGCGTTCATTTGAGTTTTCAATTCGTCAAGCTTTTCCTGAAGCCTTCGAACGGTCGCCTGTTGTCCGCTCTCACTCTCCTGTGCCAATGTTTGCTTCGCACCCCACAAAAGCAGAACGGAAAGTACCAAAGCTCTACGTATTCCCTGGAGAGCTACATACCTCCCCTTCAAACCGTTAAAGCCTTGCACGAGCTTCGGGAAATCTAGCCTGGAACTGAACTGGAAGAGCGTGTGGGGGAAGTTCACCGAGTGGAAGACGATTTTCACTGGGCTAGCCGGGAGACTTGTTTGCCCCATTGGCATACAGCGCGGCGAAGTTGTTCGCAGAAGCGGATCGGAACCGCGTTCGAAAGTGTGCACAATTCGTTCTGTATTTCTATGACACTAGCAAGAAAGGAACACGCCGCTGGTGCAGCATGCAACTGTGTGGAAACCGTCTTAAGGTCGCCGCCTACGCTCGTCGCCAACGCCTCAATGCTCACGAGCCATAAGACGCGATTACGATAGCCCGGAATGTCGTCAAGGTTGGCATGGCGTATCCGGAAACGGTCGCGTCACACGCGGCTCGGACGGAGCTGTGCTCAGGCCGCGGTGTCCGTGAAAGGGGCGACGGCAATTTCTTCGAGATGGGGCAGGGCATCCGCAAGGATTGCCTTCGTTGAGTTGGTCGGATCACGAGTGCTGGTCGGAAGGGGAGCGTGTGCGAACAACGCGCGACTGGTCCACTCGCCGGCATCTTCATTTCCGCCATGAGAGTAGACTGCACAACTGATCTGTTTAGCGCTTTCGTGAGTTGAAAAACGGCTCTCGGACTGGTACGCCCGCTCAACGGACTTCGCAGTGCCGCCTGACCGGTTATCGCCATCATCCTGAACTCCTGTTGCATATTGCACTCAGCAATCAAGAACCGCAACGTGAGACAAACTCGAGCGGGTTTTCTGGGAGTGCTATCCGACTGTCCTTCCAAGCCGGAATGGCGATCATCACATCAAGAAGAAGGACGAAGAGTGGGATCACGGGAGCCTTAATACCGAGTGGTAGTACCTCGGGCGGAACTCCGGGCTGCAGGTGAACATAGGCCGCCACAAGTGGGCAAAACACAGGTTGCGAACACCTGCGCGAAGCCAGCTGTCAAAACGCGCAGTACGGTCGGGCTTGAATGCGACCAGTCGACGATAGTTTCTTTGAGCCAGCCTTTCCCACACGTAGAGAGAGCGGTCGTAATTGTTGAGAACAGGCGATCACTGTCAGGAACCTATGGAAAATGCCATTTGTGTGGTTTCTTGATGGCGAGTAATATTGGGCTCGCTCGTAATCGCCAGCTGGATCCGGGCTTCGGTTCCTCTAATTTTTGTCCGATTAGACTTGAAGATTCGTTGACCGCCAACGGTATTTTCAGGTTATGGCCACAACGATTCTTCCCGCCAGCCTCCGATCCAGGCAAAAACTCAGGAGATTATCCATGAAGACTCTAGTTTGTATCGTTGCTCTGGTGTGGTCGTGCCCTGTCCTGCTCGCGCAAAGCAGCGACAGTTCCTCGTGCGCGAAGCCGAATCCGGGATTCGGATACGCATCAGACCTCAAGCTACCGAAGTCAGCACGCGCGATCAAGATCTACAACGTCGATTACCCCGAGACCCACAAACACGATCCAATCTGTCTAAGTAAGAGAGCTCTTGATTCGATTTTCTGGGTGTCTGCTTCAGGGAAGAAATTCAAGCTTAAGATCTATCTTGCTCCAGACCAAGATCAGAGCTGCGGAAAGCATCCGTTTGTGACAGATCCGGCAAGCGACGATATGTACGGCCTTTATTCAGGCCCCCTCAAAGCTGACGTTCCGAACAACTGCGTGTACGAGGTGGAATTTCAAGTGGAAGGCGGGCAGGTAATGGACCCGCACATCAAGACCGGACCGTGATCGAACGCCCTCATCCCGGCTCGCGAAACCGTCACGAAGGGATTTGCTAGCTGGCGCATGAACAATTCGCTTTGACTAGCCGAGGCTTGGGAAGCATCTTCAACGGATGCTGTGGGGGCAGCATTCCGAAGCGCCTGTCATTGGTGGCGGCGACAGGTTTGCCCGTCTTAGGGCCATGGAGTAACATTCGTCTCCGCAGGCCAAGGGCTGGCTAAGTACCATTTTTGTCGATCGGCAATGCGCCGGGCCGGTCCATAATTGGCTAGTTCTTCTTTTCCCCATGGCAGAATACCCGTCCCAAGCCGGGGACATCCAAGTGTCCGAATCGCTTACCGGGAAAACCGTAGGCCGTTTTCTGATTGGAGAGTGCCTGGGCAAAGGTGGCATGGGGGAAGTGTACCGGGCAGAAGACACCCGCCTGAAACGAACCGTCGCCCTCAAGCGACTCTCGGCACACCTGCGCTCGGATCGCATCTATCGTCGCCGTTTCGAAGAAGAGGCCGAACGCGCGTCCAGCCTCAACGATGCGCACGTCGCTGCTGTTTATGACGTGATCGAGGTACAAGGCGAGATCTTTCTGGTCATGGAGTTTGTTGAAGGACAAAATTTGCGTGAGCGAATCCAGCACCCTATGAGCCTGGAGCAGTTCTTCGGGATCGCGGTGCAATGCGCGCAGGCCCTGGTGGCGGCACACGGACACGGCATCGTGCACTGCGACATCAAGCCAGAAAATATAATGCTGACTCCCGAAGGTCAGATCAAGATTCTAGATTTCGGTGTGGCTAAGCGCCTCGTACGGCCCGACCAAAGTACTACCGTGGACCGTTCGCGCTCGGTGAGCGGCACGCCCGCGTACATGTCGCCTGAGGTTCTGTTGGAGGAGACTCCCGATGGTCGCGCCGACATTTTCTCCCTAGGAGTTGTCTTCTACGAGGTTTTGGCTGGCCATCATCCGTTTTTAGCCGAAAGTTTTTTGGCTACTAGCGACCGCATACGCTGCGAGACGCCGGCTCCTATCCATATTTTTAATTCAGAGATTCCGGAAGAACTGGAAAAGCTGGTTAACAAGGCGATGGCCAAAGAGCCGGGACTGCGTTATGCCAGCACTCGCGAGTTACTGGAGCAATTGCGCCTGGCTGAAAACCACATAACTCCAACTGGATTATCGCGAGTGCTGCCGCGAAAGCGGAAGCCTAAACCGAAGTACAGAATCGTCGGGGTAGTCGCTGCTGCGTTGGCTGCTGCCTGTTTGCTGGCAGTTCTTTACCACAACGGCAGGATGAAGAATACTGATACCCAGCAGACTTCCATGCATCTGGCAGTCTTGCCCTTCACATCAACCATCGAGGATCCAAACACCAAGGCATTCTGTGATGGGCTGACAGAGACTCTGGCGGTCAAACTCACCCAGCTCTCAGGCAGTCACCCGATCCAGGTAGTTCCCATCAGTGAGGTTCGTGCGGAAGGCATCACCAGTGTGGAACAGGCCCGAAAGGGTTTCGGCGTGACTATAGTGCTGGAGGGCTCCTTACAGGAGTCGGGTAACAGGGCCCGGATCACATACAGCCTCGTCGATGCGACCAGCAGACGACAACTCTCCGCCGACACCATTACCGCCGACTTCAGCGATGTCTTTGGCCTGCAAGACCGAGTTGTCGAGAGCGTCGTAAATATGCTCGGTCTTCAACTCCAACTAAGCGATCGCCAGGTGCTTGTCGCGCATGGCACTCAAGAACCGGCAGCTTATGACTATTATCTGCGTGGCCTGGGATATTTGCAGGATTACCACAAAGTGGAGAATGTAAGCAGCGCCATTGAACTTTTTCGCAGCGCGCTGGAGCGCGATCCCAACTATGCATTGGCATATGCTGGTCTAGGAGAGGCGTATTCAGCAAGATACGACGCGACATACGAACGAGAATGGTTGGACAAGGCGATGCAAGCCTGCGAGCATGCCGTAACTCTCGACTCTGAGTCGGCGAAGAGCCGTACCTGCCTTGGGACGGTGTACGCGAGAACAGGCAGATACGACGAAGCGGTCCAGCAATTCCAACGTGCCATCCAGACGGAGCCGACCAGCGACGGTGCCTATCGGGGATTGGCCTCAGCCTATGAGCGGTTAGGCAGGTTAGCCGAAGCGGAAAATACCTATCGGCTTGCCATTCAGGTCCGTCCTGGGTATTGGGCGGGATACGGCTGGTTGGGCAGTTTTTACTCTCGCCAGGCCAAATACGCGGAAGCGGCACGCGAATTCAGCCAGGCTATAGCCCTCGCCCCCGATGATCCCCATGGCTATCGCATGCTGGGTGGCGTCTACATATTCATGGGTGATTACGGGAAGGCGATTGAAGTCCTGCAACATGCTATTGCTCTTTTCCCGACGGCCGAGGCCTACTCCAATCTTGGCATCGCTTACTTCAACTTGCGTCGCTTTGATGATTCCGTGACCGCGCTTGAACAGGCCTGCACGGCCAACACAAAGGATTATGATCTTTGCGGAAACTTGGCCCGCGCTTACTACTGGAGTCCGAGCAAGCGAAACCAGGCTCGCAAGATGTATGAGCGGGCAATTCATCTAACGGAAGAAAACTTGCGCGTCAACAACAGAGACGGAGACGCCCTTGCCTCCATGGCAAACTATTACGCGATGCTGAGTGACCGCCCCCAGGCTTTGAAGCATCTTCAGGCGGCCCTGAATTTGAATTCAGATATCCCGGAATATCTTGCAATCGCCGCCATCGTTCACAACCAGTTTGGAGAAAAAGATGAGGCGCTCGGATGGCTGGAGAAGGCGCGGGCACGAGGCTATTCCCCAGCCGAGATCCGGGCCTCTCCCGAGTTCGACAATCTGCGGGATGAGCCGCGATTTCAGCGGCTAATTCTCTCCAAATGACGTATTTATTCCGTATGGCGAGCAGCTTTGAATTTCATCCCGAGAAGAACAAAAAAAGGACACGCCGCTAGGGCGTGCCCTTCTTATGCTTGCGGACCCATCGGGTCCCTTATCTGAGAACTAATGCAGTGATGCAACCAAGAGCACGCTCTGCATCGAATAATCCAATGCCACCTCAACTTCCTGGCGGCTCTTCGGGAGTTCACGGCCCGCTTTGTCACCAGCTACCCAGATTTGAGATAGGAAGTACCGATCACCGTACCGGTGGAAAACCAGCTTGGCCTGCTCCGAAGTTTTCGGAGACTCGCACCGATGGGACAGTATGAGACTCTGCCCTTTCTGGTTCGAGTTGCGGATAGAAATCGCATCACTGGTCCCCCCCAACGTCTGAATTGTGTACTCACCACTGGGAAGCGTCGCATCGCGGACAACGAACTTGAATGGGATATTCACTTTCATATTGACGGTCTGGGAATAGGCAGCCGCGCTTGCGAGCATCAGGCCCAGGCCGAGAAGAGTAAACAGTTGCTTTTTCATATAGCCTCCTCGTGTGAGAGCGGTGAAACTCACGCAGATCAGCCTGACTTGCCCGTGCTTTACTGCGTTCGTTTGCCGCCCCGACATCTCGCAATGGTTTTGAAAACCGTTGCTGTCTGGTGGGAATGCAGGTGGCATGCCAGAGCAAATAGGAGTGGATACCAACTCGGATTGCGGAACTCCACTCAATGTTTTGAAGTACATGGCTGCATCGCGAAGGCAATGAGCTCAAGACCCGGTCCGCTATCGCTAACCGAACGGTTAATCATCGCGAACTATGCGGTTAGGAAATGCGCGTGCACGACGCGCCCGACTGTGCTAAACACCAATGTGAGGGTCGCACATGAATCCCAGACTCCTCGGAATCGCTGGCCCTTTTCAGGGCGCCGCTTTCTCTTTGCACGAGGGAAACGTCTCCATCGGCAGAGAGCCATCGAATGACCTCTGGATTGCCGATCCCGCTTTATCCCGGCATCACTGCCTGCTCCTTCCTCAGGGGGGACAATGTGCCATTCGCGATCTTGGAAGCAGAAACGGAACACTCGTGAACGGCGTACCCGTCGAGGAACAACTCTTAAGGAATGGAGACCACATATCCGTCGGCGACTCTGTATTGACGTTTCTGCGGGAAGAAGACAACTCTCGCCTCTCACAGAACTCCATCGAGTTCAATGAAACAGAAGAGATTGGGGGTTCTACAGTTGTACTTCGTCCGGAGGATGGGCTCTATTTGCGATCGGTTGAAAGCCTCACGCATTCAGCCAGGGGGATGCGAGATCTCAATGTCTTGATGAAGATTGCCACTGGCATCGGCGGAATCCGTGACCATGAATCCCTGCAATGGCAGATCCTGGGCCTAATTTTCGACGTAGTCCCTGCCGAGCGTGGCGCGATATTCCTCTTCGGCCGTACGGAAGATCTCGCTTCTGAGGTCGCATGGGATCGAGCTCGTGGACCGGCTCACGCGGTCCGCGTTAGCCGTACCCTGGTGGAACGCGTTCGGCGCGAGGGCGTCGGTCTGGTTGTCAGTGATGTCGCGCACGATGCTACCTTCAGTCGCATCGGAACTCTTGCGGAATTGCGTGTTTGTTCGGTGCTCTGTGTACCGCTCCTTATTTCTGGCACAGTTGTGGGTGCGATTTACCTCGACAGAAGAAGCCCGCAAGAGCATTTCGACGAAGGCCATCTGCAGATGATGACAGCGATAACAGGAATTGCCAGTCTGGCATTGGAAAACGTGCTCCATTGGGAGGAGTTAAAGGAAGAGAATCGGGAGCTGCGCGCGCAGGTTAACCTGGAGCACAACATGCTCGGCACAAGTCTCCGAATGCGCGAGGTCTTCGAGTTCATTCGCCGGGTTGCGCCCACCGATTCCACCGTTCTGGTTCAGGGTGAAAGTGGAACTGGCAAGGAAATGGTAGCGCGCGCCATTCACCGCAACAGTTCTCGCGCCGAGCACCCATTTGTGGCCATCAACTGTGCCGCGATTACGGAAACGCTGCTCGAAAGTGAAATGTTCGGGCACGAGAAAGGCGCCTTTACGGGCGCGGTGGCCCAGAAGAAAGGAAAGATGGAAGCAGCTGACGGTGGGACGCTGTTCTTGGACGAGGTCAGTGAACTTGCTCCAAGTTTGCAGGCGAAATTTCTCCGCGTGTTGCAAGAGCGCGAGTTCGAGCGCGTGGGCGGTACACGGCCACTGAAGCTGGATATCCGTGTCATCGCGGCGACAAACCGGTTGCTGCCGGAAGCAGTTCAGAGCGGCACCTTCCGCAAAGACCTGTATTACCGACTGAACGTTGTCGCTCTTACGATGCCACCGCTACGCGAGCGCCGCGAAGATATTCCGCTACTGGCCGACCGTTTTGTCGCCAAAGCAAGCCGCAAATGCAAGTCACGAATGAAGGCGCTGTCCGCTGAGGCGCGGGCTTGCTTGATGAACTACGACTGGCCAGGGAATGTGCGTGAACTGGAGAACGCCATCGAACGAGCGTTAGTGCTAGGCTCGACGGAGTATATCCTCCCCGACGACTTACCTGAAGCTGTTCTTGAAGCGGGTGCGCCAATTACGCCATCCGCAGGGAAATATTTGGGCACGGTCAAGGAAGTGAAGAAGCAGCTCATTCTGCAATCACTTCAAGAGGCCAACGGCGCCTATATCGAAGCTGCCCGGGCTTTGGGAATGCATCCCAACTCATTGCTGCGATTGATTCGCAATTTGGATCTGAGGGATGTCGTCAAAGCCGGACTGCCGGCCTCTAAGACATAAGGGTCGACGCTGCTGTTTCGCATGGCCGTGGGCGGAAGGGAAAGCGGACGCTGAATCCTGTCCGAATTGACAGTGCAATTGAACGCCACGAGAACAGCCTTGAGTAAAAGTCTGAAAATCGCCCTAGGCTGATGCTCGAGTTGAATTCTTGAACGCCTTCTGTATGAGCGTGTATCGCGCCGCGCCAGTAATCCCACAATCATCATTCAGAACGATCTTGACCGGGATATCGGCGAGCAGCGAACACATGCGCCCCTTGTTCAGAAATGAATTCATGAAGACAGGGTCCCGCATGCGGGGAACGATCTTCGCAGCGATGCTCCCTCCGATGAATGCGCCGCCCGTCGCGAGAAAATTCAGAGCACAATTTCCCGTCTCCGATCCATAGACGCCCACAAAAATGTCGAGCGCCCGATCACAAATTGCCGCCTTCTTTTCCAAGGCCAGCTGAGAGATCAGCGCTGGTGGATCGGGAGCTTCACTCATTTGTTTCTGCAACCACGCGGGCTCTTCGGCTTTCTTGTTATCACGAAGAAAGTCATAGATGTTCTTGAGGCCAGGGCCGGAGAGAATTCTTTCGCAACTTACGTGCTGGTATTTCTTCCCAAGATATTGCGTTAGTTCCGCTTCCAGTTCGCTTTTTGGCGCAAAATCGGAATGGCCGCCCTCGCAGGGGAATGGGTGATGCCTGAACCCGTCCCAATAGAGCCCCGCGACTCCCAGTCCGGTCCGAGCTGAGATCACTACGCGATTGCCTTCTGCCTCCTCACCCAACCCTTCGCTTAGAGTGACAAAATCCTTAGATTCGAGCGCGTCGATCCCATAGGCGTAAGCTTCCAGATCATTAATCAGACCAACCGACGGGAGGTTGAGTTGCGCCGCTAAATCGCGTGAGTCAATTGTCCAAGGCAAATTCGAAATCTTGCTTCTGCCGGTGCGCACCGGACCGGCAACTCCGAAGCAAGCCCTGTGAACCGGAATGCCTTCTGTCTTGACGAACGCGCTGATGATCTCCTGCAAGCCGCCGTGCTCCTGGCTCTTGTAGGTCTTGTCGACGACCAGCTCGAGCTTGTTGGCTTCAGCCTGAAACGCGGCCATGCGCGTACGCGTGGCGCCGATGTCACCTGCAAGTATCATGGAATTTTCCTCCACTCACGCCCGTCGCGTTGCAGCAAGTCCTCCGACTCCTTGGGTCCCCACGTGCCCGACATGTAATTAGGAAAGCGGCGCGGCGGAAGCGCCTTCCAGACATCGAGCACCGGATCAACCACACTCCACCCCGCTTCCACCATGTCGGCGCGCTGGAACAGCGTTGCGTCTCCGATCATGCAGTCGTAGAGCAGAACTTCGTAGCCGGTGTAGGCGTCTGCACGAAAATATTTGGAATACTCGAAGCTCATGTCCACGGAGCCTACGCGCAAGATTGGGCCGGGAATCTTCGCCCCAAAGCTGAGCGAGATACCCTCAACCGGTTGAATTTGAATCACTAACTGGTTGGTGTGCTTGGTCCCCGGCGCATTGCGGAAGAGCACAAATGGAGTCTGCTTGAACTGGATCGTAATCTCGGTGTGGCGCTTCGCCAGGCGCTTTCCCGTCCGTAGATAGAACGGTACGCCCGCCCAACGCCAATTGTCTATGTTCAGTTTGAGAGCGACAAAAGTCTCGGTGCGCGACTCTGGGGAGACGCCGGGCTCTGCACGGTAGGCAGGAACACGTGTGTCACCAATAAATCCGTCTCCGTACTGTCCCCGTACGCTGGAGGTTAGCACATCTTCCGAGGCGAGGGGCTGGAAGGCATGCAGCACCTTGGCCTGTTCGTCGCGAACCGCATCGGCTTGGAACGATACTGGCGACTCCATCGCGACCAGACTGAGCAGCTGCATCACGTGATTGGGGACCATGTCGCGCAACGTGCCTGCGGTGTCGAAGTATCCGCCGCGTTGTTCGACGCCGACTGTCTCCGCATTCGTGATTTGCACGTGATCAATGTACCGGCGGTTCCAGATCGGCTCGAAAATGGAATTATCGAAACGAAACACCAAAATATTCTGCACCGTCTCTTTGCCGAGATAGTGGTCTATGCGGTAGATCTGATTCTCATTCAGGACTGCTTTGATTTGCTGATTCAACGCGCGGGCTGAATCAAAGTCGCTGCCGAACGGCTTCTCGATAATGATTCGCCGCCAACGGCCGTTTTCCTGGTCTGAAAGACCAGCCTTCCCCAACTTCTCCACGATTGAACCAAAAAATCTAGGGGAGGTCGCAAGATAGAAAAGATAGTTGCCTTCGGTTTTGTATCGCTCATCGATCGCGCTGAGACGGGAGCCAAGTGTGGCGAATGTTGCCGGATCGGCAAAATCTCCAGACGCGTAATAGAGCCGTTCCTGAAACCATTCCCAAGCCTGAGTACCACGATCTTCGGAAGGTAAGAACGACGCGACTTGGCTGCGAAACTGGTCTTCGCTCAGCGGATCAACGGCTACTCCCAAAATCGCAAAGTTCTTGGGAAGCAGTAATGCCTTCGCGAGATTGAACAATGCTGGGACAAGTTTCCGTTTAGTCAGATCGCCGGATGCGCCAAACAGCACCATCGCGCACGGCCCTGCCGCCTGGCCGAAATGGGCGGCTTGGTCGTCGGGGGCAGTGGTTACGACGGTGGCCATGGCTGAGGGAAAGACTGCCGCAACATTTTAGGCCTGTCAGAGGGGAAATGGTTATGAAAAACCATGTGCGCGCACTTGCGTAGGTTAGCCCAAGGCTCAACCGCCGCTTTTCGGCGGCGCTCGTAGCGAAACGCAACCAACTGCCCCGCCGTGTCCCGGCGTCAGGTGCTTTGTGCCACTTCTCGCCAGGATTCGTCAAGATCAGTCCATCGCTCCGAGTCAAGGCAGCTCAAGTCGCTTGCTGGAACATGTAGTACGCCGTGGCCGCTGTCGCAGAGACTCTCGAAGCCGCTCAGCTGAGAAAGCGGCCCGATCGAGGAGCCCAGCACAATTGCGGTACCCAGCCGTTTGAGGCAAGTTCGACAGCGGGACGCCTGATCGCGAATCGACCACCGAATTGCGATGGTGAATCCAACCATGAATAACCACATCGTTACGCCACTGGCATATTGGAGGACCAAAATGCCGAACCTGTGGACTGCCATCTCTACAAGGTTGATTGCCACCATCCATGCCAGCGCGATCAGTGATCCGCTCTTTAGCGCGAAGAATAGCCACCATCTGAACAAGCTTTCGAGGCTCCGATGTCGGCTCACCATGCAAAGTGGACTGATAGTTCGCCAATCCAGGATTAGTAGGACGAAAATCGCGAAGGTCACGACGAGGACGGAGGATTCCAGAGACCGGTGCTGAATGTCTTTTATTGAGAGCACATCCAGAACTGCTGGTACCGGGAAGCTGGTCTGATTCAGCAAAGTTCGCACCTGCTGCTCTGCTTGGGCTATGCGCAGTCCGGGAGCGAGGCGAATCACAACCCCCGGCCATTCCACTCCAGGGAGCCGCGGGTGCGGCCCCTCGGTAAAAAGGGTGTACACACGGGCATCAGTTCCTGGGAAAAGAAACCCTGCGGGGAGGACGCCGACAACCCGGGCCGCCTCTCCGTTCAAAAACAACGTCTCTCCGACGGCTCCCACATCTCGATGAAATTGTTCTTGCCAGACGGCATCACTTAGAACCACGGGATTCCGTGTGTCCTGAGGCAGGGCGGAATTAAACCCAGCGCCAACCATCATCTTGGTGCCAAGCACCTCGAACATGTCGGGCGTGACTCTCGCGCTCACCACTTCTTGTTTTCCGACGGGTCCCCGAATAACGCTCGCCCGCCACGCATACGTAGCCGTCCCCGCAACAAGCCGATTGTTGCGGGTCCAATCCATTGCAGCATCGCGTAGCAACTCCGGTTCAAGCCATCGTGAATCCTCGTTGAGGGAGACGGTGAGAAGAGAATGTGGGTCACGGATAGCGGGCGTGCTTGATCGCAACAGCGAGACCGGGCCGGCCGTGAATATAGCGACCAACACAATTCCAGTGATGAGCAAACAAAAGCTTGGTGTCGCTGGATAGGACTGCAGAAACTGGATGACGGTGGCGCGATTAAATCTGCACCAAAGAGCATCGGCAAAAGCCCCCCAGCAGTGATTGAGTAGCTGACGTTCGCTGCTGGCATTCAAGCGGGCGGATCCGACCAGAAAAGCGACCCAATGCCAGATTTCAGAGCGCCACTCTTGAAGCCATTGCGCTCGTTGTCCCCCGGGACGATGAAGCTCGCTACGCGCACAATACCGTTACACCACCACAACAGTTTTTTCGTGGCGTGATCGTGCACTGGGTATCTCCTAACGCGGGCGCACAGGCTCGCTCTTCGCGAGCTGCTCGAGTAGCCGGTAACGACGAAGCGCACTAGCCAACGCGTCCTTACCATGCGGCGTCAGTCCGTAGTAACGGCGCGGCGGCCGTTGTTCCGCAGACGCGGCCCGCTCTCGTTCCCACCTCGATTTAATCAGCCCCTGCTGTTCAAGGCGCCGCAGCGCCGGATACACCGTACCGCTGGCGAGGCCGGTCACATCCATGATGTCGAATCCATAGTTATACCCGGCGCTGATGGTTTGCAGGATCAGCGCAGCGGTGTACGAAAGATTGGCAGAATCGGTCATTCGGTTGTACCCTGTATAGCATCACTACATAGGGTTCGTCAATGGCCTCAAAAGTGAATTGCAGAACTGGTTTCAGCAGAGATCTTCTTGCGCCGGGATCTATTCTGGTCCCAAGGTGTCGGAACGGTGAATTGGGGCAGCATGCTTGAAGCAAGCGCGCTTTCGAAATCGTACGCCTCAATTCCTGCTGTGAGTAACGTGAGCTTTTCGCTAGAGCCAGGTCAAGTTTTGGGTTGTCTTGGTCCGAATGGTTCGGGAAAGAGCACAACCGTAAAAATGCTCACGGGCCTTTTACAGCCGACGCGAGGCAAGGTTCTGTTTCGCGGAGAAGATATTCGCGAGGATCTTGCGGGATTCAGGAAGTGTCTGGGCTACGTTCCCGAAGAACCGAACTTGTATCCGTATCTGAGCGGACGCGAATACCTCGAGATCATTGCCATCTTGCGAGGTATGTCTCCCGCACGGCGTGGCGCCAGATTGGATGCGCTCCTCAACTTGTTTGCCATGTACTCCCATCGCGACGGCGTAATCGGATCGTACTCCAAAGGAATGCGCCAGCGGATTCTGTTGATTGCCGCATTGATGGACAATCCACCCATCTTGATTCTGGACGAGCCGATGTCAGGACTGGACGCAACCACCGCGCTGATTCTGAAGAATCTCATCAAGGGTTTGGGGCGGCAAGGCCGTGCCGTGTTTTACTGCTCGCATGTTATGGAAGTGGTGGAGCAGGTTTGTTCTCACCTGTTGATCTTGCGGAAAGGTGATGTAGTCGCATCCGGGACGATGGAATCGATTCAACAGAACGCAAACTACAGCCCCCTGGAGCAAACCTTCATGCACCTTGTGGAAGAGGTTGACACCGATCAGGTGAGCGGCGAAATTATTGCTGCCATGGACAGCGGATGAAGTGTACCCGCTGGCAAGCCATGCGTGCGACCTGGACGGCATTGTTGTCGACGCCCTTCGCTTACGCCGTTCGCCTGTTCCTCGGCCGCATATTGCATGGTCCTGGCGACTCTGGGGAGGGCGAACTCACGCTCAGTGCAGGACTGATCCTGGCGCTTCTCCCGCTACCAGGAGCCTTCTACGCGGTTTTTTTATTCGAGCAATATTCCACGCTGCTGCAATGGATGCGGGGCGAGCATATAGCCGATCCAGTAGCCGCCGCGATGCCGGAAGAGTATTTCTTTATCGTGCTTTCGATGGTGGTGACGGGCGTCGTTGCCGTGTGGCGTTGGGAGGCAATCTTCCCGGACCGGCGTGATTACGCCAATCTCGTCCACCTGCCGCTAGGAACCAGCACGATCTTTCTTGCAAATCTGATCGCTGTTTTCACGCTGGCGTTGATCCTGGCAATCGACGTAAACCTGGGTTCAGCTTTGCTTTTCCCTCTCGCCATTGGGGCATCTGTCAACTCATTTGCTTTCTTCGTGCAGTTCGCGTGGGTGCATGCCGGTGTCGTGTTTGGTGCCAGCCTATTCAGTTTTCTTGCCGTATTCCTGACGGTGGGATTACTCATGCTTCTCTTGCCGTATCGACTATTTCGAAAACTCTCGCTCTACTTGCGCTCCGCCATCGTGGGATGCCTCGTGGCCGCGCTCGCTACCAGCTTCGCGGTGCCTAGCGCGCTCAGGAACCTACCGGACGACCCAGTCAAGTGGTTGCCGCCGGTTTGGTTCCTGGGGCTCGCGCAGCTGATTCGACAGGGAGCAAGCTCGCATATGGCGGCAATGGGACGAATCGCTGTGGTCGGACTAAGCGTTGTCACTCTCGGTTCTGTATTAATTTACGCGATCAGCTATCGAAGATGTTTTGCACGTACTGCTGAAGCCACGGGGAACTCTAGAGGAAGCGCCTTACAAAGTTTTCGCTGGCTTTACAAAGTTCTCGACCACACGGTCTTGACCAGCCCTTTTCAGCGCGCCGGCTACCGGTTCGTGATGAGCACACTATTCCGCAACGACCAACACAGCCTGATTTTGGGTGGATTCTCGGGCCTCGGCATCGTCTTGGCCTCGCAATTCTTGTTTTCGTCTTTCGACCCACGTCATCCCCTGACCGGCCATTTGACGCCGCCGCACCTTCTGGCAATTCCGTTAATCCTGAGCTACTCAGTTATGGTCGGTGTACGGCTTGCTTTTGAGATACCGACGGAGCTCCGCGCAAACTGGAGCTTCCGTTTTAATGTCGATGCCAACTCTGAAGGCGTATCGCTGGCGCTCAAAGTGATGCTGAGTTTCGTGTGGCCATGGAGCATCACGATAGCGGTCACTTTGTGCGCTCTCTTTTGGGGTGTGCGGGCAGGTCTGCTGGAAGGTTTCGTGCTCGTGCTTTGGCCATACCTGCTTGGACGCATACTGCTGCTCCACTTTCGTAAGATTCCTTTCACCTGCCCGGCCCCACGCTTCCGCGAATCGGCAATCGTCGTTGGCATTGCCTTTGTCCTCGGATTCTTTGCTTTCGCGATTGCGACAGCCTATCTGGAATATTGGGCGATGTTTGATCCTGTGGCGATGGCGGTGCTTATTGGGATAGGAGGAGCTTCCTGGTATGCCGTTTCCCGGTTGCACGCTGATGTGTCCGAAGTGGATCGAGAAATTACCTTCGAAGCCGACCCTCAGTCCGGACTTGAATTGCTAGACCTTAACCGCGGAAGTTAACCCTTCGCAGTGAATGGTGTCAGCCGCTTCTCGACCAGAGCCCCTCCCGTAAGCGGCGGCTCGCTGGTTCCGTTGCCCAGCGAACACCTCATTCTCCTGCTGACGCCACTTCCATCTCGGAAGGGGGGCGAATCGTAACTCTGTGGTCGTCAATTTCCGGCGTGTGGCGACTTGTTGGCTGCCTGTGACAAAAGTCATCGGCAATATAAGAACGGTTTTCTACATTAAAGATGGTGTCGGCGCACGGAACGCGAACCCGACCTGCACCAGCCTGTGTAGCTGAAAACAACACTCCGCTAGCACGGGCAATCAAAATGGAGCACCCAAAAAACATGCCATCCCTGATCAGTGTTGAAGAACTCAAGACCTCGCGAGGGCCGGAGAGCCTCCAATTCACCACCGTTCGCGAACTTCGGCTCTCCCGGGTGTTGATCGCGTACATCGCGGTTGGCTTGTTTTTCGTGGTATTCCCCGGAACGTTTCTGGGAGTATGGAACCTGCTTGCCATCAGCAGCCGTCGGTCGGTTGAGACTGTCCCGCCGGCCTGGATACAGGCGCACGGACATGCCCAGGTATTCGGCTGGATCGGAAGTTTCATCCTTGGAATCGGCTATTACTCGATTCCGAAACTACGGCGCATCAAAGCGTTTGCTCTGTGGGCGCCGTGGACTTCACTTCTGCTGTGGTCCTGCGGCGTGACCCTACGTTGGGTAGCAGGCGTATACGAATGGAAATGGCGCATCCTGTTGCCCCTCTCAGCGGCACTTGAGATTGGCGCATTCTTGGTTTTCTTGCCGATTGTGTCAAGCCATCGACCTGCAACGAGAACCTCCAAGGAAAATCAGGCAAAGCTGGATGCTTGGATTTTAGCGGTCATCACTGGCTGTATTGGCTGGCTGGCAGCGTTGGCGATGAACCTTTTAAGCGCAGCGTTTCTGGCCTGGCGTGGCGCGTCTCCAGTATTGCCACATGGTTTCGATCAGCGATTGTTGGTTCTACAGACTTGGGGATTTCTTATTCCTTTTATTTGGGGCTTCAGCGCCAAATGGCTCCCGATTTTCCTCGGTCTTCGTACGCTGCATTCGAGACAGCTCCTGTGGGCGATCACGCTCAATTCCGCGGGGGTTGTGGCCGCGCTTTTCGGTCGCCCTCTCCTGTCGAGCCTTCTTCTATTAACGGCGCTTGCCCTGGCGGTTTACGCTTTGCGGTTATTCGAGCCGAGCGAGCGATCGCCCAAGATCAAGGGCGTGCACCTCAGCTTTCCAGCGTTTGTTCGGCTCGCATACGTTTGGGCGTTTGTGTCTTCAGGTCTAGCAATTTGGGCTACCATCACGATCAATTCTGCTGGAATCTGGGGCGCATCCAGGCATGCACTCACCGTCGGTTTCGTTGCCATGATGGTGTTCTGCATTGGACAACGCGTACTGCCTGCATTTTCCGGGATGCGGCTGCTTTTCAGTACCAAGCTCATGTTTTTGGCTCTGGCCCTACTTTCGATCGGCTGCCTTCTCCGAGTCAGTTCTGAGGTTCTTGCATACCAGGGATTCGCGGGAGCCGCCTGGTCCTGGCTGCCAGTTTCAGCCGTGACCGAAATGACTGCGGTAACAGCCTTTGCCGTTAATCTTGCGTTGACGTTTATGCGGACCAAAAATCGCGGCGAAATACACTATCGCGAAGCTGCCTAGTCTGCGTTGCTTCCGAGGTAAGACTTTGCTCGCGCTGAAGTCCATCGTGGACACCCTTCGCCACTTTGTGTGTTTGACGTCAAGCAAGGCCCCTGTAGCACCTGGCTATTGGGAACTGACACGTCTGAAAGTGCAAATGAGAGGCAAAGCCCTTTTTTCAAAACCATCGGCGTACAGCAGAACCATACCGGTAGCGAATTCCAACAACTTCCTAACACATAACAATTGCAAGAGCAGCCGAGATGTTGCAGAGGCAGACTACATCCGCTCAAGGTCGGGCCAAGAACAACCCGTATTTGCCAAGACACGTTCGAGGGTTGGTTTTTCCGCCGCTTCGAGGGCTCCTGCCATCGCTCGCGGAGATTGTCTGCAGGTCGGCCGGAAGCAATCCATCAATAGGTTTTCTGCTCCGCCGGGTCTCCTTATTTATTCGTGCTAGTTTCCCTGCTCACTCATGCTTTGCATTGGTTCAACACGGCCGGAGTGGACCAGCCTCCCAAGCACAGCTCGGCGCCCCCACCCCACCCGAAAAGCCGTTTACAAGCTTCAAGTAGGGCTTGACTATTGGATATTGTATCCATACCATAACCCCAGCCATTCTCGTCGTTTCCTGGGCTGTAACTCTTTGCAGCTTTGGAGCTTAGGGTCATGCCAGCGAGGTTGAGCTGGAATGTTCTTCTCGAGGGGGTGGCGGATAAAAGGGGCAGTCGGGTGCGGAGGTCAGCTAGGCACGAACCCACGTTCAGTGGCGGCGGGATCGGCTTTTGGTGAATCCTTCCGAAGCTAGATTGCCGATTGCTCGCCGCGACTTGAAGCGAAGCAGGCGCAATCAGTGGGACCGCATGGCATCCGGCCGACTAGATCGAGACCGAGAACCTAGCGGCGGCAACGCGAGGACAACAAAATGAACTGGAATGGCGTGATGCCCGCAATCACAACTTCTTTTGACTCGAATCTCAGCGTGGACCACGCTTTTATCGCGAGACACTGCTGCTGGCTGCTCGACGCCGGTTGCAGCGGGATTGTAACCCTCGGGTCCTTGGGCGAAGGGGCCACTCTGTCGTTCGAGGAGAAGGTGCAAATTGTGAAGACGGCGGTTGGCGCGGTCAATGGCCGGGCGCCGGTTGTGGCCTCGATCTCTGCGCTTTCAACGTCCGAGGCGGTAGCCCTTGCTAAGGCGTTGGCGGATGAGGGTTGCGATGCGTTGATGGTGTTGCCGCCATATGTATATCAGGGCGATTGGCGCGAAATGAAGACGCATGTAAGCGCGGTTTGTCGCGCAACTCCCCTCTCCTGCATGCTGTATAACAATCCTGTCGCTTATGGAACAGATTTCTTGCCGGAGCAGATAAATGAGCTCGCAGCGGACCATGAAAATCTCGAATCCGTGAAAGAGTCAAGCTCCGATGCGCGTCGGGTGAGTGCAATCCGGGCCCTTCTCGGCGATCGTCTGGAGGTCTTTGTTGGAGTTGATGACACGATCGTTGAAGGGATCGGGGTTGGCGCGACCGGTTGGATCGCAGGTTTGGCCAACGCGCTGCCCCGCGAGTCGGTTGAGTTGTTTAATTACGCCATTAATTGCGAACACGAGAAGGCCTTCGAGCTTTACCGCTGGTTCCTACCGTTATTGCGCATGGATACGGTCCCGGAATTTGTGCAGCTGATCAAGCTTGTGCAAGCCGAGGTGAGGATGGGGAACTCTCGTGTGCGACCGCCGCGGTTGGAGCTCGTTGGAGATCACCTTGCAAAAGTGCGAGACACCATCACACAGACGCTCGACGCCAGGCCACAACTCGTCAACGGCCGGGCTATTCCAGTGAAATAAGTTGAGGAGTATTGCTGTGAAACTGACAGGACGATCGATTATCGGATTTTCCGACGGGGTGACGTCAGGCGCGACTTTCCGGGCGCACAATCCAGTCACAGGTGAGGCGCTCAGGCCTGAGTTCTTTTGTGCATCGGCCGAGGAAGTCGAACGGGTTGCGCGGTTGGCACAGGAGGCGTTCGCGGTTTACCGCCGGACTTCAGGGCGTGAGAAGGGGCAGTTTCTGCGCAAGGTTGCAGCGAACATTGAAGCCATCGCAGTCGAGGTAATCGAGCGCTGCGGGCTGGAGACTGCTTTGCCCGAAGCGCGCTTGCGGGGAGAGTTGGCACGAACCTGCGGCCAGCTTCGTCTTTTCGCTCAGCTCGTCGAAGAGGGGACGTGGATCATGGCGCGAATTGATCGCGCGGATCCCGAGCGCAAGCCGCTGCCGAAGCCGGACATTCGATCGATGCTGCAGCCGCTGGGGCCGGTAGTGGTATTCGGTGCAAGCAACTTTCCGCTGGCATTTTCTGTGGCTGGAGGAGACACAGCTTCGGCATTCGCCGCGGGCAATCCAGTTATTGTGAAGGGACACTCGGCGCACCCCGGAACAGGTGAGTTGGTCGGCAATGCGGTCCGCGATGCGGTTCGCGAATGTGGCTTGCCGGAAGGAGTGTTTTCGTTGTTGTTCGGCGGGGGCCAGGAAATCGGGACGGCCTTGATGAAGCATCCGCTTGTCAAAGCCGGAGGATTCACGGGTTCGCGCAGCGCGGGCAAGATGCTGATGAACATCGCGGCATCGCGACCGGAGCCCATTCCGTTCTATGCGGAGATGAGCAGCACTAATCCGGTTTTCATCTTGCCGGGCGCGTTGCGGCAAAACGCGGACAAAATTGCGACCGGGCTGCATGCTTCGTTTACGTTGGGTGCCGGCCAGTTCTGCACAAAGCCTGGCATGGTTTTCGTCCCGGAAGGAAGTGACTCGGCAAGGTTGACCGCCAAGCTGAAGGAGATTGTGGCCGCCTCCCCTCCGTTTCATTTGCTCACCTCTGTTATCCACTCCTCCTATGGGGTCGAGATCAGGGCACGTCGAACGAAGCAAGGAGTCAAGCTGATCGCGGAAGCAGATCCAAAATCGGGCGGTGAGCTCGAAGTGGGAGCGGCCCTTTTCGAGACCGACGCGCAAACGTTTTTGGAAGATCCTGAGCTAGCAGGTGAAATCTTCGGCCCATCGACATTGCTAGTGCAGCATTCGAATCGTGAGCAGGTAATGAGGATTGCGCGCGAACTGGAAGGACATCTCACCGCAACCATTCACGGGACCGAAGATGATCTACGCGAATTCAGCGACTTAGTCTCGATTCTCGAAACCAAAGTTGGTCGCTTGATCTTTAACGGCTTTCCAACCGGCGTGGAAGTGTGCCACACGATGGTGCATGGCGGACCGTTTCCGGCGACTTCCGATGGAAGATCCACCTCAGTTGGAACTCAAGCAATCTATCGCTTCTGCAGACCGGTTTGCTACCAGGGGTTTCCGCCCTCAGCACTGCCTGACGAGCTGAAAGACAACAATCCGTTGGGCATTTGGCGGTTGTTGGATGGAGAGATAACGCGCGAGCCTGCCGCCCAAGCTCTGAAAGTTGCAGGCTGACGCAGGGACGCAAAAGACCGAGCAATGTTTGTCGGATCGAACGATGAACATGCAATTTCGCAATCCGGAACCAATTTAGGCAAAACGTACGTGATGGCGTTTGACCCCAAGCGATGCTTCATCAAACGTAATCTCCGATTCCACGGTGTGTTGAAGGCTTTGCCTTGTTAAGGAGACTACATCGCAGCGGGTAATCGGCACGGGAAACAACCGCGGGTTTCCGAAAGTAATTGCTCCCCCAGCCTTAGTCTCAACACGGGAGCAACTGTGGGCATGCGGTTGGTTTACTCCCGAAAAACCAGGCCAGCCAAAAATGCTCGCAAGGACGTTTGCCGGTACGGATCCGTCCGACAAACCGATGGCGTCCTCTTTTGCTCGTCGCCCGTCAAGGATCGGGACTTTGGTTGATGCCAGTGTGGCTATCGTGGGCTGCGGAGGGGCTATGAGGAAATCGCGAAGACAGTTTTTGGCCGTCACATCCGCTGGCTTGATCGGCGCGGCTGCCGCACACGACAATTTCGCGCAGGCGCCCGAGTCCCAGCGACCACCAACTCCGGGTGCCCCTCCGTCGTTTGGTGACAGACCTTTGGTAGGGCCGGAGATCTCAACCACAACGCTAAGCGAAGCGGAAAAGCTCGTGCAATTCAAAATGACAGACAGCGAAGTCGCTGTTGCAGCCGCGAGTTGGCGTCAGAACATGGCTCGCCTGTATGAGCGGAGAAACGGGCCGCGAAAACTGGAACTGGAGGCTACGCTTGCTCCGGCGACGAAGTGGAATCCGCTTGTTGCGGAGGCCAAGGACGTGGTGGTTCGCGATCGCTTCATCCGTGGCACCTCCAGTCCGGGATCGCTGCCCGCGGGCGAGCAGGACATCGCTTACGCGCCCATAACCAAACTCTCGCGCTGGATCGAGCAAGGCACGCTCAGTTCGACTCGCCTCACGCAGATTTACCTTCGACGCTTACAGCAGTTCGACCCCAAGCTGCGATGCGTAATCACGTTAACCGCTGATCATGCCATGGCGCAGGCGAAGCGAGCGGACGCGGAGATCGCAACGGGAAAATATCGCGGGCCGCTGCACGGCATTCCCTGGGGAGGCAAAGACCTGCTCGATACAGCCGGCATTCCGACGACCTATGGGGCTGAGCCGTATCGCAACCGTGTGCCCAAGGATGACGCAGCGGTGGTCAAGCGGCTCGATAAGGCAGGAGCTGTGCTCATCGCAAAACTGAGCCTGGGTGCGTTGGCGTCGAACGACATCTGGTTCGGCGGCCAGACCATGAATCCGTGGTTGCTTGAAGAGGGTTCTTCCGGATCGAGTGCTGGCCCGGGCGCCGCCACTGCGGCGGGGCTGGTGGGGTTCTCGATCGGCAGCGAAACCGGAGGCAGCATCGTGAGCCCGTCGATGCGTTGCGGGATCACCGGATTACGACCGACCTTCGGGCGCGTACCTCGCACCGGTGCCATGACGCTCTGCTGGTCGTTGGACAAGCTCGGACCGATGACGCGATCGGTTGAGGATGCGCTGCTGGTACTCGATGTTATTTCCGGTCCCGACGCTGGCGATCTCGCTAGCGTACCAAGCCATCTGGATTTTGACGCCGGCTCGAGCGTCAGGGGTCTACGCGTCGGCTACTTTCCGGCTTGGATGCAGGATAAGAACGCCACCAACGTCGATCGCGCGGCGCTCAAGGCCGTGGAAGAGGCGGGCATGAAGCCGGTGGAAGTCTCGATACCGGAATGGCCCTACCATACGCTCAACTTGATTCTTTTCGCGGAATCGGGGGCAGCTTTCGAAGACTTGACACTCAGCGGAGGCTTAAGCGAGCTCAAGATGCAAGTCCCCGATGCGTGGCCAAACGTTCTTCGCCAGGCGCGTTTCTTGTCAGCCGTTGATTTTGTGCAGGCGGATCGCTTCCGCCACAAGGTCGCCCAGGAGATGGCGCGTCTGTTTTCGTACGTCGACTTGCTGCTGGTGCCTTCTTTGCGCGACGAGATGCTGGTCATCACCAACTTCACCGGCCATCCATCGCTGACTTTACCTGCCGGCTTCGTTGAGGTGTCGGAGGCGCGGAGCGACTGGGCTCCGGACCCGCAGCATCCTTTGCCAAAGTTTTCGCCGCCGCGACGAGTGCCGCACGGAGTGACGCTCATCGGTCGGTTGTTCGATGAAGGAACCCTGGGCAGTGCGGGGTTGGCTCTGGAGAGAATCTTCGACGTTGCCAAGTACAGACCGGCGGGATTCTGAGGGACGCTCGCACTTTGGCTGCTCAATGAGCGTTGCCTCAGGAACCGAATGCTGAAATCGAAGAGGGGGTCGAATGAGTAACAGGATATCGAGACGAGACATGCTCAAAAACGTCGGAGTGGCAAGCGCGGCTGGAGCCTTGTTGACCAGTTCAGGTGTTCCGCTGCTCGCGGCAGGCGCGCAGAATTCGCCGCCCGGTGCCCAGCCAGATCACTCCCTCGAACAATCATCGCTCGAACTGCTCAAACAGCATGAGGACTACTCGACCGTCCTAGAAGCAGGAGAAATGGTGGTCCAGTTCGACCGGCGTTACGGTTCGATCTCAAGCATTACCCGCAAGAACGACCCCCTCGAAACCAACTACATCGGAAATGAAACCAACACTCCGGGAGTGGATCCCTCCGATTCGCGGTGGACTGGCGATGTGGTTTCGACGGTTTGGGACCTTACCACCGATGACTGGAAGCATGCCCGCCTTGGCCAAAATGACGTATTTCGAATGTCCGGCAAATGGAGAAGAGAGTTAACGGCCAAGTCCAGCGACAATCGGCGAGTTCTTTTTGGGAACAATGCCGTGAACGTAAGGTATGACGGCGCGTCCTCCAATGAGCAGGGAATCCGCAGCTACTCTTTGGCCATGAATTACACCCCGGGCGGGGGGAATTCCCTGCTGTGGGACATTGAAATTGGAAACACGACCGGAAAGACCCTGGAGATCGGCGAGCTGGGATTGCCACTCATGGTCAATGACGACTACGAGGAGTTGTACATTCAACATGGTGCGGAGACCAAACTCAGTACCGTAAACAACGTTGACTTCGGCAAGACGCCGTTGCGCCAGAAGCTGATCCACGAGCAAAAGATTCTGGCACATCACTTCATCGCGGGCCACAGTTCCTACGTCCTGCTGCAACGGCCTCTGGGGGATCCGCCTTTTCTTCTGGTTCACCCCACAACGGATACGAGCTTCGAATGCATTTACAAAGAACCGGATTCGGCCTTTGCAGCGCATGTCCTAGGCTGGCAAGGCCCGGACATTCTTGCCATCCACTCCTCGGCCACGAAGAACTTGCGCAAGTGGAGGTCCAACCCCTGGGTCAATGGACACACTTCGCTCGTCCTCGCGCCGGGTGAAAAAAGAAGATTCCAGCTGCGCTTTGTGCTCATCCCGAGCTACGAAGCGATTCGTGACGAGTTGTACGAAGCGGGAAATCTTGGAATCCGCGTGCTGCCTTCGATGGTGGTTCAGGAAGGTACCGACGTTCTGGTGGAGTTGAAGACGAAGCGCGACATCGACCGCTTTGACCTCTTGTCGGACAATATTCACGTTAAGCGGAACCAGAGGGATGGGGACAAGGTTCTGCTCACTGTGTCTTTCCAGGGCAGAGGCCAGAAGAGCCTCAAGTTGAACTACGGCGGCAACCGTTGGACGAACCTTCATTTCTATTGCATTGAGGACATTCAAGGTCTGCTCAACGCGCGCGGCCGCTTTATCGTGGATCGTCAGTTCTACGACAATCCGCAGGATTCCTACCATCGGCATCACAGTTTTGTTCCTTTCGATTACCGCATCGGTAGCATTTTTCTGGATTCCGATGAAGTCTGGGAAGTGGGCGGTAGCGATGAATCGGGCTTTTCCGAGCCGTTGTTTTTGGCGGAGAAGAACGTTTACCTCCCATCCAAGCCAGAGATTGATGCGCTTGAGACCTACGTCGCGGAATGTCTGTTCAAGTACATCCAAAACCCGGAGACCTATGAGGTCCGAGCTTCCCTGTATTGGAAAGACCGATACCCCTCGGACGGATGGGGTGCATGGACAAAGGAACGCTCCGAGGCCACGTTCCGCTCCTACAACTATGTTCACCCCGCCAACATTTATCACGCGCTTTATCGCATCGGTAAAAGCTACGGGCTCGTGACACGCAGGACTCCGGAGGAGTATTTGCGCATGTCCTACCGCACCTGCATGAAGTGGTTCGCCACCGGCCCCTGGCGTCACGTTGGTCTTATGGAGGGCTCGAATGCCATCAATATTCTGCATGACATTCAGCAAGAGGGTTGGAAGGAGGAGTACGAAAATCTGCGCCGGCAGATGTTGGAATGCAACGAGGAATTCGTGCGCGAGCCCTATCCTTATAGCTCCGAACTGGTCATCGATCAGACGGCACATGAGCAAGTGTATTTCTTTACTCGATTTTTTGGGAGCCAACCAAAAAATGAAAAGACGATTCAGGTACTGAAAGCGCTGCGTGGCGGCAATCAGCCCGTGTGGTTCCGATATGGCAATGACAAGCGCAGAGATGTTTGCTGCTGGTACAACGCATCCTTGAACGGCCTGGCTCTTTTGAAGGCCTATGAAGATCACAGCGATCCAGACGCGCTGATCAAAGGATATGCAGGCGTCATGAGCGTCATGGCCAATGTCCTTCCTGACGGAATGGGATATAACTTTTTCATCTGTACACCGGGGGTTTACGATCATGAACCGCCGCGAACGTTTGAAAGCGGCTCGGGGCTGTGGGGATTTCTAAAGTCTTCCAAATCCTATGTAGTGAAAGACCCTACATTCGGCGAGGTTGGCTTTGGCTGCCAAGTGCAGGCGACGGACCGCGACCTGACGGTAGATCCAAAAGATGGTCTGCAAAAGCGCCTGCGCTTTGTCGAAGCCGCAATCGATGTGGAAGTCATGCAGGGGCAGATCAAGAGAGCCAGACTCAGCCGCGAAAAGACGAGGCTCTCGCTTGAGCTCTCGGATCCTTCCGGCCTGGCAAAGAAGTCCACCATCTTGGTTGATGGATTGCCCGCGGGGAACTACAAGCTCTCGCACGGCAAGTCAGCGAGCCGTGTTACCGTGAACGGGACTTTCCGTATCGACCTGCCCATGCGAGACGCACACCAGATTGAAATCGAACGGGTCTGAACAGACAGATTTCTACGCGAATTTCGATCGGTCCTTACTGCCAGAGCACAACCGGCAACTTGTCCAGATCGAAGTACATCCGGTAGTAGTAGTCGCCTCCTACCGAGTAGAACGGTCGGAACTTTGCCATCACATTGGCCCCGTCAGGCGGGGCGAAGCGAAAGACACCAGGGCCTTCTTCGTTGTCGGCCACCAGATACTTGTTCAAGTCGTCGTTATTCTCCGGCAACCTGAAAATGGGTTCGTGGATCATCCCATCCTGGACCAGTACGACCGGCCCGCGAACTACCGCGGCGCGATGTGGATGTTGTGCGTCGACTGCCTGCCAGCGCATACGCAGCGGAATGGTGATCTCTACCTTATCGCCAGAGTTCCAAGAGCGATCTACAGTGGCCCAGTTGCCCGGTTGGCAAGCGGTTTGATAGGGCATGCCATTCACTTTCACCGATGCGCCCTGTGCCCACTCGGGAATCCGCATGCGCAACGGGAACTTCATGCTGCGGTTCATCTGCAGGGTCAGTGTGCTGGTTTCCAACTCCGGGTAGCGTGTGTCCTGCTCCAGCTTCACCACCCCGTCGCCGCGTTTCCAAGTGACCTCCGAAGGAACATAAAGGTTTACGTAAAGGCTGGCATCGTCTCTGTAGTAGATAAGGTTGTGAAAGTCGGCGACATCCTGAATGTAGGTGCCCGAGCAGCAGGTGTATGCATTGCGGCTGAAGATCTTAACCCCACCCCCCACGCGATAGTCGGCATAGTAGAAATGGCGGCCGTTGCCGTGAATCTGCAATGCCGATCCGATCCCGTTGTAGAGTAGCCGCTCCGCCCAGTCGCCATACCGCGCCTTTCCTGTGAATTCGATCAGGTAACGCGACATCTTGAATCCGGCCCACGATCCACAGGGAGTTTCAAAGCTGTTGAGCTGATAGTCGAGGGCCCTGCCCAGGCTTCCCGGGGGCATGATTCGTTCGACCGGCCCGTAGCCGCCGGTGGCATAGCACTGCGTGTTCTGCAGAAAGTCGTACGCGTTCTCCACCACGCGCAAGTGCGCAGGGTCGCCGGTGATCGCATATCGCATGGATGCACTGCTGAACGAGTTCACATGGCTGTAGGCATGAACGCCCGTGGCATCTGGCGGCGACGACGTGTTAGCGAACTTGTCCCAATAAGAGTGGTACAGCCAGACTTCAGCGAAATCCTTGAACTGCTTGTTTCCGGTGAGTTGATAGGCGCGGAACAGGTTCTCCGGCTGGGTATACCATTCGAGCGGTTTCCCCGAGTGCATTTCCCACGGCTTCGGTGCAGCCGGCTGCCGGGTGCGGTCGAATGTCTTGCTGGCATACGCAGTGACGGTTTCGAGCAGAGGCATGGCACGGCTTTCCTCGGCATACTGGTGCATGTCGACCAGGCCGCAAACCAGCTTCTCGTAGGGATAGACATTCATTCTGCAATTCCCGTCCGCGCCGACAGTCTTCGAGAACTCCGCCAAGAGGTACGCGGCCTTATCCCGCATGGCATGGTCGCCGGTCGCGCGAGACATGCGCGACATTCCGCTCAACCACTGTCCGAAGACGGTAGAGCTGTCCTCGTCGCACCATCCCCCCAGTGGCTTGCCCGGGGCGGGAAGTCCTGCCTTGGCGCGAAATCCCTGCAGGATGTCATCATTCGAAACATTGAAGTAGAACTCGCGCGCGTGCAAATACTGATCATTCCAGCGACTGTCGTGCAGGCGTACGCCGTCGTAGTCAAAGGCGCTGATCTTGGTCAGCCGTGGATTGATATCTGACAGGGAGGCGTTGGCGCGGGCCGACGCACCGGCGAGCATGCCCGTAGCTGCGAGTCCTTTAAGAAAATCACGGCGCTCCATTTTTTCTCTCCTGATTTTCTGATTTTGGTTTGGCGGGATGACTGTCGGGCCATGGCAGCCATCACGTGAAATCGTGGTCGACCTATTGTGCGCCAAATGTCTGGCACCTGCCAATTGTTTCGAACCGCCTATCACGCAGAGCGAAATTGAGATCGGGTTGCAAATGCGTGGCTGAGCAGATCTAATGGCCTTCGAAGAATTCCAAACTGCAAAAGGACTGTCAGATCTCCGGTGAGCAGGAAATTTTCCCGTCGCCAGGTACTCAAATCAATCGGAACAGCTGGGGTAGCTTCGCTCGTTACCGACGTCCGCGCCGACGAAAAGGCTGTGCCTTCTCCCTCGATTCCTCCGGCATCGCGAGCTACCGACAAGTCCGAACTGGTGCGGCTTTCCTCGGGACGGATGGTGGTGACGTTTGACCGGCGGAACGGCACCCTGTACTCGTTGAGTGAGGCGCATGATCGACTGGGAACAAATTTCCTCGGCAATAGCGACAACACGCTAGGAATCAAGAGCGCAGACACGCATTGGACCGGCGACGTTGTCACCACGATTTGGGAACTGAAGACGGCGGAATGGATTCGCGAGCAGGAAAGCTTTGTTCCATACCGAATTTCGGGAAGGTGGAAGCGCGAGTCGACCCTGGCTTCACCGGATATTCGCCAGGTTGGGTTTGATGGGAAGGTGTTCGCGGTCCATTATCGAGGGCGCTCCGAGAGGGAGGATGGCATTCAGAGCTACTCGCTCAGCATGAGCTATCGTTTCTCGGATGACGGTGCCCTGCTGTGGGATTTGGAGTTTGAAAATACGACCGACCGCACCCTGGAGTTCGGTGAACTTGCATTTCCGCTGCGCGCCAACGACGACTACGCCGAACCTTATTCGGGGGTTACCACTACCCTAGCCCATGCCAGCGGGAAGCTGGCTGCGATGCAAAGAGCTGTTCACGAACAGAAAGTGCTTTGCCATTCCTTTGTGGCTGGCCACAGTTCCTACGCACTCCTCGAACGCCCACGCGGGGACGCCCCTTTTCTCCTGTTTCACTGCCTGCAAGACACCTCCTTCGAATGCATCTACAAGACCTCCGCCCAGGGCGGAGACTGGATCGGAACCGACCTGTTTGCGGTGCATTCCAACGCCACCAAAGAGCTTCGCAACTGGGGTTGGAATCCCTGGGTCAACGGGCATTCGTCTCTGGTACTTGAGCCGGGTCAAAAGAAGTCATACCAGATGCGATCGTATTTTTGGACGAGTATTCCGCAATCGCGAAGGAGTTGATGACTGCGGGTAACCTGGGAATTCGCGTGGTGCCCTCGATGGTGGTGCAGGAAGACACGGACGCTTACGTCGAACTGAATTCCACGAGCGACCTCCAGGCTCTCGAAATCCACTCGGACGGGATTCGGGTCAAAGCGCGGAAGCGAACGGGCAAATCCACATTCCTGACCTTGTCTTTTCACGGCAGGGGACAGAAGACTCTTCGGCTCTCGTACAACGGGAAGCGTTGGACCAACCTACATTTTTTCTGCGTCGAAGATGCGGAACAGTTGCTGAAAGCGCGCGCCCGCTTTATGGCGGAGCGCCAATTTGTGGTGAGTCCCGACGATCCCTTCCATCGCCATCATATGTTTTTGCCATTCGACTACCGCCGTGCCACTCGCATCGATGATAACGATGATGTTTGGGAAGTCGGAGGTACCGACGATCCAGGCTTCGGGGATCCCTTATTCCTAGCAGCGAAGAATTCGTTCATCCCCTCACGCGACGAGGTCGAGAAGCTGGAAATGTTCGTGTCCGATTGCCTATTCAAGTACATCCAGAACCCGGATACCTACGAAATACGGGCATCCCTCTATTGGAAAGTGAGGACACCGTCGAGCCCGTGGGGAAGCTGGTCCAAGAAACGCAGCGAGACCACGTGGCGAACCTACAACTACGCCTTCGTCACGAATATTTATCACGCCATGTATCGCATTGGACGCGAATATGACGTTCTGTCCCATCGGTCGGCCCTCGACTACCTCCGCCTCTGCTATGAAACCTGTAGGAAGTGGTTTACCACTGGACCCTACAACCATTTTGGCTTGATTACCGGTTTGAACGCGGTGAACATCGTCGAAGACCTCAAGCGTGAAGGATGGCAGAAGGAATATGAAACGATCCTTGGGCTGATGAGAGAAACCAACCAGGTTTTTCTGACCGATCCCTATCCCTATAGCTCTGAAATTCAGATCGACGAAACCGCACAGCCTCAGGTCTATTTTTTCACCCGCTACTTCGGCAAGACCCATGGCGAAGCCGAAAGCTGGAAAAGGAATGCGGAAGTGCGGCAAGTCTTAGAGGCCATGCGAGGCGGGAGTCAGCCCACCTGGTTCTTGTACGGCAACGATTTGTTTGCCCATCCCGACCTGCGGGGGCAGATATCCTGTTGGCATTCCGAAGCACTGAATGGTATGTCGTTGATGCAGGCGTTTGAAGACACGGGCGAAGTCTCGTTACTTCTGAAAGGCTACGCCGGAATGATGAGCGTCCTGCATAACGTGCTACCTGACGGCATGGGCTTTGGATGGTTCAAGCTCGATCCTGGTGTCTTTGCCTGTGAGCCGCCGAGAACATTCGAGGGAGGCTCGGGTTTATGGGCCTTCCTGCACGCCGCCAAATCCTATGTGGTGAACGATCCGAGCTTTGGTTGGATCGGCTATGGCTGCGGGGTTAAGAACGAAGCCGATGAGATTCGCGTGTTTCCCAAGGATGGGGTGCGTAAACGGCTGTGGATTGTCCCCGATAACTTGCAGGTAGTTCTGCGGCGGGGTGAAATTCAATCACTGACTTTCAACCGCGGGAGCTCGGCGGTCGATTTGGAAATCGAAGACACGAGTGGAATGGCGAAGACCGTGCCGGTAACCATCGAGGGGTTGGAGCCAGGCGAGTACCGAGTGCGGACGAAAAACTCCGAACTCCGAGTGCAAGGGACGGAGAACCTTGGATTTGAGGTGGCAGTGAAAGACGCGAAGTCGCTGCACATTTCAAGGGCGCAGAGATAGCAAAGGACAGCCCAACGTATTTTGTCGCGAGCCTCCTCGGACGGCCTGTGCCCAGGCCAATTGTGCTATTCTTTCTGCTCTTACCATAGCGGCGAGTGGCTGCATGCAGGCGCCGAAACGGGCCGCCAGCGGCACGAATAACTTTAGACCAGCTTAGATACAGGGTTCGGTTCATGTTCAAGCCTGAAGGGGGACGGCACGCGGTTTCGCGGCGCCGATTTCTCGGTTCACTCGCTTTGACCGGGCTCGGCAGCATCCTCCCTCCGACGCGCCTTCTTCAGATCGATGCTGGGAAACCTTCAGCGGCGAGTGTCTTACCGGCCTTTGAGGAGATTCCTCCCTCCCAAAGCGGCATTACCTGGACCCATGTAGCAGGTCTTTCTTCGAACATGAATGAGCCGGAAACCATGGGCGCCGGCTGTGGCTTTCTTGACTACGACAACGACGGATGGATGGACATTTACCTGGTGAACAGCGGTGCCTGCGACTTCTACACCCCAAAGCAGCCTCTGCGTAACGCCCTTTACCGGAACAACCGGGATGGCACGTTCACCGACGTGACCGAGAAGGCCGGGGTGACGGGCAATGCTTATGGCATGGGAGTTGCCGTAGGCGATTACGACGGGGATGGGCTCCCGGATCTCTACGTCACTCAGTACCCGCGTAGCGTCCTCTATCACAACAACGGTGATGGCACATTTACCGACGTCACGGCGAAGGCCGGGGTGGCCGCCCCGGGGTGGAGTACGAGCGCTGTCTGGTTCGATTACGACAACGATGGCCGGCTGGACTTGTTTGTTTGCCAGTATCTGAAGCTTGACACGAGCATATGGTGCGGAAACAAACTACTCGGCGAACGCTGGTACTGCCTCCCCAGTGTTTACAAATCGACGCCTTCCTGGCTGTTTCACAATAACGGTGACGGCACTTTCACCGACGTCAGTAGGGAAAGCGGCATTGCGCAATCTCTGGGAAAGGGGTTGGGCGTGGTCGCTGCCGATATCAACAATGACGGGTGGATGGACCTTTTTGTCGGCAATGATACGGAGCCAAACTTCCTTTGGGCTAATCGAGGCAAAGGTCGTTTCGAAGAAATTGGAGCATTCGCAGGGGTGGGTTTCAGCGCCTTCGGCCGCGCCCGGTCAGGCATGGGGGTAGATGCCGCAGACTACGATCAGGACGGAAAGCTTGATCTTTTTCTGACTACTGTGGATCACGAGATGTTCTCGCTCTATCACCAGGAGCGAAATGAAATTTTCAGGGACGTTGCCCCACGTTTTGGGATCGCCTCGCAGACGTTTTACCTGAGCGGAATGGGTATAAAGTTCTTCGACTACGACAACGACGGCAACCAGGACATCCTTCTCTCCAATGGCCATCCCGAACTGAATGTGGCCAGGATGGTGCAGGGCGTGACCTATGAGGAGCCCATGTTGCTGTTTCGCAACACCGGCAACGGGTTCGAAAATGTCAGCAAGCAGAGCGGTCCGGTCTTCTCCAAACCGATCGCAGGCCGAGGCTTGGCGGTGGGAGATTTCGACAACGATGGTTCGGTCGACGTGCTGGTTTCGGTCGGTGATAGCGCGCCCAAACTGCTCCGAAACAACGCGGGCCGAAAAAAACATTGGTTGGGGGTCCGGCTGATAGGCCGTAAGTGCAATATGGACGCGATCGGCGCCAAGGTCACCTACCGCTCCGGCGACTTTCAGAGAGATTGCTACAAGTTTGGAGGTGGCGGCTATCTGGCCGCCCACGACCCGCGTCTTGTGCTAGGTCTTGGGGAGCGAACCAAGATGGATTGGCTCGAGGTGAAATGGCCGCAGCCCGGCGGGGCGACCGAGCGTTTCACCAACCTACCCATCGACCGATACATCACTCTCGTCGAAGGGGAAGGGAAGTGGAGGTGATGCCAACATTGAATCCCGCTAGTGCGGCTGGGCTAGGTCCTGGGGCGGCATGGTCATCATTCGCGGTTTACTTTTCTCAATTTGGCGTTGCAGAGCCAGTAGCCGGTCAGCTTCGGTCTTGTTTCCGGTTCTCGCATAGGCGGTCGCGAGCTGGTAGTAACCTGCGGGGTCAGAGGGATCCAGCTCTGTGTACTTCTTAAGAGGCGCGATCGCTTCCCCATATTTCCCGGCAGCATTGAGCGCCATGCCCAGTCCGAGGTAAGCCTCCGCCAGTCCGGTGTCAAATTGCGTTGCCCGGGAAAAATGTCCTATGGCCTCGTCCGTGTTCTGATTTCTCCACGCCAGGTCGCCTAGCATGAACTCCGCGGCGGGTGAGGTGGGGTTGATTTTCAGTTCAGCCTCGAATTCTTTCCTGGCCTCCTCGGTTACTGCGGGATCTAAAGGCTTGGAAAGAAGGATGCGGCCGAGCTGGTAATGAATCCCAGGCTGGTTAGGGTTTTGCTCGAGGATCTTACGAAATTGCGCCGTCGCATCATCCAATTTCCCCTGTGCTTGAAATGCCTCGGCAATGAGGGTCTCCGCTTCGGGAGACGAAGGAGCCTTTTGTATCAGGTCCTGGGCTGTGCGATTAGCCAACTCGGAGTAATAGCGGGTAGTTATGTAGAGAACCTTGGTATCCCCGGGGAACTCGCGCGCCAGAATGAGGAGAGACTCGCCGACTACATCGCGCTGATCCGTAGCCATCCCGCATTGCGCCCGTGCCATGACGGCGTCATGCAGAAGATCCTTGTCCTTAATGGCGGGGATGACTTGCTTCAGGATGGGCATTGCTTCTTTGCATTGGCCTCTGGTGCCGAGCGTAATACCGCGCTCCGCCTTGGCGGTCAGAGACTTTTCGATCGCTGAAGACTTGGAAACCTGGGCCCGCAGCCACACGCGTGGGGTCCCGCAGACGATGGCGGCGACCAGCACAAAAATGGACTGAGACTTCGAAGGACCGACTTTAGTTCGGCGGCTCATAAGCCATTATATGCGGGCACATGTTGCCCCTCACGAGCGTCTCGATCGCCCGAAAAGCGCGTCAATAGGAGGCTTCGATCGAGATCTTGCCCGCGCGTCCCGAGGGAACGCTCACCACTTCCTGCTGCGATGAAAAATCGGTCCAGGGAGCGCCGTTAAGCGTGACACTGCGAAGTACCTTGCCATCGGGCGCGCGCAAGCGCAGCTTGGTGGCTGCCCGGTAACCCGCTGGTAAGTCGAGGATCGCGGAGATTTTTCCGTGACCAATGTCGGAGTGCAACTCGTAGCCCACATTCCCAAAGCGCGTGGGTGCATTCCGGACCGCGATGGCTTTCCCCTGTTCAAGCCATGCTCTCGGGGTGGCTTTAGCGAGCCAGACGACCGGATCATCCGGGTGTTCAAATACCAGCATCCACTTGGTGAAGGTCGGAATGCCTACTTCCGAAGGAGTGCAATAAGGACCTTCAAGCGTGCCATCAATTCGGGCGCCTTCGACGGCCGTCCAGTTTCCGCGTGAATAAATGTGTGCCCGGTGGGCATAGAAAAGAAGCAGGAACTCCCGCGGCCAATCGTAGAAGAGCTGGGCATACGCGGGACCAAAAGCTAGAAATCCGTTGTAGTACTGGCCACCTCGAGGAAGTCCGAAGAGAGACTCACCTCTCGAAGCCAGTGAATCCGTGACCGCTTTGGCCTGCGCTTCGGTCAACTCCGCGGATTCGAGCATTTCCACGTAGGCACGGCCTTTGCCGTAGGTCGGAGTATCGCCAGCTACGGCCGGTACATAGGGCGGAAGCTTGGTGCGATCAATCGAGCGCTCGATGGCGGAATCCATGTCCTTTTTTATCTCTACCGATTCCTGCAACATGGTGCGGCCTTCCGTTTCGAGATGAACGTCGCGGAGTTTCCGGCCCATCTCAACCCATACTTCGCCAAGGTCGTGGAATCCCCTGGCGGCTTCGGCGTTGTTTGAAAAATGGGGCTGCATGAAGCGGTAGGGGTCGATCTTCAGCGAGCTGTCGTGCTCGGACCAGCCGCGAATGATGCCGTAGGCAATTTCTGACGAAGGAACTTCTTTCGATTGTTTTCGCAGTGTCCGAAACAGGTTCACAATAGCTTGCAACTTTTTTTCGTGCTTGCGTAAGAGCTTTTCGTCGTGGGAGTAGGCATAATACTTCGCCACAGCGGTGAGCATTTTCCCGTACTGACCGATTTCAGGCCCGCGAGTGTCGATCGAGCCATCGTCGCGCACGGAGTTGGTGAAGTAGTCATCGATGTAATGTCCTGCGACATTGAAAAGTCCCCATTCCAGAAACGCCACGACGCTGGTGTTGAATGTGTCCTGAAAGGTGTCCACGTTGTTGTAACCGTAGCCGCCAAAGACATTGATTCCGCCGAGTGGAGGGTAGCCATATTTGGGGTGGTCGCCGACGCGCGTGATTTGCTCTAGCAGAAGAGCGTGCAGACAGAATTCTCTGAGGCTCGAGTCAGGCACATCAATCTTCATGGGAGGATTCAGATCGCGCGCCCAGACTTCGTGGACGTGATAGAGCGCCTGGTAGAACTCGGCGGCGGAGGGTTCGCCTCGCGGAGGGAACGGAAGATGGTGATAGTAGTAATGAGCTTCTTTGAGCTTGTCGCCGTCTACTAGTAGCGCGCGGTACCAGATGGGTTGGGTCCAGAACTGCCCCGGCTCCTCGGCGAACATGGTTTCTTCCCAATATGCCCGCTCGCTGGTAGGAAAGACGAAGCGGTTCACGGGAAGCCAACCCCCGACGAGTCCCTCCCAAACGTCGTTTTTTGCCCGGGCATCGCGGATTCCGGCAAAAAGCTTGCCAAGGTCGACATAAATCTCGTCGCTGAAAGCGCCAAAGGCGAACGTGGGCTTATCGGAAGACTGCCGGGTTCCTACAAAACTGGGAACCCGCAAGGGAGGAAGTGCAGCGGCAACCGCTGCGTAGTCGGGATCGGCGGTGCCAGAGAGGAGCTCCTCGCCGAGGATGTCTTGCTGCGATTTGGCGATTTCTTCCTGGGTCCGCCCACGATAGAGGGTGCTGGGCGCGGCGCTAGAAGGCTCTAAGGTTTTCGGGAGATTCAGAACCGCGCCCCGCTTGCCGAAATAAAGAATGCTGCCTCGGCGGTCCTTCAATTCTTCGAAAACGGCGAGGTTCCCTTCCGACCTCTCGATCACAGCCATCAGCGTCCACGTGCCAAAATTCTCTCCCTTCGCAATCCTGGCCGGCTGGTGAGTCGCCGAGTCGATCACGGTCACGTTTTGCTTTTCGACGTCAAAGCTCTGAATCTCGATACTCGGAGAAGCGTTAGAAGGGCTGCCAGCGCGCGCCGCCAGCAAGGGGCTTGCGTAAAACAGGGCAAGTGCGCCAACCAGTGCGGGGAACGCCCAAGCCAAAAGCCTTCTGCTCCACAAATCTTGCGCGCCGAAGCCCGCAGGGTGACCGATCGAGGAGCATATTGCCGTGCCCCAAATTTTCATTTCTCCTCCCTGGCTCGCTGTGTACTCGGAGTTTGTTCGTTCCTGAAGCTCGGGA
>Ga0157374_10000341_pt1 | contig 43231 bp, 31 predicted proteins | sample M25metaG_FD_115308 | JGI IMG/M metagenome (GOLD analysis project Ga0157374, IMG submission 115308) | Miscanthus rhizosphere microbial communities from Kellogg Biological Station, Michigan, USA - M2-5 metaG | ecosystem: Host-associated > Plants > Roots > Rhizosphere > Soil | place: USA: Michigan...
GTCGCGGTCTGGGCCACGTCGGAGGATGTGTCGCGGGCCTGATCATGATCAAGCTGTTCCCCGAGCGAGAGCAGCGGTACTCGTACGCGACGACGCGAACTCAATATTGAGGCGGCAATTTACTCGCCTGAATGCGAAAACCCCATGCTTGCCGGGAACAAGCACGGGGTAGACACATCTTTGCGCTTCTCGGCTCTTACTTCTTCGGGCGCGATTCCGGCGGCACCAGACCGACCAGGCGGTAGTACACAACCAGTTGCCCGTAGTGCTCTCCGCTGTGCTCGAGCAAGCCATAGGCTATATCGAGAACGCGTGTTTCCTGATGCGCATAGGGGACTGTAGAGTTCAGTCCCCTCTCGCCTTTCGACTGAATGGCTGCTGCGCCATCGGAGACGGATTTCTTCACGAACGCAACAATGTCGGTTTTCGTCTTGTAGTTCTCGCGCTTCGGATCTTCTCCGGCCGGAGGCTCCTTCCCCATCACCGGATTGGTGAAGAAATAGTTTGCTCCAGCTGCATGCAGCAACTGCTCGGCGAAGCTGCGCTGTGCGGGGGTGGGCTTGAAGTCGTATTTGTCCTCGGGGAAATCTTCGGCCATGGCGACGAGTTTGCGGCCGACCTCGTTCCAGGAGTCGAGCACGACCTTTAATTCCGGATCGGCAGGTTTGACCGCAGTGTCTTTCTTCATGGCATCCTGCGCATGAGCGGGAAATGCGAATGCGGCCGAGAGCAGGGCGATGGCGAGAAACGGAAGTCTCTTCATTATTTTCTCCACGATTGAGTTTCGCGAACGTTGAGCGGGAGACATTCTATTCGATGGGGATTGGGAAGGCGGCGGCGGGTTCAACTCCGTCCCGGCCACCACATTCCAAAGGCTTTAACTCCCCCTTCCCGAAAACGGATCAGTCCGCAGTAGCCCTGACTTGCAGCTCCATTGCCGAGAAGTGCATTTCAACATGGCTCCCTATGCTGCCATCCGGTCTTCGCTCACGCCGTGCAACTACCAAACTCGGAGAGGACCTCATGTTATGCTTCGCAGGTGCTGCCTGGATGGGCCAGAAGAACGCTTTTTTTGATCTTGCTCTTCTTTGTTGTGCCAATCCACGCAAGAGTGCTTCGAGTCGAAATCTCCTCACGAACCAATGTGCTGAACGGGAAATCGTTTGGCAACATCGGACCTTACGAGCGTATCTCCGGGCGAGTTTACTTCTCCGTTTCTTCGGAGAATCCACACAACCGTCGTATCGTTGACCTCGATAACGCAGTAAACATTAAGAATGGTGACGTCGAGTTCTCATCAGACTTCGTTGCTATTCTGCCGAAAGATCCCACCAGAGGGAATGGCTCGTTGATTCTGGAGGTCCCCAACCGCGGCCACGGTCGAATCACCGCCTTGGTTGAAGGCGGTGACTGGGACGTGGCGACCGACGCCGGAGACGAATGGCTGTTGCGGAATGGCTTTACCGTCGTGACCCTTGGATGGCAATGGGACTCCCCAGACGAAGACGCCCTGCGCTTGTTTGCGCCGATCGCGAGAGAGAACGGTAAAACCATAACCGGTCTGTTGCGTGGCGACTACATGCCATGGAAGGTAGTGCCGGAAATTCCTTTAGGTCATTTTTTTACTCGCAACACAATTGGCGGAAATGAATACCCGGTTGCCGCACTAGACGACCCGCGAAATGTTTTAACTGTAAGGGACTCGCGAGACGCGCAGCGGATCCTGATTCCCAAGTCGGAGTGGCAATTCGCGCACATGGTGGACGCCAATCTCCTGCCGAGCGACCGGTACATTCATCTCAAGGGTGGCTTTCAGCCAGGAAAAATCTACGAATACGTGTATGTTGTCGCCGACCCGATCGTTGCTGGGTTGGGTTTTGCGGCTGTACGCGATTATGCAGCCTACAGCAAGCATTCTCCCGAAGCGCTCACTCCTGCCGCACGTGTCTACGGTGAGGGTATTTCGCAGAATGGGAGATTTCTCCGCGATTTCGTATACCAGGGCTTCAATGCAGACGAACAGGGGAAAATAGCCTTGGACGGAGTGCTCGCCCATGTTGCCGGAGCAGGCCGAGGCAGCTTCAACTACCGCTTCGCACAGCCCTCGCGCGACGCCCAGCCCACGTCATCGGTGTTTTTCCCCACCGACATCTTCCCTTTTACTGACTCGCCCGAGACCGACCCCCGTACCGGTGCAAAGGGCGGCCTGCTGGATCAGGCTGTCGCCGATAAAGTGGTACCTAAAATCTTCTTTTCAAACACCTCGTACGAGTACTGGGGCCGCGTTGCTGCCCTGATTCACACCAGCCCAGACGGAACAAGGGACATCTCCCCATCGGAGAACGTTCGCATTTACCTATTTACCGGATTGCAGCATTTCTCCGGCCCCTTTCCACCGGAGAAAGGCAAGGACGATCTGCTGGGACGGGAGCCCCAATCGCCGCTGCCGGTCAAGTATTTCTGGCGCGCCATGATCTCCAACATGGATGCGTGGGTGCGTAATAACATGCTCCCGCCGGAGAGTAGGTATCCCAAGGTTAGAGATGGCACACTGGTCTCGCTGGAAAAGTATGTCTTCCCGGCGATTCCCGGCGTGAACAAGCCGCATGAAGCGAATCAGGCTTATCGTCTTGATTACGGTCAGGATTGGCAAAAAGGAATTCTTAGTGTTCAGCCCCCGAGCGTCGGCACGGCATTTCCGGTGCTGGTTCCGCGAGTAGATGCCGACGGCAACGAACTCGCGGGCATCCGCCTGCCGGAACTCACAGTGCCTCTGGCCACCTACACTGGCTGGAATTTCAGAGATGCTTCGATCGGCGCACCAGAGCAGCGGATTCCGTTTGAAGGTTCCTATCTCCCATTTCCTAAGACGGCTAGGGAGCAGAAGAAAGCTGGCGATCCACGCACGTCCATTGCGGAGCGATATGCGAGCCGCGACGACTTCATGAAACGGTACGCCAGAGCAGTAGACGAACTGGTCAGAGAGCGCTGGATTCTTCCGGACGATCGCGAGACGATACTGCGGCTGGGGGAGAATGAGTGGTCACAGGCAACTGCCAAGTAGCACTCATTTTGCAGTGAACGAATAATGGGCAACTCGGGAACCATGGCATCTCCGGCCCTCACCGCTGCACAGCGGACATATCACTTGCCACTTCGATCGGGCACTTGATGTGCTAACGACACTCGTGCACTCGCAAGTTGTTGATGGTTCTGAATATTGATAACCCTGAAAAAGCCGACGCCCTCCGTGCAACTCCGTCCCTCGCCCCACATTCAAAGGCTTTCGCCGTAGCATGCTTAGGGAAGCAAATGGCACTCGTAAGGACCCTCTTTGATCGCGACCAGGATTACCTTGAACCTGCACTTCCGCCGCGTTTGAGAGAACTTTACGATGGCGATCTGCAGTTTCGTACATCACCATCCGAGCGGCCTTTTGTTATTGCGAATTTTGTTTCTACTCTTGACGGTGTCACCAGCTACGAAATTAAAGGCCAGGCTGGCGGCTCGACAGTCAGTGGTTCTGACCCAGCAGACCGTTTCATCATGGGCCTCCTGCGAGCTTCTACCGACGCAATTATCGTCGGCGCTCGCACTGTCCATGACGTAAACCCGGAAGGCCTTTGGATACCTGAATACACCTATCCCGATGCGAGGCTCTTGTACACGGAATACCGGGTAAACGTACTGCATAAACCCGAATACCCCCTCCTCATCATCGTTAGCGGCAGTGGCAAACTGGAGCTGGAGAGAGCAATTTTTCGAACCTCAGCGGTATGCACGGTAGTGATCACAACCCCGGCCGGGAGGGATGCCCTCGAGAGGGCAGGCGCAACGAAATTGCCCTCAGTTCAGATCCATGCTCTGGATGCGAGATGTGGAACCATCTCACCGCTGGAGATTCTGCGATTGCTGTATACGCAGCTCGGGGTAAGAAAGCTACTTCACGAAGGCGGGCCAACGCTTTTCGGACAATTCTTGGCAGCCGAAGCTTTAGACGAATTTTTCCTGACGCTATCGCCGCAAGTCGCGGGCCGCAGCGCAAACACAATTCGACCCGGCGTTGTGCAGGGATTCGAGTTTACGCCGGAGCGTGCACCGTGGTTTCGACTGCTCAGCGTCAAGCAAAGCGCTGAGCATCTGTACCTGCGCTACCAACGTAGCGGAGGCCGCGACGGAAGCAATGCACCGTGAAACAACTCGAATTATGACAGGACAGAATTGGCCGCAGAGCATTGGTGCGATGGGGAATACGTCAACCCACGAAACATCGAAAGGAGAACCAATGACGAACGAAAAAGTAATCATGCTGATTGAAGCAAAGATTCAGGCTCAGCGTCGGGCGGAACTTGTCGAGGCCGCTCGCCAATACCTGCCGCTCGTGCGGGCCGAGCCGGGAGTGGAGGCGTTCTACCTGACGGTGCGAAAGGATGACCCCAATATCTTCGTTTTTTACGAGATCTACAAGTCGCAAGCCGCACAGGATTTTCATCTGCAACAGGACTTTACCAAGAAATTCTTGGCGATTCTTAAGAGCGCGCAGGTTGGAGACCGAGTGCGAACAAATCTGGTCGAATTAGTCGCAGAAGCGCAGGAACACTCCAATTCGGCATGAAACCCAGAGAACCCGAGAGGGTCTAGTACGGCGATTTGCAATCGCCCAGCATTCGCTGTAAAACTTTCAGAACTCCATCCCCGCAGGTAGCGTAGATGAGCTCGGACAAAGCCACGGGAGGAGGATGGAATGAGCTTTCAAAGGCGCCGATTAATTCAAATCTTGTCATACGCTGTCGGGTCCAGCTTCATTCTGCCCCAGAATGAATTAGCCATGGCGGCACAAAACTCCGCACAGCCGGCTAACCCTGCTCCGCCTGCGAAGACAGCTGCTAAACATGAATCGGGAGGAACGGAAATGGAAAAAGTAGTCGGAATCGGAGGGTTGTTCTTCCGAGCACATGATCCCAAAGCGTTGGGGAGCTGGTACGAGCAACACTTGGGGATCGCGCTCACACCAACGAGCGAGGGAGCAACCGTTTGGCAGCAAGAGGCCGGACCGACCGTCTTCAGTCCCTTTCCCGAGACGACCAAATATTTCGGGGACCCTAACAAGGTTTGGATGGTGAACTTTCGAGTGCGTGACCTCGACAAAATGGTAGCCCAGCTACGAAAGGCGGGAATTGAGGTCAAAGACCCGGAATCCTATCCCAACGTTGGGCGCTTCGCTCGTCTGCATGACCCTGAGGGAAATCCCATCGAATTGTGGCAACCTTCCTAATTCGGCGCTTCACATTAAGGGCTTTTCCAATGCAGGGCTCTTGGTGGATAACCATCCGAGGGCAAGTTGATTACCAGATTAGAAACACACGACGAAGGGGAATCGAGCCGCTACAAGCGGCGCTGGAACTAGACGTTTCCTGGCACCCGTATCTCCACACGTTATCTGTTGAAACTGGCTCGTCAGGGTGATGAATCAATATTCCTGATCGTTCGTTTATCTCGGTTACCTTCGTTTCTGCCGAAGCGTTTTTCCAGGCGCTATTCCTCGCATTGTTGTGCCATTCTTCCGGCACAGCAAGCTCTTGACAATGAATTGCCCTTCGCCCACTTTCCATCGAGCCAAAAGCCTGACGAGACAGGAGGAAAGCGTCTTCGTCGAAGCCAGTGAACTCCCCTAGCTGCGACCTGAGCAATTCATAGCCGATCTGCAGATTTGCTTCCAACTATGAATTCGACACGGCATGGCCCTCGCACCGCCGCGTTTTAGGCTAGCGTTATCGATAGGTTCTGAGCACAATATAAGAGGATCTCCGCTTTTGGAGTAGGGATGCGATTTCTCAGCGTTAGATTGATAGCCTCTCTGATTCTGGCAGTCACACTGGTCTCACTTCTCTCCTCGTACTACGAGGTGAACGGCGAAAAACGTAATCTTCGCAAAGACCTCGAGCGCAGGGCGGTCGTGCTTTCGGAGAGTTTGGCTGGAACTGTAGAAGCCGGGCTCGAGAAGCAGTCTGTCAAAAACCTGCAAGACATTCTTGAAAACTTCAGCAAGCAAGACCATTTGGCAGGAGTCGCCGTGTTCGCCCAGGACCTCCAGCCGATTGCGCAGTCCTCCGGGCTTGCGGAGCGCTTACAGATGCCGCCTGCCACTCTCGCTCATGCGATGACAGAAAGCCACACCGAGAGCAGATTCATCAGTCTGACGAATCGCGGTTCTTTGCATGCCTATTTGCTGCCTTTGAAGCAGGGGAATGGGTTCCTGGGAGCGCTCCTCGTCGCTCAGGACGCCAGCCACATTGATGCTCAAGTGCGTCGTGTTTGGCGAGAAACGTTTGTCCGGGTACTCGTTCAAGTTCTGTTGATCGTAGTCATCACCGTACTGATCATCCGCTGGAGCATTGCCGGTCCCATAGCGCGGGCGGCACAGTGGATGCGTACCTTGCGAACGGAAGGATCAGTCAAAACGCCAGCCATTACAGATTTGGGAGTGTTGCGCCCTTTGGCGAAGGAGATGACCACGTTTGCAGAGAGTCTCACAGCCGCGCGCTCAGCAGCGGAGAGAGAAGCGCAACTGCGCGAGGCTGGCGAGTCGTTGTGGACGGCAGAGCGGTTGTCTGTCCATGTGCGAAACAAATTGGGGTCCAACCGGCTTTTCATCGTTTCAAACCGGGAGCCGTACAGCCACGTCCACCAAGGGAAATCGATCCAGGCAATTGTGCCGGCAAGTGGGCTAGTGACGGCGCTAGAGCCGATACTTTGCGCCTGTGACGGAACCTGGGTAGCGCACGGTAGTGGCGACGCCGATCGTGAAACCGTTGATCGGCATGACCGCCTTGCCGTTCCTCCTGAAGAACCACGATACACACTGCGCCGCGTCTGGCTTACCAAGCAGGAAGAAGAAGGCTATTACTACGGCTTCGCCAACGAAGGTCTATGGCCGTTGTGTCACGTCGCTCATACCAGACCCACCTTCCGCGCACCTGATTGGGGATGTTACGAAGCAGCAAACCAAAAGTTCGCCAAGGCAATCTTGGAGGAGATGTCGGGAACCGAATCTCCGGTTGTGCTCGTGCAGGATTACCACTTCGCACTCCTCCCACGACTGGTCAAAAAAGAACGTCCCGACGCTCGGATTGCTATCTTCTGGCATATTCCGTGGCCGAGCTCAGAGACGTTTGGAATTTGTCCATGGCAAGCTGAATTGCTGAGCGGAATGTTGGGAGCTGACTTGGTTGGCTTCCACGTGCAGGCTCACTGCACAAACTTCCTGGAGACAGTTGACCGAACTCTCGAATCGCGGATCGATTGGGAACACTTTGCGGTCAATCGTGCCGGGCACCGCACCGTCGTCAAGCCCTTCCCGATCAGTGTGGAATTCCCAAAAACGTCGGTCGACCTCGAGGATGGAGATTCGCCCTATCTGGATCGCGCCGCTCTCCTTCACGAATTGGGGGTTGAAGCTCTGCTTCTTGGTATTGGGGTGGATCGTGTGGACTACACAAAAGGAATCATTGAGCGTTTCCTGGCAATTGAACGGATGCTAGAGAAATACCCGAATTATCAGGGAAAGTTTACTTTTGTCCAGATTGGAGCCCCCAGTCGTACGCACATTAAGCGCTATCATGACCTGCTCGCCGATGTCGAAGCCGAGTCGGACCGAATCAACTGGCGGTTCCAGAGTGGCAAGTGGAGGCCGATAGTCTTCTTGAAAAGGCACTACAGCCACCAGGAAATTGCCCGCTACTATCGTGCGGCCGATCTTTGCCTGGTTACATCTTTGCATGACGGGATGAACCTAGTCGCCAAAGAATTCGTCGCTGCGCGTCATGACGAACAAGGCGTTCTGCTGTTGAGCCGGTTCACCGGTGCCGCCCGTGAATTCGTCGATGCTGTTCTCGTTAACCCTTACGACATTGAACGAACGGCAGACGCGATCCGCTACGCGTTGGAGATGACAACGGAAGATCGAAGGGGAAGAATGCAGCGTATGCGCAAGCTGGTGAAGGAACAAAATATCTACCGCTGGGCAGGAACCCTGATCGCTGATCTTTGCGGGGTGCGCATCGATTACGCGCATGACTCTAATGAGAATCGAATCGGAAGAGCTGCCAGCCAATCATCTTGAAGAATAATCAGCCCGTAGCGTGGCCAGCGACGGCCCTTCCCTGGCATCGGGAATCACCTAGCTGACACGAGCGCGTCAAAACCCGATTCTTCGAGGCGTTAATCCTGGATCTCTTCCAACGCCGTCGTGAATCCCATTTCGCCGAGTCGCACCTGGACATGCAACGCCGCGCTACGCGGAAAGTGATAAGCGTCACAAGAATCCACCGTGAGGCAATACTGAGTTGATGGAATACAACGCTTACCTCGAGCACTCACCAGCAATCCGGCGGCGCTGTGGCCTTCTTTGATTCGGACTCGATAAAATCTGTGGTCTCGCGATCCGTCTAAAGCTTGCATGGCCGTCCTGCGTCTTGCCCTACAGCTTGATTTGCGAGTGGCGGGGCACGAACAAGGAGCCCGTCGCTAATTTCCGACATTAACAGCGATACCTGAGTACAGAAAGAGCACGAACGTACAGGCTCTTTTTCTCGTGTGCTGAGGCTGGGGAGCGAGCGAAGTTCGATCGAAGGCATGGGCCGAAATTGAGGATGTCAACGGAGGCGCTTCTGGCGTCATCGCTAAGTCGGCCGTTGGGAAGTGTTCTGCCAACCCGAGAAACAATTGTCGAGATTTTGCCTCCGGTCCCGACCGGTCGGCATCGGGTGTGATCACGACCTCGCCAATCCCCGAGAATCGCCATACATTCTCCCCGGCAAAGCCTCGGGTTTTGGAACACATATATTAAGGTTAAGTCCAAGACCGAGATCCTTCTCAGCACCCTAACGTGCAATGTCCTCCTGATGCTGTCCCTCGGTCACGCGAGCGTTCCCTTCTCTGGAGGTATGCTTGAGATTGGGGCAGGTCTTCTGGGTCAACTTATGGAATGCCCATTTTGCCAAAGCCAAATCAGGGCGTACTCCAAGCGGTGCAACGGCTGCGGGAAGACGATTCCGCCTGGCCAATACCTGCTGGAAGAGTCTGGCGTGGTCGACGTCGTCGGTCAGGACACGAGCACAGCTGCTGCTGAATCTGCTCGCACTCAAGGTCGATATCGGTTTGCCAGATTGGGCGATCGCTTTATCGCCTTTCTATTCGACACTGCTTTCCTGTTCGGCCTCTTTGCCATTGTGGATGCCTGGGCGTTTACGCGCTGGGGTTCGGTTGAGGGTAGTGAAATGCGGCTCACAACTGCGTCCCTATTAATCGCGGTTACGCTGAACGCCACGATGTTTTTTCTCTATGGTTGGCTGCTGGAGGCGGTATGGGGAGCGACGCTCGGCAAGGCCATGGTGGGGATTCGGGTTGTGGGAGCCCGGCAAGGTCGATCCTTCTCGGCTTGTGCGGTACGCAATGTGCTCCGGATCGTAGACGGGCTGGGCTTCTATCTGGTTGGTACGGTAGTAGCTGCCTGCTCCGCTGCTCGTCAGCGCGTCGGAGATATGTATGCGCGGACGGCAGTCATAGAGGAAAGTTTTGGGGGCGGCGTCCGAATCGCGGCCATTGTGCTATGGATTGCAAGCCTGGGTGCGGCCGGGTGGGCAGTGCCTCGGATTTGTTCGGTTAACCGCTTTGTCCCTCCGCCGTACCTGAGCCAGGTAATCATCCGGGTGGGCAGGAGCGAACGTTTGGCTTACTTTCAGGTTGGCAGTCTCGCTATACACATTCAGGCTGCCTCTAAGTCCCCAGGCTCATAAGGTCCCGCGGGCTCTATGGCGTTATCAATTCTCCAACCGACGTATGGTGTGGAGAAGCTTCGTTCAGGCCCACAAGCTAACAGTGGTTCTCCTCAATACCAGACCGCCCCGGTCTCATAGAGAGGATCGTTGGTTCCGTTCCCCCAAAAGTTGTGATTGGTTGCTGCTTCCTGCCTACCACGGTTACTGCCCAATGCCTCTCTTGCTCGCAAGGAAAGCCTCGCACGAAGGTATTAGACGGGTATGCCCCCCCGGTCACAGCTGGGAATGAGAATGAGTCGTTTAGGTTACCGGCACCCGGGTACTCTTGTTGCCGCGAGCCGCGTGCTGAACACTACGTGGAGTCTGAAACTACTATCTGAAGGCTGCATGGGACATACAGAGATGAGAAATACAGCGCATTGCTGGGTTGTGATTGGCCTAGTTCTTGCCTTATCGTTTGCCGCTTGCGGGCGATTACACGGTGCCCCGCTACCTGCAGATAAGGCAACAGAGACGAAACGTACGGACGCGACTGCGGACCAACAGCAGATGAGGGGCCTCGATGAACAGGTTCAGGAGGTCAAGTCAGACGTCCTCAGCATTTCGGCGGAGCTGAATCAGCTGGAGGAGAAGCTGCTGTACCCGTCCGGGACACAAGTCTCGGTCTTTGTCGCGCTGGCCAAAGGCGACCAGCTGCGACTCGACGCGGTGCGGCTCGAGATCGATGGGCAGCTGGTTGCGCATTACATCTACAGCGCCAAAGAGCTCGAGGCACTGCGTAAGGGTGGCGTACAGAGGATCTACGTCGGAAATGTCTCGACCGGGGACCACCAGCTCAACGTGCTGGTTGACGGAAAGGTTAAGACCGGCACGGACTTCAGCCGCACGGAACACTTCACGTTTCACAAAGAAGTGAAACCAAAATTGGTGGAAGTGACGGTGGGCGGATCGGACTCCGGCAAGACCCCCATCACGTTTGGGGAGTTGTAATTCATGCGAGCGACACGCGGACTCATCGGACTCTGTCTAATCCTTGGACTCGCTGCCCATCCGGCCTTGGGTGACGATTTGAAGGATCTCTTTTTCGGCGAGGCGCTCTATCACGCCGACCAGGGACAATATTTCGAGGCAATCCAGCGGCTCGATACCGAACTTGCCCAATACCATCGGCTGGACCAACCCGAACTCGATACGCTTCACTACCACGTCAACCAGGCCGAATTCTCAGTCGGCGATTTTGAGCTCGACTACCGTATGCACTACCGCGCAGGACGCGCCATCAAGCGTGTGCTCGAAGGCGCGGTTGATGATGCCGTACGAAATGAAGCCGCGTTCAGGCTTGCCCGCATTCACTTCCAAAAGGACCAGCTCGACGATGCGCTGCAAGCCCTGGGGCGGATCCGGGGTACCGTGCCCGAACAGATAAAGGACGATGTCGAGTTTTTGCGCGCGAATATCTATATGGCGACCGGTCGGCCCAGCGACGCCGTCGAAGTGCTCGGTCACCTGCAGAACGATAAAAGTTTGGCCGGATTCGTCGCTTACAACCTCGGTGTTGCTTTGTTGCAGGCGGGTCGGCAAAAGGAAGCAATCGCGCAACTGGACAAGGCCGGGCAGCTGACGGCAGACGATCCCTCCTCGCTCGCGATCCGTGACAAGTGCAATTTAGTACTTGGCGCTCTCCTGTTTGAGTCAGGCGACTTTGAGCGGGCCAAACAGACACTGGACCGCGTCCGCCTCGATGGACCATTCTCGAACCAGGCTCTGCTGCGAGCAGGCTGGGCCGAGGCCTCGGCAAAACAGTTTGACCGTGCGCTCGTTCCCTGGAACATCTTGGCAGAGCGCGAACCAACCGACGTCGCCGTTCAGGAAGCAATGCTTGCCGCGCCAAATGCCTACGCCAATCTGAAGTTGTACGGCCGTTCCGCCCTCATGTATGGTCGCGCGCTTGAGCTGTACAGCAACCAGATCAAAAGAGTGGACGCGTCCATTGATAGCGTGAACGACGGCCGTTTTCTCAAAGCGCTGATCCGGGAAGAGAGCCGTGAAGACCAAAGCTGGGTCATCCGCCTGCGCACCCTACCGGGTGCGCCGGAAACCTATTACCTGATGGAATTGATGGCATCTCACGACTTCCAGACCGCGTTACACAATTATCTCGACCTTGAGGATCTGCGCTCAAAACTCATAACCTGGCAAACCGGCCTGGACTCCTTCGACGATATCATCCGACTGCGCAAACAAAATTTTGAGCCCCTGTTGCCGGTCGTGGATGCGAAGTTTCAGGATCTTGATTCGCGAATGCGTGTGCGACTTGAGCAGCATAAGCACCTCGCCGAGCGCCTGCAGACGATGTTGACCGCGCCACGGCCCGATTATCTGGCAACGGCAGACGAGCGGGCTGCCGGTGAACGCATTGCACTTATCGAAAAACAAATTGGAACCTCTGATAGCGCCGAATCACTCGCCCTTCGGCAGCGCGCCGCACGACTGCAGGGTGTGCTCACCTGGCGACTCGAAACCGAATACCAGGAGCGGCTGACCGCAGCCTATGAACACCTCAACGAATTGAATACGCAAATCAATGCTCTCACTCGGCAATACGAAGCCTTCGTCAGGACAAGGCAGGCGGCGATGCACAGCTATGTGGGATACGACGTCCAAATTGCACAGCTTCGCGAGCGCGCGCGTCGCGCACTGGAGCATGTCGACACTTTGATGGCCCGTCAGGGACACATGATCGAGACCGTCGCCATCAACCAACTCCAGGCCCGCCGGGAACGCCTGGTGGTCCAGCAGACTCAGGCGCGCTACGGCGTGGCCGATAGTTACGATCGAACTGCGCGCGTCGAGCCCGGCGCGGAGGGACGATGATGCGCCGGCTAACCATTCCCGTCGTGCTTGCGCCCGCGCTCTTCGTTGGCTGTGCCGCGCATCACAAGCCAACCCGGGGGACGCTTGCAGACTTGCATAACATTCGCCCGGACGTCCAAGAGGTCAAGGTAGATCAGGGCCTCGATCAGGCCATGCAAAGTTATCGGCGCTTTCTTGAGGAGACACCGGAGACAGCGATGACTCCGGAAGCAATGCGGCGCCTTGCAGACCTGCAAATCGAGAAGCAGTACGGCATACACACGGGCGACGTCAAGCCGCGGGAGATTCCCGCACCGAAGGCCGCTCAGGCACTTGCGGTCACCCCAGCCCACCCCTCCGATCAGGCCGCCACAGTTCCGGGCGCCGGCCCACGCGAATCCGATCGGGAGTTTGAGCGTCGCACAACAGCGGCGAGCTCCATTCTCACAAGCGGGGACGTGGACTCTTCCCTTACGGGCGTGGTGGGCGCTGATGCTGCTCCCAAAGGTCCCACCGAGGCAATCGCTATCTATAAGCGGCTGCTCACGGAGTATCCAAGTTACAAGAATAGCGACCAGGTTCTGTACCAGATGGCGCGAGCCTATGACGAACTCGGCCGCACAGATGAGGCCATGGAAACCATGGAGCAGTTGATCCGTGCGAATCCGCATTCCGAGCACTACGACGAGGTGCAGTTCCGGCGGGGTGAGTACTTCTTCACGCGAAGAAAATTCCGCGATGCCGAGAACGCCTATTCGGCGATCGTCAACCTGGGTTCCAAGTCCTCCTACCACGAGCTCGCGCTCTACAAGCTTGGGTGGACGTTCTACAAGCAGGAGCTCTATGAAGAGGCTCTGCATGAGTACATGGCGCTGCTTGACTATAAGGTTTCGATTGGCTACGACTTTGATCAGAAGCACGAGAAGGAAGAGGAGCGGCGTGTTGCCGATACTTTTCGAGCCATCAGCTTAAGCTTCAGTAACCTCGGCGGATCCGATGCGGTCCGTGAATACTTCTCCAAGTTCGGGAATCGAGCCTACGAGGACCGCGTTTACAGCAATCTGGGCGAGCACTACCTGGCCAAGCTGCGCTACGATGACGCGGCAAAGACTTACAAGACTTTCATAGCGCTTTACCCTTTCCACCGTGCTGCTCCGCGCTTCAGCATGCGGGTGGTGGAGACCTTCACCAAAGGCGGATTCCCCAAGCTTGTGTTGGAGTCGAAGCGGGAGTTCGCGTCCAGGTATGGGCTACAGGCCGAATACTGGCGACACAACAAGCCCGAAGAGTTGCCTGAGGCTATCGCTTACCTGAAGACGAACCTAAAGGACCTCGCGACGCATTATCACGCCGAGTATCAGAGCACGCAGGACGCGACCGAGAAACTCGCGAATTATCACGAGGCTCTCCGATGGTATGGCGACTACCTCCAGTCATTTCCGACGGATGCCGAATCACCCGCGATCAACTACCGCCTCGCGGACCTGCTCTTCGAGAACAAGGATTTCGGCGAGGCCGCCAAACAATATGAGCGCACGGCTTATGGATATCCGACCCATTCCCAATCGGCAGCCGCTGGCTACGCCGCGGTCTACGCCTACCGCCAGCAGCTGAAGGACGCAGGCAAGGAACAGCAGGAGGGTGTCAAGCGCGCCACGATCGCAAGTTCACTTAAGTTTGCCGATACGTTCCCGGACCATGCCCAGGCTGCAGCGGTCCTGGGAGCGGCTGCTGACGATTTATATGAGATGAAGGACTATCGACCGGCCATCGATTCCGCCCAGCGCGTCATCGATAAATATCCAGGGGCTGAACTGCCCATCCGGCGCTCCGCATGGATTGTCATTGCGCACGGCTCGTTCGAACTTGCCGAGTACCCGCATGCCGAACAGGCCTACACCCAGGTGCTCGCGCTCACGCCGGAAGACGACAAGTCGCGCGCCGCGCTGGTTGATAACCTCGCCGCCTCCATCTACAAGCAGGGTGAGCTTGCGCGAGACGCCAAGGATTATCGTGCAGCCGCCGATCACTTCCTGAGGATTCGCACGGCAGCGCCTACGTCCAGCATCCGTGCGACAGCCGAGTACGATGCAGGTGCCGCGCTGATCGCGCTTCAGGACTGGAGGTCGGCCGCAGAAGTGCTCGAAGCGTTTCGCAGTGCTTACCCCAACCACAAAATGCATGGTGAATCCACCAAGCTGATTGCCCGCGCCTATCGGGAAAGCGGACAGTTGTCGCGCGCCGCTGGCGAATACGACCGACTCGCATCCGAGTCCGAGGATCCAGCATTACGGGGCGAGGCGTTGCTCGCGGCAGGCGACCTATACCAGCAGTCCAACACAAGCGACAAGGCTCTGGATGCGTACCGACGTTATCTTAACGAGTTTCCAAGTCCAGTCGAGGCGGCACTGGAGACCCGATTCAAGATCTCCGAGATATACAAGGCTACTCATGACGAGTCTCTCTATCAGAAAGAGCTGACAGAAATCGTACGCATCGACGCAGCCGCAGGCTCGGAAAGGACCAACCGAACGCGAACGCTTGCGGCACGTTCCGCATTGGTTCTTGCGGAACAGCTCTACCGGGACTTTGTAGCTGTGAAGCTGCGACAACCCTTCGAGACCAGCTTGAAGGAGAAACAACAGCGCATGGATGCCACGGTCGATGCCATGAACCGGCTAGTGGAGTACGAAATTGCGGACGTGACGGCGGCTGCGACGTATTACTTGGCGGAAACCTACTTCGATTTCAGTCGCTCGCTGAAGGAGTCGGAGCGTCCGACCGATGTACAGGCCGCAGACCTAGAAAAGTATGAAGCAGATCTTGATGAGACCGCATTTCCGTTCGAGGAAAAAGCCATCAAGGTACATGAGAAAAATATGGAATTGCTGCACGCCGGTGTCCTCGACGAGTGGACTGAGAAGAGTCTCAATAGGCTTGCCGAGCTGATGCCGGGCCGCTACGCGAAAAATGAAGTAAGTAGCGGCTTCCCCGGCGGTATCGATAGTTATGTGTACCGTGCACCGGTTTCGCAGGTCTCCGTGCCTGCGTCGGGGGACACCCAAACGACGACAGGCAAGCCCGACCAGACGACGCAGCACCCGGTACCGATGGCTATGAACGACGGAGAGGGGAAAAATGGAAGTGTGCAATAAGGCCCGACTCATCAAAGCGGTTTGCCGCAGCATACCGTGGCTGGCCCTGTTTCTCACCCTGGGCTGCGCACCTGCTGCCCGGCACGAAAACAACGCATCGACGACGATTAAACCTTTGTTGGCGACGTCGGCCGTCCCCGTTCAGGTCGCGCAGGAGGCTGGCGGCTTCACAATCACGCAGAGCGTACCCGTTACCGACGCGGTGCGCGCCGACTATGAGTCGGCGGTTCGGATGCTGCAGGACGGGCAGTATGAACGCGGCATCGCTTTGTTGCTCAAGGTAACCGAACAGGCGCCCTCATCAACGGCGGCGCACATCGATCTCGGGATTGCATACGCGCACACCGGCGACCTGGACCACGCCGAAGCTAGCCTGAAAAGGGCGCTGGAACTGAATCCAAACCACCCCGCCGCTTACAACGAGCTCGGCCTGGTGCAACGGCGCAAGGGAGAGTTTGCGAAGTCGCGTGCTAGTTATGAGGCAGCCCTGGCGCAGTTCCCCGACTTTCACTATGCCCACAAGAATCTGGCAGTTCTGTGCGACCTATACCTTGGGGACTACAAGTGCGCGCTGGAGCATTACGAAGCGTACAGCCGGCTGGTTCCGAACGACACCGAAGTCGCTAAGTGGATTGCCGACCTGCGCAACCGAGAGAGCCGGAAGGAGAAACCATGAGCCGAGCCTTGATGGTCGTGCTGCTGCTCGCAACAGTCGCGATGGCAGAGAAAAAACCTGGGACCAAACACGTTGCTGGTCCCGCTGCCGTGGAGAAAAAGCCGGCAGAGGTGCGTGGACAAACTGACGATGCCGAGGCAAAGACTACGGCAGCGCCAGTAGAGACGGCAGAACCGCGGCCGGATACAGAAGAGCCCCGAGCAGGCAGTGAAAAGGCAGAGACAGAGGGCCCGAGCGAAGCCACGGCACAGGCACAGACAGACAAAGACGCGAAGCTGATCTCCGTCCCCGGGGGAAAGGCTTTGGGTATGTCCGTTCTGGGTAATCAGGAAGCGCCCACGTCGCTGGTCATCGTTCCTTGGAAAACCTCGGAAGTCGGGCGCTCGCTGAGCGTCTCGCCGATGCTCGACGATTCCAGACAGCCCGTGGATAAGGAAGTGTTCATGCGGGCGCTTCGCTATTACGAGATCAGGTCGGAAACGAAGCCATGAAGCACCTCCTCGTGCGCGGCAGGAGGGTATAGGAGGTTGAGTTCCTAATCGTCGTCGGAGGCAGCCAGGCATCGCCATCTGCTCCCGCGATCTCCATAGCATTCTTACTGAGCCTTCGCGACGCTCCCGCTCCCAGTGTCCACGGTGGTGGTCACCGCGTCGCTCGCTGACGCGTCCCACTGGACGCGGGCGCCCCCGCTCTATTCAGAAGCTTTCCGATCTCATCACCCATTGCCAAGCCACAACTTGGGCAACATCCTGCGCGAGGTTCTTGCCTCCATGCGGCTACCGAGGTAAGGGAGTTCCGGCAGCAAGCCTTTCGAAATCTCGATGAATGTTTTCTTGTCGAACTACGCAGTCTAGGCCCGTATCGCCCCCAGCATCAGCCAAGCTGGCATCTTGGTTAAATGCAGACAGGCCCCGGGTCTGGGAAGCTCGTAGCTATCGTCTTCGTACAGATCCGGCGATGGTATTGATCGGGTTTCCGCATTTGGCTCCCCGATTGTGACTCTCCCTGCCCCAGCTCCTGCTTCCTGGGGTGCTTTCTTCCAAGTTCGTGGCCGCGCACGAAGGTATCAGTCGCGAATGGCTGCGGGTCCCAGCGAAGAATGAGAATGAGTCGTTTAGGTTACCGGAACCCGTGTGCTCTTGTTGTCGGGCGCCTTCTGCTCAACACTACGTGGAGTCGGAAACGCCGTACCAGGCTGCGTGGGGAACGAGAAATGAAAACATTTTGTTTGTCCGTTGCAATTGGCAAAGTTTTGGCGGAGACGGACGCCGCACAGGGACAGACCGAAGAAGCGCAGGCACAGACGGAAGTTTTCTTCGTCCCCGAAGAGCGCGATTCGAGACCTCCATTCTGGCCAACTAGCTCGGCCTTGGCAGCGCCTTCGTCACCTCGATGATGTTCGACGACTCGAGAGAACTAATTCACAAGGAAGTATTGATGCAAATGCTCGGTGATTACGAAATCAGGTCGGAAACGTTGCGACTCGGCGATGTACTGACCAAAACGAACCCGGCGCAGCTCACTACTGCGACGCAAAGGAGGAAGCAATGACGTTTACGGAGCTGTTGAGAAACGTCGGCCTATTCGGTGCCGCCGTGATGTTTTGTCTTGTCGCACTGTCCGTCTTTTCCGTGGCAGTGATTGTCGACAAGCATCGGCGTTTCCGGTTGGCCGCACGCCAGTCAGAGAGTTTCAAGCCCATGTTCACGAAGTTTCTCCATGGGGGAGATGTTCAGGAACTGATCGAGGCCGTAGAGCAGCACCAGAACGCCCATGTGGCGCAGGTGGTCTCAGCCGGCATTCTGGAGTACGACGGCGTGCGCCAGGCCGGCGGCGATCCAGTCGCCTCACTCGAGCTCGTCACGAGCGCACTCAGAGACTCGATTTCCGAAACGCTGATCCAGTTGAAGCGAGGTCTCGGGTTCCTGGCCACCATCGGTTCGACAGCCCCGTTCATCGGCCTCTTTGGCACGGTGGCCGGCATCATCAACGCTTTCCGGAACATCGCGGCCACGGGCTCTGGCGGAATGTCTGTGGTCTCGGGCGGCATCGCCGAGGCCCTGGTGACGACCGCCCTGGGCATCTTCGTCGCGCTCCCCGCGGTGGTCGCTTTTAACCACTTCACCGGCAAGATCGAGGCTTTTCACGTCCAGATGAATCGGGCCTCATCCCAGCTCGTGAACTGCTTGTTCAAAGTGCCCCAGGTCATGGAGCGGGAGCTCCGAGACCCGCAGGTCGTCGAGCAGAAGCTAAAGGTAGCGTTGGAGGCGAAAGCTCATGCGGCTCGGTGAACCAGCGAAGATGCAGGCGGCCATCAACATCACGCCGCTTGTCGACGTGGTGCTCGTGCTGCTGATCATCTTCATGGTGATGGCGCCACAGATGCGGAAGGGACCGGACGTGAACTTGCCGCACACTGCGAAGCCGAGCAGCCAGGGTGACGAGAGAGGCCGGATTCTGGTCTCCATCGACGATGCCGGCAGGCTGTGGATCGATGATCGACAGGTGCCAGCCGAGCAATTCGGCGAAGCCCTGCGCACTGCAGTGGGTGCCGAGACGGATCCCAAAGTCGTGATTCGGGGAGACGCAAAGCTCAACTTCCGCGAGGTCCGGGAGGCCATGGCAGCGATCGAACAGTCGGGTTTTCGCGGGGTAGGTTTGATCGCCAAGCCCGCTGGCACCCGAGGGGAATGACATCATGCATTTCAACACAGGCGATTCCGGCTCCAGTCTGCAGTCCGAGATTAATATCACGCCGCTCGTGGACGTGGTGCTCGTGCTGCTAATCATCTTCATGGTCGTGGTTCCCCTGCTTATGCACGGCTACGACGTCGACATCCCCAAAAGCTCCGCGGGGGCCGCGCAGGCGCAAGAATCGCGGCTGATTCTGAGCATTGAGCCCACGGCCTGTCACATCCTAGGGCCTCCAACTGGGGAAGGACTTCCGGCGGATTGTCGCGTGACCCTAGCTGATCAAAAGATTCCCGCGACCGAATTGCCCGCGCGAGTGGCAGCGATCCTGGCTAACCGGCCGACCGAAAAGCGCGTGCTCTTTTTGGCCGCCGATGACCGCCTGAACTATGAAGGCGTTCTGCGCATTCTCGACCTCGCGAAATCGGGGGTTGAGGATCTGCAAGTCGAATTTATTACGAGCAACTGAGGTGGCTGCTTTGGTGACAACCATGGAAATCGGCAGGCACATGTTCAAAGAATCCGGGGCTCCCTCCACCCGCAGCATGGTGGAGAGCGTAGTGCTCCATGCCCTTGTGCTGGGGTTAGTGATGCTCGTTTCGGCATCACTGCTGCTTCACAGTGCTCCCCCCAAGAAAAAAGAGGTGGACATCGTCTTCTATCGTCCACCAGAGGTTCCCCTTCCGGCGCGCGCAGTCCCGCTTGCTGGAGGGAAAGCAGCGGTTCCACCCGGAACGCCAGCACCCGCACCTAAACCAAGGGTCAATGCTCCGGAAGGTCCGGATGGACCTGGGAAACCGGAACTCCCATCAGGTCCGCGTGAAGGTTTTTCAGCGGAAACACAACCGCCTCAGCCCCAGCCCAACGTGGGAAAAGCCGGCCTCTTGGCATTCAAGGACAAGCTCGCGAGCCTGGCGCAGGACAAGATCGCTCCGCATCTAGGAGCCGATGCACGATACGGTGCCGCCGATGATGCGGGCCGGCCGTCGTCACAGTCCATGTTGGCGACCAATACGCCGGGATCCAGCGGCGGCATCGATGTCGGATCTCTCAACCACAGCGTGGGAGGTGGTGGCGGCAGAGGAGGCGGCGGAGGAGGCGGAGCCGGAGGCAATGGTAGCGGCGGCGCCGGAGGCGGGATCTCGATAGCCCGCGCAACCAGCACAATCGCCTCGATCGGCGGCGGCGGCGACCGACCCAAGGCCCATGGCGGGCCGGGGCCTTCCCGCACCGACGAAGAAATCCAGATCGTGTTCGATCGCTACAAGGCGTCGTTTTATCGGCTTTACAACCGGGAACTGCGCAACAACCCCGCTTTGCAAGGCAAGATGGTGCTCCGCCTGACGATCGAGCCAGACGGCAGCGTGTCGATGTGCTCGCTGCAGTCAACTGATATGAATGCACCCGATCTCGCCACTCAGGTGGTGAACCGCGTCCGGGCAATCAATTTCGGCGCCAAAGAAGGGGTGCAGACCGTGACGATCGTTTATCCGATCGACTTCCTGCCGGCGGCATAAGACCGGTCGGGGAATTGGAATGGGAGCAAACAGGAGGTTTGTCAGAACCTGCAAATTTGATTAATAGATTCCGACGATTTTGAAAAAGGCAAAGCCATTGAAAGATGGCGACGCAAAGTCACCGGTCTAACGGGCCTCAAGCCCCAGGACGGCGGGACCGCCGAAATCCAGCGCACAGCGTGCTGCCTCGGTCCCGATAACGACGAATCGTTTTGTGAGTGGAACGAGGGAGCAGATGATTTCTAACGACATCAACAATGTGAGGCCGCGCGGCAGGTGGATCAAAATCCTGCTGTTCCCCCTGGCGCTGTTGTTGCTGAGCGCCATCCCGGCGCGGGCGCAAAGTTGCGTCGCCATGGGCGGAATGATTGACGGCTTCGTCAACCCTGTTCCTCCCTCGCAGATCCAAATAGACGGCAATTGCACCTTCAGGAATTTTCCGGCTTCCAACCCGCTGACGACCAACATCAGCTTCTTTACCAATCCGGGCAACAACAACGAGAGATGGCTGGTCATCTTCGACAACGTCGACTTCATCGGCAATATGGCCTGCAACGCCGTGCTCGGTAACCATATCTGGTTCGTCAACGGTTCGTTTACCACACTCAGACCGAGTTGCCAGAATCTCTTCATACCGGTAGAGAAGATCGACAAACAGAACCCTGCTGGCCAGACCACCGCCGCGATCGGTGTGCCCTTCACCTACAAGCTCACGATCCCGGTTCTGTTTGACCCTCAAACCGGCACCGTCATCAATAACCAGGGGTCGCCGAATGACTTGCACAGCGTGGTCGTCACGGACGATCTGAATGCGACCGGCGCGGTGCTCAGTTACGTAAGCCACACCGCGTACTGGAAAAGCAGCGGTACTCCGGTCACGCATTCATTCTCTAACGTCGGCGGTGTGCTCACCTTCAGCAACTTTCCGATAATCCCGGCTGGACAGCAAATCGTCATCGATATCACCGTTGTCCTCAAGAATGACCCGGCGAACACCCCCGGCACGCAGTTCTCTAACACCGCGAAGTGGGAATTTGGCAGGCTCATCGACGACATTTTCTATCAACCACTGCCGGGCGAGTGGGGAGTCACGCCGCCAATGACTATCGTCGCCCCCAATCTTGTAATGACGAAGACCGGACCGACAACCATGGCATTGGGGCAATGGGCGCAGTTTGCGCTCGATGTCCAGAATACTGGCTCTGGTGATGCATGGAATGTCACGCTTCTTGATCGCTTCCCCAAGGGCAATAGCGGCGGCACGTGCTCCACGACCCCACAGATACTCAGCGCGCAGGTTTTCCAGGCGGACGGCGTCACACCGGTTGCGGGCAAAGGACCTCTGGTCCCAGGCACGGATTTTTCGATCAGCTATGCAGGTGCACCCACCTGCGAGCTCACACTGACGATGCTCACCGCTGCCGCCACGATCAGCTCGAGTCAACGTCTCATCATCAGCTATCGGACACAGCTCGACACGAACAGCCAAACCGGAGCCCAGCTTACGAACCTAGCGGGTGCCATCCAGTGGTCCAATGGCGACAGCAGCATTTCCACACGACAAACCTATACGCACACCCTGACCGACGGAACGCCATCCATCCTCGATTTCCAGGACGCGCACACCATCACGGTTGTGGTCAATGCGCTCAACATCACCAAGCAAGTGAGCGTCGTGGGCGGCGGCGCAGCCTTGCCAGGCGGACAGCTCGACTATCTGGTGCACGTGACAAATGTCTCGACGAACCCGGTCTCTCCAGTCGTGATCACAGATGATCTGAGCACCGCCGGCGCGGGACGCCTCACGTTTGTAAATTCAACCGCAACCATGAACGGCTCCACGTCAGGTGTGACGATCGTGGGTTCATTGCTCACTGCCGACTACTCTGCTGTCCACGGACCGTTGCAGCCCGGACAATCCATCGACGTGCGATTCCGGGTGAACATTGCTTCGGGACTTCCCGCGGGCACGACTCTCACCAACACCGCCGTCGCAACGTGGAACAACCCGCCGCAAACCGCGAGCGCCAGTGTCTCGATCGATGTCGGTGGAGTTCCCGGAGCAGGCAGTTTGAACGGCACTGCATGGCTCGACGCCAACCTCAACAAGGTACCGGACCTCAATGAAACTCGGCTGCAGGGTTGGAGAGTTGGGCTCTATCGCAATGGTGTGCTGGTGCAGTCCGTGGTTACGGATGTGAATGGCGTCTATCGATTCGCTAGCGTGCCGCCTACCGATGGGACAACGGAGCGCTACGAGGTGCAGTTCACCGCGCCGGGCGCGGGCTCAAACACTGCCAAGCTCGGCAAGGCCGACTCGGCCTTTACCAACTGGCTACAGCGCATCACCGCCATCGCCGTGCCCTCCGGCAGCAACCTTCAGAATCTGAATTTACCGATCAACCCAAATGGTGTCGTTTACAACTCAATGACCCGCGCTCCGATTGCGGGCGTGCGGCTGAACATGCTGAGCGCCGGTAGCCGCGCCCTCTTGCCGGCAGCCTGTTTCGACGACCCAGCTCAACAAGGCCAGATCACTCAGACGGGCGGCTACTATCGCTTCGACGTCAATTTTTCGGATCCAGGCTGCTCTAGCGGCGGCAGCTATCTCATTGAGGTAACCGCGCCGACGTCGAGTTACGTGGCAGGTGAGTCGAAACTCATTCCCGCCACTTCGGATGCGGCGAGCGCTCCCTTCTCCGTGCCGGCGTGCGCAGGATCCGCCTTCGATGCACTTCCAGCCATACCTTATTGCGAAGCACAACAATCAGAGTTCGCGCCGCCAGCCTCCGTGCCCGGCGCGAGTACCGGGACACGCTACTTCCTGAATCTCACACTCGACGGCATTGCCGTGCCCGGATCGAGCCAGATCTACAACAACCACATCCCGCTTGACCCGCAACTCGCGGGCACGTTTTCGATCACCAAGACCACGCCCTTGCGCTACGTCACTCGCGGTCAGCTGGTCCCGTACACCATCACCGTCAACAACGTCCTGGGAGCATCCATGCAGGGGGTGCAGATTGTCGATACCTTTCCAGCCGGCTTCCGCTACGTCCCAGGGTCCGCGCGCCTAGATGGTGGACCCGCAGAGCCCACGCTGTCCGGCCGGCAACTGGTGTGGAAGGGTCTCAGCTTTGGCAACTCCGATCACCGCACGATCGTTCTGTTGCTCGCCGTCGGCGCTGGTGTCGGAGAAGGGGAGTTCGTCAATCGCGCCCAAGTCACTGAAGGCGCGACCGGCAAGGCCCTGTCGGGCGAGGCAACGGCAACCGTTCGTGTCGTTCCGGATCAGACCTTCGACTGTACAGACGTAATTGGCAAAGTCTTCGATGACGTGAATCGAAACGGCCAGCAGGATTCCGGCGAGAAAGGCTTGGCCGGCGTGCGGGTCGTGACGGCACAAGGTCTGGCAGCTCTGACGGACCCCTACGGCCGTTTCCACATCACCTGCGCGGTCACGCCGAATGAAGATCGTGGCAGCAATTTCGTGCTGAAGCTCGACGACCGGACCCTACCTACCGGTTATCGGCTGTCGACAGACCAGGTGCAGATCAAGCGGGCCACGCGCGGCAAGGCCCTGAAATTTGATTTCGGAGCCTCAATTTACCGGGTGGTCGCCATTGACCTGTCCGATGCGGCTTTCGAGCCCGGTAAAACGGAGATCCGGCCCCAGTGGCGACCACGTCTCAACCTCCTCCTCGAGGAACTGCGCAAAGCGCCATCGATGCTGCGCCTGTCCTACGTTGCAGATACTGAGGATGCGGCCTTAGTCGATCGGCGCGTGCAAGCGCTCAAGCGGCAGTTGGCCGACGAATGGCATGCGGGCAAAGACAGCTATGTATTGTCCATTGAGCCTGAGGTTTTCTGGCGGCTTGGCGCGCCGGCGAAGCGGCTCGACGTGCATTTACCGGAGAGCAGGTGAACGGCATGAGCATGCAACGCCATCTACTGCTGATTGTTGTGTCCCTGATCATGGCCGTTCCTTCGGCTATCGGTCAGATCAACATGGTGAAGCCGGGTGAGCCGGTGGAGCGGCATCTGTCCAGCGACCAGACCTTCCAGGAATGGTCGCACGACCCGAAGCCGGCCGATGATGTCAAGCGCATCAAGGTCTGCCGTGTGGAGACCGTCTGCAAAATGCGATACAAGGAAGGGCAAACGCCACGGACGCGCGTGAAAAACCTCGTCCTGCCACTGCGGTACGAGGACGAGAACGCTTCGATTTCCGACGTCTTCACAAGACAAGTACGGGAAGCACTCGAGAACTTGCGAAACAAGCATGGTGTGACCGTCCGGTTCATCGGCTACAGCGATGACACCCCACTGACCGGCCGCGACGAGAGCATTTACGGAAGCCAGATAGCGTTGTCCAAAGCAAGGGCGAAACGCGTCGCCTTGGCCATGCAGCAAGCGCTGGGATTGCCCGCGTCGGCAATAGAAAGCGACGGTCGTGGGGCGTCCCACCCCGTTGCCTCGAACGACACGGCACAGGGACGTGCGTTGAATCGCCGCATCGAGGTGGAATTCTGGTACGACGATCCTCTCCAGGAGTTGTCGGAGGAGCCGCAATTGTGCCCGAACGATGTCGAGGAGAAAGTGACTAGGGTTTACGATCCCCCATGGGGCAGCATTCCGCCCCTTGAGCTCGCGAACGGACAGCCGATTATTCCAGCCGGCTACGCGGCGAGCCTGCATCGAGCCCGGACCGATATCGCAGATCGACCAAACCCGCGACTGCGGTTTGTCGGCTATACGAAGAACGAGCGACTCGACCGTCGCACAGCGTCTGTATACGGCGATGACATCGGACTTTCTGCGGCCCGGGCCCGTCGCGCCATGGACACCCTGATGCAAGATTCTCTTTTGTCGGGCGCTCGAGCCGAGCACGAGGGACGTGGCTACGTCCAGTCCGATGATGTCGTGAACACGGGCTTTGTCCAAGGCGAAGAGTCGTTCGTGCGCGTTCAGGTCGTGTACGACGAGCAGTTACCGTTGGACAACTACGAGGGCGTCGATATCACGCGGGTCACCCAGGAGCTTCGCCCGAAGAGTCCGTACGAGCTGAATGTGATGCATATCACCGTCGACGGCAAGCCGATCGATGATCCAGGGCGCAGCTCCTCCGATGTCCAGCGCTGCACTGACGTCGCGCTCGACAACGCCAACATACACTTCCACTTCGATAATCTCGAGGCGCGGCGACGACTCGGGGTTGCGGCGAATCCAGTTGCCGTGGCGGTAAGCGACAACAGTCCTGACGGATCGATGGTGCACTTCCGGATGTACAGCAACTATGCAAGCTTCATCAAGCGTGCTGAAATCCGAATATTCGATCAGGAGCAGTCCTTACAGGCCGCGCCGATCAGGATCGTCGCCGTCGACGACGCAGGTCTTGCGGAATGGCAGCCGGGAAAAGATATTCTCCCGAGCCCTGCCCGCGAACTCAAATATCTTCTGCGCGCCTACGACTCGAAGGGTAATTTCGACGAAACCGATGCGCGGCCGCTGCGACTCTACCGGGAGCAAGCGCCCAAAGATGTCGCAAAGTCTGAGGAGCCGTCGCAGCGCGAGCTGCTGGCAGCTTACGGCCAGAATGACCTGGTGCGCCAGCAGATACCGCTCGGCAGCGGCACGGTCAAGGTGCAGGGCAACGGCATACCGGCGGGCCACACTGTTTGGGTAGCTGGACATCAGATTCCCGTCGACTCGCAGGGCAACTTTGCCGCGGAAGAGATCCTTCCGACAGGCACACATACTGTCGAAGTCGCGGTTCTCGACGATGCGGGCAACGGCTCATTGTATCTTCGCGATCTGGAATTCAAGCGCAACGACCTGTTCTATGTCGGTGTTGCTGACCTGACGGTGTCCAAGAACAGTTCGAGCGGACCGGCAAAACTGCTGCAAGGCGAGAATGCCTCGCAGCCGTACGATTCTTCATTGGATGGAAGACTGGCATTCTTCGTGAACGGCAAGGTGCGTCAGAACTGGCATTTGACGGCGAGCGCCGATACCCGCGAGGGCCCGGTGAAAGACCTATTCAGCAATTTCCTCGACAAGTCGCCCGATTCGTTATTCCGGCGGATCGACCCCGACTATTATTTCCCGTCTTTCGGCGACGATGGCGTGGTGGAGGAAATGGCGCCGACCATGGGCAAGTTCTTTGTCAAAGCGAGCCGTGGCCAGGATTACGGCATGTGGGGCAATTTTAAAGTCGGTTACCGAGATAACGAACTGGCTCAAGTCGACCGCGGTCTGTACGGAGCCAATGCGCACTACGGCTCCGAACTCACCACCAGCTTCGGCGAGCGACGGATCGCGCTGGACGGTTTCGCTGCCGAACCGGGAACGACACCAAGCTATGAGGAATTCCGCGGAACGGGCGGGTCACTCTACTTCCTGCGCCATCAGGACATTCTGACGGGCTCCGAGAGCGTACGTATCGAAATCCGCGACAAGGCCTCCAGCATTGTCACTGGGGTGGTCAACCTGCGGCCTAATGTGGACTACGACATCGACTACCTGCAGGGCCGGCTGCTGCTTTCGGCGCCGCTCTCTTCGACCGCTACCGACAACTTGCTCGTGCGCAGCAGCGGCTTGAGCGGTGACGAGGCATATCTGGTGGTGCGTTACGAGTACACGCCTGGCTTCGATCAGCTGGACGAAGTGGCCGTTGGGGGACAGGGTGATTACTGGGTTAATGACCACGTGCGGCTCGGCCTGACAGCCAATTCCAACCAGGGCGACGCCGCCAGCAACCTCGGCGCCGCAGACTTGACTTTTCGGAAGAGCACCGAGTCCTGGTTCAAGGTGCAGACGGGCCGCAGCACTGGTCTTCTCTCCTCTTCCCTGCGATCGGATGACGGCGGATTCGGGTTCCAGAGCGCTGACGACCTGTCGTTCACCGGGAAGAAGGCGGACGCATATCGCGCCGACCTGAGCGTTGGACTCGGGGATTTCTTCGAGGGTCACAACGGTCGATTCACCTTCTACACGCAGAACCTAGACGCCGGCTATTCGGCACTAGGGTTGGCGACGATCAAGGACACCGAGCAATATGGCGGCACGTTCAAGATGCCGGTGACCAGCCGCCTGAGCTTTGCTGCCAAGGCAGATCAGAAGACCCAAGACCAAGGGCTCGAGACCCGGGCCATCGAATTGGATGCGGGCTATAAGCTGACCGAGAAATGGAGCGTCAGCACCGGCGTACGCAACGACCTGCGCAAGGACAGTTCGCCGCTCGTTCCTCTGACGCAGGAGCAGGGAGAGCGCACCGACGCGATCGCGCAGGTAAAGTTCGATCCCAGCGACTCCTGGCGCGCTTATGCCTTCGTCCAGGATACGGTCGCCGCAAGCGGAGGCCGTCCAGACAACAGTCGCATCGGCGCAGGCGGTTCGTATCGTTTGACGAAGCGCTTTCGGGTCGAGGGGGAAGCTTCCGACGGGGACCTCGGGCCCGGCGGGAAGGTAGGCACTAGCTACCTCTATTCCGAGCGCACCAATCTTTACTTGAACTATTCGCTCGAAAACGAGCGGACGGACGACGGCCAGCTTCTCCGAGGCAGCCAGGGCAACCTTGTCTCGGGCGCGAAGACACGTCTCTCCGATAGCTCCAGCGTTTACGTCGAGGAGCGTTATCAGAATGGCGGGTCGCTAGGCGGCCTCACGCACGCCACCGGAATCACTCTCACGGCGGATGAGCGATGGAATTTCAGCGGCAGCGCGGAGTTCGGCACGCTGCGCGATTCGCTTACCGGCGCCGACACCGATCGCAAGGCCGGGGGGATCCGCTTGGGTTACGGCTTCGACAAGATGCAGTTCTCGAGCGGGATCGAGTACCGCCGGGACGACGCGGAACAACTCGATCGGACGCATACTCAAAGGAGTCTGTGGCTGTTCCGTAACAACTTCAAGTTCCAACTGACTCCAGACTGGCGCGTAATCGGCAAGCTCGACCACTCGGTCAGTGATAGCTCGCTCGGTGAGTTTTATGCTGGTGGCTACACGGAGGCCGTGGTCGGCTACGCCTACCGTCCGGTGCGGAACGACCGCCTGAACGCTCTCGCCAAGTACACGTACTTCTACAATGTTCCGACCTCTGATCAACTGGGATTTCAGAACATCGCATCCCAGTTCCTTCAGAAGAGCCACATCGCAGCGCTCGATCTGACCTACGATCTCACGGCGAATTGGTCGGTCGGAGGAAAATACGCCTACCGCCTGGGACAGGAAAGTCTGGATCGTGTCCATCCAAATTTCTTCGACAACCCAGCGCGGCTGGCGGTGTTACACCTGGACTGGCGGTTCCTCCGACAATGGGACTGCTTGGCCGAGGTGCGAACCCTTGAACTCCCCAATGTCAGCCAACGCCGCCGTGGCGCACTTACAGCCATCTATCATCACATCGGCAAGAATTTGAAGGCTGGTGTCGGCTACAATTTCACCGACTTCTCCGACGACCTGACTGACTTGAAGTACAACCACGAGGGTATATTCCTCAATCTCATCGGGACCAAGTGAAGGCCCGCCCTGGGTTCGCATCGCTACCAGTCGAGATTCGGTGCAAGAAGATCTGCGATTGTGGAATCAATGAGACATACATCTGCAGGTTGTGAGGAAGATAAGCTGATAGCCGAGCTCAGAGGACGTTTGGCGGAGCTCCGATCGGTCAGGTCTACTCACTTCTTGCGCAGAGGCTCTGCGCTTTCAGTGTGGGTCGGCATCAGAGATCACGATCGCAGCGCGCGGTACGCTCTTTACGAGCTCGAGGACCGCATTCCTTACCAGTTTCCGAATGTGAAGATTGACTTTCACGTCGTACCCATCTCGCCTGGCTCTAGCTTAGAGGCTTTCATCGCAGCCGCTTGGCCAGATGTTCGCCGACAGGCCTCACAGATCAAAGGCAACCTCCACGTCCAATTGCAATTCGCCGTGAGCTTAACCGTGCAGGGCCACGAACACATCCCGCCAGGTGGGAATCGAGCAGTGACTTCATGCAACGAAAGGCGCAAGCGCAGAATCTGAGTCCGCTCTGCCAATCGAGCCGCCCCGCCGCTAGTCGAACAGCTCGCTAACTTACCGTCGAACCGTTACTATTTATATCGTTTTGTTGCATTTGCCCAACGCATGGGTGAACCTGTTCCCCACCCCGCAACGTAGGAGTATGCCATGTTGAAACCGGACGTAAATCGCCGAGAATTCTTAAAGATCACCGCGGGAGCCGGAGCTGCCTTGGCGATGCCAACTTCCGGACAAACGTCTACCTCGCCCAAAATGATCGGCATTCAAGCCGGAGCAGTTTCGTTTGTGGATGAAGGCACCGAAAAGGTTCTGGATGTGCTTCAGGAACGTGCCCTTGTGAATACTATCTTTCTTGCGGTATTCACCTACGGTCGAGGTATTGCCGGAAGACAGATTCCAGGACAGCCTCTGCCCGATCACGGCAAGCAGGAGTACGATCTCAATTTTCATGGCGGGAACTTTGCCACTCCTCATCCCCAGTATTACAAGAATACGGTTCTCAAAGACACCCGCGCGCCCGACCACGGCGACTTAGATATCCTTGCCGAAGTGCTCCCTGCCGCCAAGAAGCGCGGCATGAAGGTGATCTGCTGGCTTGAGGACGTGTTTCGCTCTGATTTGCCGAACGTTGCGAAACTTCAAGAACGAGATCTATATGGGCGCAATGCCGAGACGCTGTGTGTCAATAATCCGGACTACCGGAATTTCCTGACAGGGTTAGTCGAGGACTACGCCCGCTCCTATGATATCGACGGAATCATGTGGGGATCTGAGCGGCAAGGTGCGCTATCGGACGCCTTGGGAGCGACCCACGACGTACCGCCAGTCGATCCTGGCAACGTTACATGCTTCTGTGGGTTTTGTCAGAGCAAAGCCAAGGAGCGCGGCATCAATGCGGAACGCGCCAAGCAAGGATTTCTGGAGTTGGAAAAATTCGTTCGATCGGCACGGAGAGGCATACGTCCGGTCGACGGCTACTACGTTCAATTTTGGCGACTCTTGTTACGGTATCCCGAACTAGCTGCCTGGGAAATGCTCTGGACCGACAGCCTTCGCGAGACTTACGCCGCAATTTACCAGACGATCAAGACGGCGCGACCGGCGGTTCCGGTTGGTTGGCACATTTGGCACAACAATTCGTTTAATCCGATCTACCGCGCGGAACAAGACCTGCATGAGCTGTCGAATTATTCGGATTTCATCAAGATTGTTATGTACAACAATTGTGGGGGCGAGCGAATGGCCCTCTACGCGAACAACATTGGCTCCACGCTCTATGGAGATCTGTCGAAGCCGAGTCTAATCGATCTCAACTATGCGCTGATGGGCTTCAGAGAGCGCAGTTACGACCAGATTCCTCACACCGGGCTTTCCCCTGACTATGTGTATCGCGAGACGAAACGCGCGCTCGAGGGTGTTGCTGGAACCAAAACGTTGATTTGGCCGGGCATCGATATTGACATTCCCACCGAGGCCAATAACAGCAAATCCACGCCGCAAAGCGTTAAGGAAGCAGTTCTGGCGGCTTTCCGAGCTGGTGCTCCAGGCGTGATTTTGTCTCGCAAGTATTCCGAGATGCGACACGCGGACCTCAGTGGTGCTGGAGACGCCATCCGTGAGATGAAACTGCTTGTTTGAGGGTCGCCCGCTGGGTGCCGAGCCATTTCACTACCTTATTACCGTAGCAAACACCGCCATTTTCGTTTTCCTCCTCCGAACTATTCCTGCAATTGATCGTTGTAAGGAATTTCTATAGAACGCAAGGCGTCACGGCCTCTCAATATGGCGATTAAGCTCCCTCGCATTGTAGAAAAGCACGTTCTCCTACCCACTTGGCAGATGCGCGTTGGCATGACATTTGCCATGCTCATTATGGAGGCAAACATGGGTACCTGGAGCGAGCTATCAGATGAACTATCGAAGGCGATTGAAGAAGCCGGCAAGAGCGTGGTTACAGTTCAGGCAGACGGCGGCAGGACAGCTAGTGGAATCATTCTCGACGAACAGACAATCGTAACCACGGCACGAGCAATAGGCGACCGCGAATCAATTCGCGTTTGGATTTCTTCCGAAGAACCGTTGAATGCCACTTTTGTGGGAAGAGATGCCGACACGGACATCGGGCTTTTGAAACTTGAGAGAAGAATCGGTCCACCCGCTGTGTTCAGAGAAGACCCCAAGCTAGCGGTGGGTCCGATGGTTCTCGCGATTGGCCGCACATGGCGTGGAAATCTGGTCGCGAGTGCTGGAATCGTTTCCGGTGTAATGGGCGAGTGGTACACGTTCCGTGGCAAGAAGATCGAGGCTTTCATTCGTCCGGACTTAAATCTCCACTCCGGTTTTTCCGGCGGACCGCTGATTGGCGCCGACCGGAAAGTTATCGGTATGAACACCCCTTCCCTTCGCCGAGGCTCGCCTCTGGCCATACCCTACTCCACCATCAAACGCATCGGCGCCGTTTTAAGAGAGAAGGGTTACGATCCCAAACCTTACCTCGGTCTGGGCCTCCAGCCAGTACGGATACCTGAGTCCCTGAAGCAGAAACTGAATCTAACTCAAGACGTGGGCGCACTTGTGGTTCATGCCGAATCCGATGGTCCCGCCGACAAAGGTGGATTGCTGCTCGGCGACATTCTTCTCCGCCTCGACAACCAGAACTTCGACGAGCGAGGCACAGCCTCCGTTGTCTTTCGCTTGACTCCGAATAAAGAAGCAACATTCCATGCAGTCCGCGGCGGGCAGCGATTCTCGTCAACGTTTCTCGTGGGGGAACGCCCACGGAGGCAGGCATGAATGCAGTCGCTGATCCGCGTGTCGATATTTGCGGAAAAGGATGAGGACTCCCGCAAATTGATCCGGCTATTTGAGCAATCGCCTGGCTTCGGGGTGGTGAATTCTTTGGCGAATGCTGAGCTCCGACCGGGAACCTTCGACGTCCGCGTCGTTCATGGGGAGAACGTAGCTCAGCTTGCCGTCCTTGCGCAGGCGCGTGTACCGACCCTTTACCTTGTTCCTTCCGGAAGATTACGGACTGACGAACTCCATGCGCGGGACGCGGTGCTCCCGCCGGATGCGCCAATAGCGCAAATCAGGGCGGCAGCCATGGCGGTCGCGTCCGGCCTGCAGATAGCCCGCAAGCACGACTTCGATGTCGCTGATAAAGAATCGGAGTTCTCCTTTGCCGAGCCTCTCACTGACCGGGAGCTGCACATTCTGAATCTTGTCGCCGACGGGCTCTCCAATCCAGAAATTGCCCGCCGCCTAAAGATTTCTCGCAATACCGTGAAGTTCCATGTGAGCTCGATCATCTCCAAGCTAGGAGCGACATCGAGAACCGAAGCGGTGACGATTGGGGTCAAGCACGGCTTAATCATTCTCTGATCGCGTCGATCCCTCGACTTCGTGATTGGCTTCAGGGATCGGTGGTCGCGGGTTGACGATCGGGAGAGAACTTCCCTCTTTCTTCCAATCACTGTGCCGAGTTCTGTCAGGCTTGTGGTCCAGGGAAGCGGGAAAAAGAAAACGTGAGGTCATTTCGGTAGGGCAAAGGCGACGTACACTCCTCCGCCTCCGGGAGTACTCGGATCCCGCTGTCCGCCAGCAGCTATGACAACATATTGACGCCCGTGCACTTCATAAGTGATAGGAGTAGCGTTTGCTGAGAATGGCAAGGGAGTTTCCCACAGCAATTTCCCAGTCACCTTGTTGTATGCTCGCATTTTCTTGTCGACGACGGTGGCTCCGATGAACAGCACTCCTCCGGCGGTAACCACCGGGCCCCCGTAATTTTCTGAACCCGTGTCAGGAAGCCCCTTGGCGACAAGCTCGGGATATTGCCCAAAGGTCTCTCTCCAGACGTAGTCGCCGGTGTCCAGGTTGATTGCGTTCAATGTGCCCCACGGTGGAGCTGTCGCCGGATATCCTTCCGGATCAAGAAATTTGTCGTACCCAGTGGTGTCGTATCCGGCCGCCGGTGTAAGTAGCGCCTCGGGGTGAGCACTTTCGTGTTCGCCGTGAAGCAAATACTGGATAAGGACGCGCGCCGGCCCGCTGGATGGATCAAGACTGGGAAAGGGAGGCATTCGGCCCTTGCCGGATTGCAGAATGTTGCCGATCTGAGTGCCGGTCATTCGCGTCCCGATTTTCACCAACGATGGAATTGCAGGCGGCGATCCCATGCGGTTCTCACGATGGCAGGCGCTGCACTGACTCAAATAGATGGCGCGTCCCGGGGAGCTGGCCGTACGCTTAACCAGGGATTCTGTCAGCCCGACGTTGTTGGCGTTTATATAGAGAACGTGGGTTTGGGGATCGAAGGCCGAGCCGCCCCACTCGCCTCCGCCGTCATATCCCGGGAACATCAGCGTATCTGCGCCCACGTTGTTGGGCGTGAACTGCCCCTCATAATGGAACTTGCGGAAGTGCTCGACCGCCCATTGATGTGCTTCTGGAGTTCGGTTGGTCAGATCGTTCTCGGTAATTTTCTGCCCAGCGAACGGTGCTGGTTTGATCGGGAAGGGTTGTTCCGGGGCAGCGACTTCACCGGGAACCGTACTGGCGGGCACGGCTTTGTATTCAATCGGAAAAAGCGGCTCTCCAGTAAGCCGGTTAAAGACAAACAGAAATCCCTGCTTTGAGGTAAGGGCAACGGCGGGAATTTCCTTCCCGTCGCGCATGATCGTCACCAATGTGGGCGGAGAAGGAAGGTCGCGGTCCCAGAGATCATGGCGTACCGCCTGAAAATGCCAGAGTCTCTTTCCCGTTTCTGCGTCCAGCGCGATCAGAGAATTCGCGAAGAGATCATTGCCAACGCGGTCGGCGCCGTACCAATCTGTTGCCGCTGAGCCGGTGGGAGCATAAACGATGCCGCGTTCGGGATCGAGCGCAAAACCGGTCCAGTCGTTAGCCCCACCACTATATGTCCATGCATCTTTTGGCCAAGTTTGGTAACCCAATTCTCCGGGATGTGGGATGGTGTGAAACGTCCAGCGGAGTTTGCCGCTGCGTATGTCGTAGGCTCGAATATCACCCGGTGGGGCGGGTAAAGATTCCGGAGTTGCGTCTCCAAGAATAATGACGTCTTTGTAAATCACGCCAGGACTCGTGATAGAAAGTGACTGCAACTTGGGATCACCACGCAAATTGTTGCGTAGGTCGATGCGGCCGCCTTCTCCGAAAGAGGGAATAACCATCCCGGTCGCTGGATCAAGGGCATATACGTAGTTGGAGATTCCCGCGAAAATCCGTCTTTCCTTTCCTTCGCACCAGTAGGTAAGGCCTCTCTCGGCCCGCGACGCAACCTTTCCCGTGGCAAACACCTTCTGCGAGTCGAATGTCCAGCGCAATGCGCCTGTGACCGCATCCAGTGCGATCACTTCTAGTTTGGGGGTGTAAGCGTAGAGCACCCCGTCGATCATCAAGGGCGTGGTCTCTAGACCACCCTTTTCTTTCGTATCGTAGCTCCACACCTGTTGCAGGTTGGAAACGTTATCAACGTCAATTTGTTTAAGAACGGAATAGTGCGTATTGCCAGGCGATCCCAGATAAAATTGCCAGTCCGCGTCCGATTCGGCATGAACCGGTTGGCTGTGTTGGGGCTCGAGCGGGCTAAGGCAGAAGAAAGGTAGACCACAGATGACTACTGCCACGGTCGCTAGAAGCACGCTTCTTTTGGGCCGATCGCTGATCGCCAAGTCCTTCCTCTTGCCCACAATACCTGCGGTGCCGGCGCTACTGAATCAACGCCTTCGCGTTGATGATGACTTCTGCTCCGCGACCAGAACTATCATGGCGGCGATTTACGGTAGCATTAACCACGCCAGAAAACCAGGAGGACCTCAATGACTTGGTCGCGAAGAGACTTCGCTCGGTTGCTGCCGACACTGCTAGCATCCCTGAATCTGCGCGCCAACCAGCAGAACCGATTACCGTCTAACGCCTACGTTTTCCAGGACATGCCCGTACGCCATTCAGACAAGCTTGAATTCCGGCCGATCGTGACCGGTAAGACAGTGGACGGGTGCAAGATTGCGGTCCACGAGTCCAAGCTGGCTCCAAAAAGCGAACCACATCCACCGCATCACCATGACGGCGAAGAAATCTTCATGATGTTGGACGGCACGCTCGAAGTCACCATCAATGGGAAATCCTCTCTCATTTCCCGCGGGTCGGCTGCCTTCATCGGATCGGGGGATGAGCATGGAATTCGAAATCCGGGGGATGAACCGGCAAGGTACTACGTGATTGAGTTGGGTCCACAGCGATAAGTCAAGGAGATGCCATGGATCGATTGAGAAGAGATTTCTGCCTGGCCGTGTCTGGTCTACTAGGGTCTTCCCAGGTGCCGGCCGACCCCAAAAATACGTTGCCGTCCAAGATCTATCAATTCGCCAATTTGCCGGTTCGGAACGCCGGCAATCTGGTTTTTCGCGGGATTCTGGAAGGCACGACTTTTGAAGGCTGCCGTATTTCGCTGCACGAGTCCCAACTGGCCCCGCACAGCATGCCTCACCCGCCCCACCGACACCGCCACGAGGAGATGGTGTTCGTGGTGGAAGGAACCCTGGAGTTCACCGTCAATGGCAAGAAGACTCGGGCAGGCGAAGGCTCAGTGCTTTTTGCCGGTTCCGATGATGAGCACGGAATTTTCAATCCGGAACCGACCGACGCAAAATACTTTGTCCTCGCCCTCGGTTCCGAGGAATAGACAAGCCGGGAATGAATCAGCCATCGGCAAACAGCTAAGGCACCATCCATCGCAGAACATAAGCTTGAGCAAACGCCAGCAGGCTGAGCACCGCCGCAAATGCGACGCTGTGCCAGAAAATCTCGTGAAGGATTTCGCCCTCTTTCCCGGTAAGACCTACCGTGGTTACACCCACAGCGATATTCTGCGGCGAAATCATTTTGCCGGTCACTGCGCCGGAGGAATTCGTTGCCGCGAGCAAGACTGGGCTAATTCCTAGCTGATGCCCGGCCGCAACCTGCAAATTTCCGAATAACAGGTTGCTTGAGGTATCGCTTCCACTCAAGAAACAAGCCATCCACCCCAGAAAACCGCTAGCCAGAGGAAACCACCTCCCGAAGCCGGCCAACGCTGCGCCCAGCGTGTACGCCATCCCCGAATAGTTGTAGATGTACGAGAGTCCCACGATCAACAACACAGTCAGGCCGGGAAGTAGGAGCTGCCGCAACGTTGTAATGCCAGACCGAATGAAGACTCGACCTGAAGCGCCTAACATCAAGGCCGCAATCACAGTTGCGGTCAGCGCCGCCGTACCGGCTGCCAGAGGTTGAAAATCATAGATGGCCGCGTACGGTTTGCGATAGAGCGCTAGATAGACAGCGTTGTGAAGCCATGGCACCGGTATCGAGATCTGAAATCTTTTGAAGACCTTGAAGTACGACCACACAATCATGACGGCGGCGAGCAGGCCCCATGGTATCCAAGCGTTGACCGAATTAGCGAGCGAGAGCCTTGGGATCGATTCAAGGTTCGTCGATTCGAGCCCTGGGCGCACAATTGTTTTTGGTTTCCAGAAACGCAAGAAAATGGTGAGTGCGACGATCGAAGTGAGCGATGCCAAAACGTCGACGGCATAAGGGCCCCAATAATTCGCGACCGCGAACTGCACTCCGGCGAAAGTCGCTCCCGAGACGAGCGCCGCCGGCCAAGCTTCCCTCAGTCCCTTCCTGCCGGATAGAAAAAGAATGAGATACGCCGGAAGCAGCAAGGACATGAACGGCAGCTGCCGGCCGACCATTGCGGACAGCTTCATTTGATCGAGGTTGGTTACCGCTGCCAGGGCTACAATCGGGATGCCGAGGGCCCCGAATGCCACCGGGGTGGTGTTTGCAATCAGGGAAAGGGTCACGGCACGGTTCGCTTTGAAACCAAGCGCCAGAAGCAAAAATGAGGTCACCGCAACCGGAGCTCCGAAACCTGCCGTTCCCTCGAGAAGCGCGCCAAAACAGAACGCAACCATAACCGCTTGAACTCGCATGTCGCCTGATGCATGGCGCTCCATCCAACTGCGCAAGAGGTCGAACTTACCCGTTTCCACTGTGAGGTTATAGAGCCAGAGCGCGGCAAACACAATCCACATGATCGGCCAGAGTGCATAGACAAATCCGTAGCCCGTGCTCACCAGTGCCAAGCGAACTGGCATATGCCAGATGAAGCACGCGAGCAAGAAGGAACAAGCCAATCCCGAGGCCGCGGCTACGTAGCCGGGCCTACGCAGCACACCCATCACGACCAAGACGACCACCAGAGGTAAGGCCGCGGCGGTGGCGGACAGCGCCATTCCGTGCAGGGGGTCAATCGGCTGCGACCACAGGTTCATGGCACTCCGTGAGAATCGGAATGGAGTTTACCGGAGGGCGAGCGATCTGGCGAATGAAAAGCAACGCTTGAGTAGCGGCACCGGTAAATCGGCGGTCCCGCAAGGGATCGGTTATGGGCCAAGTTCACGGATGGCTTCGCCGGCGCCCGCAAGGTTCGTGAGTTTCATTTCCGCATACTTTCGTGACAAAACAACTCCAGGCGCGCCGACCCTGAAGGCCGCCAGAACAGCGGCTTTCACGTCCGATGGCTGAGTTCGCTTTTCGTCCAACGCGGTGGGAATATCGATGTCGATGCCCGGATAGATCGGCACTGAGCCTTGGACATCGGCGATTGCTCGTCGCGTCTCTCTCGCCACATAATCGGCCGAGAGGCCTGCGGTTGGCAACTTTGCCAAACTTGCCTCGTTCTCATAACCAAGGAATTTGTAGTGCAGTTCAAGAACCTCCTCCGGAGTGCAATCCCGGAAAACGGTGGATTGGACATTCTTGATATACCGCGCAAAGCGAGGTCCTCCGCAATTGTTGTAAGTCGAAGGCTTAATAAAGTCAGAGAAGTGAGCTAATCGTGCATAGTCCTGCTCCGCCTGATAGAGCGGACTCATGGTTACCAGATGCATGATGTGCCATCCCACTTGTGCTTTCGGATTGGCTTCCTTGGCTGTGCCATATAGCAACCCGTAGACTTCTTCTTGGCTGTGAAACCAGAAACTCTCCCAAGCGAGGATCTCGGGATACTCGAGGAGAAGCCGCCATAGGCTTACAAAGCCTCCGGCATTTGGACGTGAACTGCTTAAACTCTGCCCCACCCACCGGTCCAAAGCCATGTATCCTTGTCGGGCTCGCTCGACATTGATGCCTAACTCCTTTCCCTTTCGTAGGCAATGCGTGCAGAAACAGTTGATTGACCTGGACTGTCCTATCCGCCCGAAATGCGCCTCCAAGGTATCGTTGAGCGGACCCTGACGCTCTGATTCCCACATCAGGCCGTCGAGATCATTATTGGTAAGCCAATCCTTCACCATCGAAGTCAGGAACAGACGTGCTTCGGGATTGTTGTGGCATGTGCTGCCGCCGATCCTGCCATATACGTCGACCTCCGCAATCTTCTCGAAGTTCGGAATTAGCCGCGGATTGTAAGCCTCCTCAAACAGGCAATAAACCTGCATGTTCCGAGCTCTTGCCTTTGGAATCACGTCCGCGAGAATGTCAAACTCGCCTAACTCCGGCGCTCGGAAGTCTTTGATGACGGACTTGTCATAGAACTCGGGATGAAGCTTTGTGTAGCTACCGCCGTGAATTTCGTCATATTCCTGGCCACCGTGATCTGGCAAAGGCTGACCCGGGACCTGCCGGCCCGCCAGACCTCGCCCATAAGTAAAGACAGTGGGCATTAGGACGTTCACTGCACCTCTTTGCTGCAGAGTGTCCAAACATTTCTCAACCCCCTCGTCCACAAAGGAACGAGCGCCAATCTGAATGGCAACGAATCTTTTCCCCTTCGAGGCTCTTGCACTCTTCTCATCAGACTGCGCCCGGTTCGCCAGAGGGGCCGTTGGAGCGGAGGGAATAGCGAAGCTCCGGCGCATGGCGGCAAACATCAACTGGAACGCACCGACTTCTTTAAGAAACGTGCGACGGGACTTATCGGGGTTCTTCTCCTCTGAATCGAGCATTTTTCTCCTTTTGCTCTTGTCCGCAACCGCTCCCGCAACGAAATGAGCGCGAATGACGGATCATCTCGCACTGGATCAAAAAGCTCAAGAGATTTAGTACGCTTGCCAAGCTCTCAACCCCATTTTCTTGCCTCTTGATAAATTGAAGGGTAGCGACGATTACCGATCCGGTTTGGACCTAGCTACCAATTTGCGAAATGGCAGCACAAGGGCCTTTTCACATCGCTCAATTTTCTTTGCGGGAGAAAGGCAAAATGCTTTACGATCGGCATGAATTGAGGAGGGTGGATCCGCGGATGAAACCAGTCCTGGAATTGCGCAGCCTGGTGAAGGACTACACGGGACAACGCGCTTTGGCCGGTATTTCCCTTTCGATTCCACGAGGAAGCTTCTTCTCTCTGCTCGGTCCTTCGGGCTCTGGGAAAACCACCACACTCCGGATGATTGCCGGCTTTGAAGAACCAACATCGGGCGACGTTCTTATCAACGGAGAGGTCGTCAACTGCCGCAAGCCGTACGAGCGTAACGTGAGTACAGTTTTTCAAAGCTACGCTCTTTTCCCGCACCTCTCGGTCCGCTCCAACATTGAGTTTGGCCTCAAGCGTCATGGAATCGCCGATAGTGAGGCTCGGGTGGTGGATGCAATCAAGCTTGTGGGACTGATCGGCAAGGAGGGGCGGCGCCCGGCACAACTGTCAGGCGGCGAGCGCCAGAGAGTGGCACTCGCTCGCTCCCTAGTGTTGGCTCCGGATGTGCTTTTGCTGGACGAGCCTTTGGCCGCCCTCGATCGCAACCTGCGTAAGCAAATGCGAGCTGAGCTCAAGACTATGCAGCGGCGAGTCGGAATCACTTTCTTGCTGGTCACTCACGATCAGGAAGAAGCGCTTTCCATGTCCGATCAACTGGCCGTCATGAACGAGGGGCGTATCGAGCAAATCGGTTCTCCGGAAGAAGTGTACTTGCACCCCCGGAGCAAGTTCGTGGCTGGATTCCTCGGAGCAGTGAACTGGATCGACGGAGTTGGTGTGCGGCCCGAGGTTACTCGGCTGGCGCGCGAATCACAGAATCACGGCTCGAAGTCCTTTCCGGCGATAGTCACAGACTCGGTGTTCCTGGGTGACTGTTTCCAAGTGGTCGTGCGCCTGAATAGCGGCGAAGAGGCGGTGGCGCAGGTGCATCGTGGTTCCACGGTTTTCCAGCCTGGGGAGGCAGTCCATGTTTGCTGGAACCCCGCCGATGAAATCACCGTCTCATGAAACTCCGCTTCTGGTTCATCCTGCCTACATGGGTGTGGCTCACGGGGCTCTTCGGAGCCCCTTTTGCTATCGTGCTTGCCTACAGCTTTCTGACGCGCGGCTACTACGGCGGCGTGGTTCAGCCTTGGACGCTGGAGAACTATCAGCGGCTTGTTGACCCTCTGTACCTGCGCATTCTGCTGCGCTCTTTCATCATGGCGTTTGCCGCGACCGGACTGTGCCTGATCCTGGCATTTCCAGCGGCGGTCTTCATCTCACGTTCGGCGAAACACAAGCACCTTTATATACAACTGGTCATGCTACCGTTTTGGACGAGCTTTCTGGTCCGCACTTACGCTTGGTTGTTCCTATTGCGCGACACCGGTCTTGTCAACACTGTTCTGCAAAGAGTGGGGATCATCCATAGCCCGCTTCCCCTGCTCTACAACGACGGAGCTGTGCTTCTGGGACTCGTCTATGCATATCTTCCCTTCATGGTATTGCCGATCTATGCCACTTTGGAACGGCTGGACCCATCGTTGCCAGAGGCAGCCGCGGATCTGGGCGCGCGACCATGGGCCACGCTGCTGCATGTCATCGTGCCTTTGTCGCGACCGGGCATCGTCGCCGGCGCGGTGTTGGTGTTCATTCCTTGTCTCGGAGCTTATCTCACTCCGGACCTACTTGGCGGGGGGCGCACCGTCCTGGTCGGCAATCTTGTACAGGCGCAATTCACGACCGGCCGCGACTGGCCCTTCGGGTCCGCGGTGTCGATGATCTTGATGCTGTTGGTCACCATATTGGTGTGGGCCTTCCTGCGCCGGGAAAGCGAGCACCTCGCGTGAAGCGGTGGTTGACAGTGTACGCTGTTGGTTTCTTCGCTTTCTTACACCTACCTCTGCTTACTCTGGCGGTGTTCAGCTTTAATTCATCGCGCTTTACAGTATGGGAACGTTTTTCGCTCGACTGGTACCGGGCTATTTTCCGCGATCCCCAACTCATAGAAGCCACATGGAACAGCACGATCGTCGCGATCGTCGCCACGGCGATTTCCACCGTGGTCGGCACACTTTGTGCCTATGGCCTTTGGAAGCGTGGATCACGCCTGGTGACCGGAACACTCTACCTCTCGCTCGTGACCCCAGAGATTGTGACCGGCATTTCATTGCTAGCACTGTTTCAATGGATTTTCCGGTGGCTGCACTGGCATCTCGGGCTGTACACGGTCATTCTCGCGCATGTCGCATTTTCGATTGCCTATGTCGTAATTGTGGTCTCCGCCAGGTTGAGGACGGTGAGCCGGAGCCTTGAGGAGGCCGCCATGGATTTGGGTGCAAACGAATGGGAAGCCTTTTTCTATGTAATCCTTCCGGCGCTCGGCCCGGGGATTGTGGCGGCAGCTCTCCTTGCACTCACCGTTTCCTTTGATGACTTCGTTATCACCAGCATGGTCGCGGGAGTGGATTCGGAAACCTTGCCCATGGTGATCTACGCAATGGCTCGGCGGGGGGCAAGTCCGGTGATCAACGCCATATCAGCGCTGGTCACCGTATTCTTTGGAATATTTGTTTTGATTTCCGAGCGGATTCGCGAATCATGAATCGGCGTTACTTCTTGTTAGGAATGGCGACTCTGGCAGGTTGTCGGCGAGACGTGCGCCCCCGGTTGAATGTCTATAACTGGTCTGCTTATGTCGCACCCGACACAATCTCCAATTTTGAAGCCGAGTTCGGGGCGCGGGTGCGTTACGCCACATATGAAAGCAACGAAGAGATGCTGGCGAAAGTCGTCACCGGCAACTCCGGATGGGACATAGTCTTTCCGACCTACACCCGGTTGAAACCAATGCTTGACTACGGACTGCTGCAACCGCTTCGCCACGAGTGGTTGACCAATCTTCCGAACCTTGATCCCCGATTCCGAGCGCCCATCTGGGATCGCGACCTCAAGTGGAATGTCCCATACATGTGGTTTGGGACAGGCATCGCCTACAACCGAAGCCTGCAACCCTCACCCACCCGCTGGGCGGATTTGTGGGACCCGCGCCTCAAAGGACGATTGACCATGTTGGACGATCCAGAGGATATGCTCGGCGCGTGTTTGAAGAAACTTGGACTTTCCTTCAACGCCACCGATCCGGGGGAGCTGCGACGCGCTAAACAGGAAGCGCTCGCGCAGAAAAAGCTGGTGCAGGCGTACTTGAATGCAGAAGTCCGAGACCTGCTCGTCTCGGGTGATGTTTTGGCCGCCCAGCTGTGGGCCACGACCGCACAGCAGGCGATCGA
>Ga0157374_10000345_pt1 | contig 42866 bp, 43 predicted proteins | sample M25metaG_FD_115308 | JGI IMG/M metagenome (GOLD analysis project Ga0157374, IMG submission 115308) | Miscanthus rhizosphere microbial communities from Kellogg Biological Station, Michigan, USA - M2-5 metaG | ecosystem: Host-associated > Plants > Roots > Rhizosphere > Soil | place: USA: Michigan...
CCATAGCGAGTCGGCCCCACCCCTTCCCATCCCGAACAGGACCGTGAAACGACTCCACGCCGATGATAGTGCGGATTGCCCGTGTGAAAGTAGGTAATCGTCAGGCTCCTCCATTGAAAACCCCCGGCTCGCGACACGCAGACCGGGGGTTTTTGCTTTGGGCGAACCGATCGCGATCGCTGGCGCCGGACATCGCAAACGCTTGACGTACTGTATGGATATACAGTAAAACATGTCATCATGGACATGCGCGATGACGAATATCCCGTTGCCCCACCGGCGCCCCGTAAGGGCCGGGGCGCCGTCACGAATATTCAGGGACGATATGAGCGCGACGAACGGGAAGCGTTCGAGGACGGTTGGGCGCCCGACAGCGAAGACGGCGGCACTTCGCCCCTCAAAACCCAGGTTTTCGAGGAACGCGCGAAAAGCATTCTCACGCACAACGCTTCCCCGGATATTCCGTTTCGCGTTTCGCTCAATCCTTATCGCGGCTGCGAGCACGGCTGCATCTATTGCTTCGCCCGTCCGACTCACAGCTATCTAGGTCTGTCGCCAGGCCTCGACTTCGAAAGCCGGATCTACGCAAAAATCAATGCGCCCGAGCTGCTGCAGCGCGAACTGCGGAAAAAGAATTACATCCCCGAGCCTATCGCGCTTGGCGTGAACACCGATGCATACCAGCCTGTCGAGCGCGAACTGCTTCTCACTCGGCGCGTGATCGAAACGCTCCACGAATACGGGCATCCGTTCGCGGCGATAACGAAGTCCTCATTGATCGAACGTGACATCGATCTGCTCGCACCGATGGCCGCGCGCGGGCAAGTGATGGCCGCAATAACGGTCACCACGCTCGACGCGGAGATCGCCCGTACGCTCGAGCCGCGTGCGGCCACACCGGCGCGCAGGCTGCGTACGATCCGCACGCTCAGTGACGCCGGCGTCCCCGTCGGCGTTAGCGTTGCGCCAGTCATCCCATTCGTGACCGAACCGGACCTCGAGCGCGTGCTGGAGGCGTGCGCGCAGGCGGGCGCAACGAGCGCGAGCTATATCGTCTTGCGCCTGCCCTGGGAAGTGGCGCCGCTTTTCAAGGAATGGCTCGCAGCCCATTTTCCGCAGCGCGCCGATCGCGTCATGGCGCGCATTCACGACATGCGTGGCGGCAAGGATTACGACGCTTCGTTCGCGCACCGCATGAAAGGCGAGGGCGCCTGGGCGCAATTACTCAAGCAGCGGTTCGACAAAGCGGTCAAGCGGCTGGGACTCAACGAGCGGCGGCACGGCATTCTCGATATGTCCCAGTTCAAAACGCCGGCACTGCCCGTGGCGCCGAACGCTCAACTGAGCCTTTTTTAACCGCGGCCGCCCGGCTACTGTTCGAGCGACTTCGCCGTATCGTCGTGCGATTCGAAATAGGTTTCGAATGTCACAGCGAGGCCTGCCATCAAAAGCAACGCGCCGATGAAAAGGGAAAAGATAACGACGAACACGACGGCCCAGCCTGAGCGATTGCGCTGGTCCGATCCTGCATTGAACTGGGCATCCCATTTGTGGTCGGGCCGCAGGCCATAGACGATTGCCGAGAGGAACGCGGCCAGCAGGGACACCGCGCCGGGCACTGCGAGCGCCCATCCGAGAGGCGAAGCGCGCATCGTCGCAACGAGCAGCAAGATGCCAGGTATGCCGAGCAGCGTTCCGAACAGATGAGCCCAGCCGAACGGGTCACGCGCGCCGTAGAGATAAAAGCGATGCGCGCCCAGAGCGCCGAGCACGAAGGCCAGCGTCGCCGTAAGCGTCTTGGAGCGAAAACGCTGCATGCTGCGGGAATGAGGTCCTGACATAGCGTGGCAAGAGGTTGGGCTATTGAATGCGGTCGAATGTTCAGCGATGCGGATATCGCGCGCATGCGCGGCAGCCTGCTGCGAAGCGCATTTTACGCTCCGTGACGGGCCGGGGCGCCGTTGAGGCGGCCGATGGCAAGCGCCTGCGTAAGTGTTTGTTATGGTTTCGATTTCCCGCTATAATCGAGCGTTTCAGTGGTTCCGAACCCCCGGATTTCAAGGATTACAGCATGGTCATCATCCGCTTGGCTCGCGGCGGCTCGAAGAAGCGCCCGTTTTACAACATCGTTGCAACTGACTCGCGCAGCCGTCGCGATGGACGTTTCATCGAGCGCGTGGGCTTTTACAACCCCGTCGCCACGAAGGGCGAATCGCTGCGTATCGCGCAGGACCGTCTGACGTATTGGCAAGGCGTGGGCGCGCAACTGTCGCCGACGGTCGAACGTCTCGTCAAGCAAGCGCAAAAGGCGCAGCCGGCTGCTTGATCGCGGTTTTCGCGGTTTGCAGACGTGACATCGGACCGTTCGTGAGACCGAGGAATCTCCATGCCGGCTCATGATTCGAGCGGGTCGTCGAGCCCCAAGCCGCGTTCGAAGCCGGGTGCTCGCAACGCGGCGTCGCCGTTCGGTGCATTCGTGCGGAAGCCGCTTGAACGCGAGGCAGAGGCTGGCGAGCAGCCGCGGGCGGTCGCCGATACAGAGAATTGGCCTGATGACGCGGTCGAAGTCGGTGCTATCGTCGATGCCTACGGGCTGAAGGGTTGGGTCAAAATCGCTCCGCACGCCGGTGGCGCGCAAGGCGGCGAAGCGTTGATTCACGCGAAGTGCTGGTGGCTTGCCAAGGGGCGGGAACGCAAGGCTGGCCAAACCATTCAGGCAAAGGTGCATGGCGATAGCGTCGTCGCGCATCTCGCGGGCTTGGCCGACCGGGACGACGCGTTGGCATTGCGTGGCTTTCGCGTGTTCGTGCGCCGAGCCGATTTTCCGGTGCTCGATAACGACGACGAGTTCTATTGGGTCGATCTGGTCGGCCTCGACGTCGTCAACGAGGCCGGCGAGGCGCTTGGCCGGGTTGCCGACTTGATCGACAACGGTGCGCATTCGGTCCTGCGGGTCGAATATCCGTCGGTTGGCAAGGACGGCCAGCCGGTGAACGGCGAGCGGCTCATCCCGTTTGTCGGTGTGTATGTGAAAACGGTGGACCGGACGGCAAAACGCATCGTTGTCGACTGGCAAACCGATTACTGAGCGATTACCGAGCTCGATCGAGACAAGGGAGCGCGATGCAGTTCGATGTCGTCACGCTCTTTCCGGAAATGTTCCGTGCGGTGACGGAGTGGGGCATTACCAGCCGTGCCGTGAAACAAGGGCGTTTCGGTTTGCGCACATGGAATCCGCGCGATTTCACGACCGACAACTATCGTACGGTGGACGACCGACCGTACGGCGGCGGCCCGGGGATGGTCATGCTGGCCAAGCCGCTCGAGGCCGCAATCGGCGCCGCGAGAGCGGCGCAGGCGGCGCAAGGCATTGCCGGCACGCGCGTGGTCATGATGTCCCCTCAGGGAGAACGCCTCGACCACGAGCGTGTCATGCGATTCGCCGGCGAGCCGGGGCTCGTGTTGCTTTGCGGTCGGTATGAAGCGATCGATCAGCGGCTCATCGAGCGCTGCGTCGACGAGGAAATCAGTTTGGGCGACTTCGTGCTCTCGGGTGGGGAGTTGCCGGCGATGGCCTTGATGGACGCCGTCGTGCGTCATCTGCCGGGGGTGCTCAACGATGCACAATCGGCGGTGCAAGACAGCTTCGTGGACGGACTGCTCGATTGTCCGCACTACACGCGGCCCGAAGAGTACGAGGGGATGCGTGTGCCGGACGTGCTGCTCGGCGGACATCACGCTGAAATCGAGCAGTGGCGCCGCCGCGAGGCGCTGAGAAATACCGCGGCCAAGCGGCCCGATTTGATCGAGCGCGCGAGGCGCAACAAGATGTTGAGCCGTGCCGACGAGGCATGGCTCGCAACCCTTGCCAAGACGTCTCCAAAAACCTGAGAAGGTTCGAGGCGACGATGGCGGGGGCAGGCGGTGCCGGGCGATATGATCGGCACCAGGATGTGAACCCATCCTCTATCGGGGCCGCGCGCGGTGCATCTCGGATGCTCGGGCCGGCAGAACGCCGACAAGATGGCTTAAGGAGTCAGTGATGAATCTGATTGCAAAACTCGAGCAGGAAGAGATCGAGCGCGTGCTCGCCGGCAAGACCGTCCCCGAATTCGCCCCTGGCGACACGGTGATCGTCAACGTGAACGTCGTGGAAGGCAACCGCAAGCGCGTTCAGGCTTATGAAGGCGTGGTGATCGCGAAGCGCAACCGCGGCTTGAACTCGTCGTTCATCGTTCGCAAGATCTCGTCGGGCGAAGGCGTCGAGCGTACGTTCCAGACGTACTCGCCGCTGTTGGCGAGCATCGTCGTCAAGCGCCGCGGCGACGTGCGCCGTGCGAAGCTTTACTACCTGCGCGAGCGTTCGGGCAAGTCGGCTCGAATCAAGGAAAAGCTGGTCTTCAAGGACCGCGCTGCTTCCTGAGCGTAAGAGCTGTAAGAAAAAGCACCCGTTCGGGTGCTTTTTTGTTTGTCGGTCCAAAATATCGGTATTGCGTCGATCGCCTGTGAGAGACCCCTTTGATCCGTCCTGTCTTTGAACCCGAGGCGCTGCCAATCGAGTCCACGGGTGCCGATTTGCCCGTCGTTCCGCCCGAGCGACTGACACCCGACGGACTGCGTGCGCGCTTTACCCAGCGCCTCGTCTGGGCACCCGAGCCGACCGATGTCAATTGGCGCGAGCCGGGGGATCCCCGCGCAGCCGCCGTCCTCATGCCGCTCGTCGTGCGCGACGAAGGTCTTACCGTGTTGCTCACGCAGCGGGCCGATCACTTGAGCGACCATGCGGGCCAGGTCAGCTTTCCCGGCGGCAGACGCGAACCGGAAGACGAGAATGCGATCGCAACGGCGCTGCGCGAAGCGCAGGAAGAAGTATCGTTGGCGGCGGAGCGCGTCGAAATCCTCGGCGCACTACCCGATTATCTGACGGGCACGGGTTTTCGCGTGACACCGGTGGTCGGACTCGTGCATCCGCCGTTTAGCGTCGAAGCCGATACGCTCGAGGTCGCGGAGATTTTCGAGGTCCCGCTTGCATTCCTAATGGATCCTGCGCATCACGAAGTTCGATTGCTGCGATGGGAGGGCGGCGAGCGCCGCTTCTTTTCGATGCCGTACCCTCGGCCGGGAACCAGCGGTCACTACTTCGTCTGGGGCGCCACCGCGGGCATGCTGCGCAACTTCTATCGCTTTTTACTGGCGTGAGGCCGAGCGTACCTGGCAATCCGACGACTTTCGTGTCGCGCGCACTCCCTACAGGCGGCCCTGTGCTATCGTTACGCGACAAATGCAAATAACTTGAATTGGTACGGCGCGTCGCATGACCTTTTTCTCCGTATTACTGGCTCTCGTCATCGAACAGCTACGTGCGCTGTCGCCGAACAATCCGGTGTTCGCACTGCTTCAATATCATGCTGAATGGGCCGCTCAGGGCTTCGACGCGGGCAAGAAAAAGCACGGCATACTGGCATGGCTGGTCGTCGTCCTTCCATGGACGCTCGCCGTCGGCGCCGTCTATTACCTCCTTTATCGAATCAGTTTCGCGCTGGCGTTTCTCTGGAACGTCGTCATCGTTTATTTCACGCTGGGTTTTCGGCAGTTCAGCCATTACTTCACCGATATCCATCTAGCGCTCAATAATGACGATGTGCCGCGCGCACGGGAAATCCTCAGTGAATGGACGGGTATCGAGACGGTCGACATGCCCGTCGTCGAAATCGTCCGGCACACGCTGATACACGCGGTGGTGGCCTCGCATCGCCATGTGTTCGGGGTCTTCTTCTGGTTTCTCATCCCCATCGGACCGGCAGGTGCGGTGTTGTACCGTGTTTCCGAATATCTTGCCCGCGCCTGGTCCGTACCGGCTGGAGAGCGGACCGTGGCTTTCGGTACATTCGCGCAGCGCGTGTTCTTCGTGATGGATTGGGTGCCGGCGCGCCTCACTGCACTTGGCTTCGCCATCGTCGGCAATTTCGAGGACGCGATCTATGCATGGCGCAATCACACGCGCCAGTGGCCGGACGCCAACGATGGCGTGTTGCTCGCGGCCGGCAGCGGCGCGCTCGGCGCGCGCCTCGCGGGGCCGCTTGCGGAACCGTCGAGCCTCGATGCGCTCGTCGCGCCCGACGGCGGTCCCATTCCCGTTGGCGACGACTGCACGCCGCGTACGCTGCAATCGGCCGTCGGGCTCGTGTGGCGAGCCGTCATCCTCTGGATGATCCTGCTGCTCATGCTGACGATCGCGGTCTGGCTGGGCTGATCGGCGCTATCGATCGCTGGCGCCGGCGGCCCGCGGCGGGGCCGCGCCGCGCATCGACGGCTTGAACTTCACTGCTCGTCAAGGCTGCGCGGCGCGCCGCATTGCCAGCATTGCGTGAACTGCGCTTCCAGCGTCTCGCCGCACCTCGCGCATCGCCACGGCAAGCTGCCGGCAGGCGGCCCGCTGATCGCCGCTTCGATAATTTTTCTTGCCAATGCTTCGTCGCGCTCATCGACGAGCCAGAGCTCGGGTGCGCATTGGTCCGCCGGGATTTCCCCGAGCGCCCCGTTCAGATAACGGTTGTGCAGTTCGCAAGGGATACCGGCGATGCTCAGCAGGTTCACCCAATGTTGACCCGTTACGGCGTTCGGAGCGAGCGTCAGCTTGAGCATGGACAGACCTTGGCGGGGCGGTATGTCGCTACCGAACTATCTGGCCGGCTTCGTGCACGAGCTGCGCGTACAGCGCGTGGCGCTCGCGCGCGATCCGGCCCGCGGCCACGGCTTCGAGAATCGCGCAGCCGGGTTCATGCAGGTGACGGCAGTTGTAGAAGCGGCAATGGGGCAGCAGTGGCCGAAATTCCGGAAATGCCCGCTCGAGCCGGCCCTCGGTCAGATGGTGCAGGCCGAATTCTTGAAAGCCCGGCGAGTCGATCAACGCCCCCCCGCCGGGTAGCGGATAAAGACGCGTGAACGTCGTCGTATGGCGGCCGCTATTCAACGCCGTCGAGATTTCGCGTGTGGCCGCCTCGGCATCCGGCACGAGCATATTCACCAGTGTCGATTTGCCCATGCCCGATTGTCCGAGCAGTAGCGTCGCATGCCCCGCGAGTCTCGCGCTGAGCCTCTCGCGCGCTTCGTCCGGCCGCGTTTTGATCGACAGCTCGACGATGTCGTAGCCGAGCGAACGGTATGGCGCAAGCCGGGCCCGCGCCGGTGCGAGCGCGCGCTCGACGTCGGTCTTGTTGAGTACGATGAGCGGCGCGAGCTCGTTCGCTTCGGCCGCGACGAGCGCGCGCCCCAGCAAATCCTCGCTGAAGTGCGGCTCGGTCGCGAGGACGATCAGCAACTGGTCCAGGTTGGCGGCGAAGAGCTTCGACTTGTACTGGTCGGAACGATAGAGCAGGTTGCGACGCTCGCCGATTTCGACGATCACGCCTTGATCGGCCGAGCTCTGCTCGTAGACGACGCGATCGCCGACAGCGACTTCACTCTTTTTGCCGCGCGGAAAGCATTGCACCAGGGCGCGCGTATCTCCGCCGGGCGCGACGAGATAGTGGCGTCCATGAGCCGCGATGACGAGCCCCTCGGCGCGCTGGCCGACTTCCGGATGTCGCACCGGTTTGACGAGCGGGGCCGTCATACGTGCCGCAGCAGGCGGTCGATGCGCTGCGATGCCGGTGGGTGCGAGTAGTAAAACGCGGTGTAGACCGGATCCGGCGTCAGCGTGGAAGCGTTGTCCTCGTACAGCTTGACGAGCGCATTGACGAGCTCTCGCGCATCGGTCTGGCTGGCCGCGAACGCATCGGCCTCGAACTCGTGCTTGCGCGAGCTCAGGCTGCCGAGCGGGGTGACGAAGAAGAGGAACACGGGCAGCGCCAGGAAAAAGAGCACGAGCGCGAGGCCATTGTTGCTGGCCGCGAGCCACGGCGTGACGCCGAGCCCTTCATAGAACCACGTGCGCTGCGAGAGCCAGCCCAGCAGCGCAAGCAAAGCGAGGCTGATTGCAAACGTCACGACCATCCGTTTGACGACGTGCCGGCGTTTGAAATGGCCGAGTTCGTGCGCGAGCACGGCTTCGATTTCGCTGCCGCTCAGACGTGCGAGCAGCGTATCGAAGAACACGATGCGCTTAGCGGCGCCGAAGCCGGTGAAATACGCGTTGCCGTGCGCGGAGCGACGGCTGCCATCCATCACGAAGAGTCCCTTGGCCGCGAACCCGCAGCGGCGCATCAGCGCCTCGATGCGGTTTTTGAGCGCCTCGTCCGTCAGCGGTTCGAACTTGTTGAACAGCGGAGCGATGAGCGTCGGATAGAGCACGAGTACGGCCAACTGGAAGACGACGAGCACGATCCAGGCCCACAGCCACCAGAGGGCGCCCGCCTGCTCCATGAGCCAGAGCACGACGAAAAGAAGCGGCAAGCCGAATGCGGCACCGAGCGCCGTTCCCTTGGCCAGATCGGCGAAGAAAATGCCTCGCGTCATACGGTTGAAGCCGAAGCGCTCCTCGACGACGAACTGCCGATAGTAGTCGAACGGTATATCGATGACGCTCGTGATGCCGATCACGAGTGCTACCAGCGCGATCTGGGCGAGATACCCGTGGCCGAGCAGGCCCGTTACGCCCACGTTGAGCGCCTGGACGCCGCCGAGCAGCGTGAGCGCGATGGTAAGCGCGGCACCCGCGACGACCTCGATCATCCCGAGCCGCGTGCGCACGACGGTATAGTCGGCTGCGCGCTGATGGCCGGCCAGCGTGATCGTGCCCGCAAACTGCTTGGGCACCGCACTCCGATGCGCCGCGACGAAACGGATCTGGCGCGAGGCGAGCCAGAGTTTCGTCCCGACCATGGCGAGCACGGTGACGGCAAAAACGACGGTGAAGTAGAAAGAGGGCATCGGGGAAGTCCGTTGTATCTATGCGAGAATTATAGGGTTTCGCCGAAAGGGCGAGTGGGCTCACCCGCACACGGGCGTACGCCCCGAATTATTCCGTAACCAGGACTGCTTTCATGACTGAAATTGTCGAACCCGTCGGCGAGCCGGCGCTCGTCCGCAGCGAGATGAACCTCATCTGGCTCGATATGGAGATGACGGGGCTCGAGCCCGATACCGACCGCATCATCGAAATCGCAGTCGTCGTCACCAATTCGACGCTCGAGAAGGTCGTCGAGGGGCCCGTTCTCGCGATTCACCAAAGCGACGAGACGCTCGACAAAATGGACGATTGGAACAAGAACACGCACGGGCGCTCGGGTCTGATCGAGCGGGTGCGCGCGTCGACGGTCACCGAGGACGCCGCCACCGAGCAGATCCGCGCCTTTCTCGCCGCTTATGTGCCGCCCGGCAAATCCCCCATGTGCGGCAACTCCATCTGCCAGGACCGCCGTTTCATGGCGCGCTGGATGCCCGAGCTCGAGCGTTTTTTCCACTATCGCAATCTGGACGTGAGCACGCTCAAGGAACTGTGCCGGCGGTGGCAGCCGACTGTCTACAAAGGCTTTCAGAAGCGCGCGATGCATACGGCGCTCGCGGATATCCACGAGTCCATCGACGAACTCAAGTACTACCGTCAGCATTTCCTCGTCGTTTCGCCGAGCGCTCCCGTCGAAGGCGCCTGAGCCGCCTGATGGGCCCGGGCGTCGGACATCACGCGCGCGCGGGCCGCTGCGCACTCTTCGGCCGGAACGCCGCGACCACATCGGCGTTCGTTTCGACATAGGGGCCGCCGATCAGATCGATGCAGTACGGCACCGCCGCGAAAATGCCGGGCACCGCGACCGTGCCCGTACTGTCGCGCAAGCCCTCGAGCGTCTCCTGAATCGACTTCGGCTGCCCCGGCAAATTGACGATCAGCGCCGCATGGGACGGCGTCTCGCGTATCACGGCGACTTGCCGCGAGAGAATCGCCGTCGGCACGAAATTGAGGCTGATCTGACGCATCTGCTCGCCGAAGCCCGGCATCTCCCGCGTGCCGACCGCAAGCGTCGCCTCGGGTGTGACGTCCCGTCGGGCGGGGCCCGTGCCGCCGGTCGTCAAGACGAGGTCGCAGCCGAGCTCGTCGACGAGCTCGATCAGCGTGGCGGAGATGGCCGGCGCATCGTCCGCGATCAGCCGTTTCACCGCTTGCCATGGCGAAACGATCGCTCTTTCGAGCCATGCCTCGAGCGCCGGGATGCCCTTGTCCTCGTACACGCCGCTCGTCGCGCGATCGCTCACCGAGACCAGGCCGATCACGATTTCGTCGGCGTGATTACGCGTGATTGTCGTCATCGTCGTCTTCCGTGGTGTTCGCCGGGCCCGCGTCGTCACTGGCTCCGCCTGCTTCACTCGCCGATTTGATCCACTGGAACACCTCACGGAAATAGCGCGGCGGCTTGCCCTCGCGCGCTTCCTTGCGGGCGTTGCGGATCAGCGTGCGGCCGGCTTGCGCATCCGCGCCCGGATGCGTGCGGAGAAACTCGGTCAGGGCCGAGTCGTCCGCGAGCAGTTTCTCCCTCGCCTGCTCGATCCAGTGAAGCTTCGCCGTCTCGGCCTTGTTCACGCCGCGATAGGCATCGAGCGCCGAGCGCAGCGCCGCCGTTTCGTCGTCGTTGAGCGAGCGCATGACCCGGCCGACATATTGCAACTGGCGCCGTTTGCCTTCGTGATCGGTGATGCGGCGTGCTGCGAGCACGGCATCCGCGAGGTCCTCAGGCATCGGCATGCGCTTGAGCGCGTCTTTCGGCAACTCGACCAGCGCGGCGCCGAGCGTTTGCAGCGCGAGCATCTCGCGCTTCAACTGCGATTTGCTGGGGCGATCGTAGCCGGTCTCTTCGTCGAGGCCGGCATCGGGCGTCTCGATCGGCTGAATACGGGTTTTGCGTGTCATGCGCGCCATTGTAGCTCGACGCGCCTGCCGTGACCCCGGCGGGCGATGCCCGAACGCATCGCGGCAACGTCCTCGGACGCGGACCTTGCTATGATCGCGGGGTACGACGAGGCGTAATCCCGGGCGCACGCCGGCAGTGCGGGCGCCGCAACGATGGAATCCATACCGGACGGCAATGACGATGGCAGCGGACACCGAAACCAGAGAACGCTTTTTCCCGCATACGCAAGATGAATTGAAAGAAATTGCGTCGGACATCCTGCGGCACGCGAAATCGCTTGGCGCGACGGATGCCGCGACCGAAATCTCGGAAGGCGACGGCTTGTCGGTATCGGTGCGGCGCGGGGAGGTCGAAACGATCGAGCACAACCGCGACAAGATGGTGGGCGTGACCGTTTTCATCGGCGCCAAGCGCGGCAATGCGAGCACGTCCGATTTCTCGAAGCAGGCACTGCGCGACACGGTCGCAGCCGCTTACAACATCGCGCGGTTCACCGCGGAAGATCACTGCGCCGGTCTCGCCGAAGCGGAGCTGCTCGAGACTTCGCCGCCGGATCTCGATCTCTATCATCCGTGGGAATTGAGCGCCGAGGATGCCGTCGAAATTGCCCGCCGCGCCGAAGACGCCGCGTTCGCCACGGATCCGCAGATTCGCAATTCCGAGGGCGCGAGCGTGTCGGCGCAGCATTCGCAATTCGTATTGGCGACGACGCGCGGTTTTCTCGCCGGCTATCCCTATTCGCGCCACTATGTCGCCTGTGCGCCGATCGCGGGCAGCGGCCGCCACATGCAGCGCGACGATTGGTACAGCTCGAAGCGTAGCGCCGAGGAGCTTGCGCCTGCCGAAGCGGTCGGCCGGTACGCGGCCCAGCGGGCGCTGGCGCGGTTGAACGCGCGACGCATCGATACGCGCAAGGTGCCGGTCCTGTTCGAAGCGCCGCTGGCCGCCGGCCTGCTCGGCGCGTTCGTGCAGGCGACGAGCGGCGGCGCGCTCTATCGCAAGACATCGTTTCTCGTCGACAGTCTGGGCAAACCGGTCTTCGCGCCGCATGTGCAGATCGTCGAGGAGCCGCATTTGCCGCGCGCGATGGGCAGTGCCCCCTTCGATGAGGAAGGCGTCCGTACGAAGCGGCGCGCCGTCGTGAAAGACGGCGTGGTGGAGGGCTACTTCCTGTCGACGTATTCCGCGCGCAAGCTCGGCATGCAAACGACGGGCAATGCCGGAGGCTCGCACAACCTGTCGCTCGCGAGCTCGGCCACGCGGCCCGAGCACGACTTCGAGGCCATGCTGAAGCAGCTCGGCACCGGCCTCCTGCTCACCGAATTGATGGGCCAGGGCGTCAACTACGTGACAGGCGACTATTCGCGCGGTGCGTCCGGCTTCTGGGTCGAAAACGGCAAGATTCAGTACGCAGTCGAGGAAATCACCGTCGCCAGCACGCTACAGGAGATGTTCCGCAATATCGTGGCGATCGGCGCCGATACGATCGTCCGCGGCACCAAGCAGACGGGCTCGGTGCTCATCGAACAAATGACGGTAGCGGGGCAGTGAAGGCGGCTCAGCCGATGCGCCGGTAAATCACGCGCGCGTAGTCGAAGCCGTCGTCACCCTCTTTGCGGTGGGTGTCGCGCGACACGATCTGCCATTGCGCGGGATCGGGTGCCGGAAACGTCGCGTCGCCTTCGAACTCGGCTGCGATCTCGGTCACGATGAGTTTGTCGGCGAGCGCGATTCCCGCTTTGTAAAGCTCGGTGCCGCCGATCAGGAACGCCTCGGGGGCGCCACCGGCGGCGGCGAGCGCCAATGCCTCCTGCATGCCCGTCGCCGTTTCACAGCCTTCGAATCGACGCGTTGCGTCGCGCGTTACGACGATATTGCGACGACCGGGCAGCGGCCGGCCGATCGATTCGTGCGTTTTTCGGCCCATGATGATGGGCGCGCCCATGGTCGTGCGCTTGAAGAATGCGAGATCTTCGGGCAGGTGCCAGGGGAGTTGGTTGTTGCGGCCGATCACGCCGTTGCGGGCGCGAGCGACCAGAATGGTCAGCGTCGTCATCGAAAAGCGAAAAACCGAAAGCCAAGGTGTGGCGATTTTACGCGACGCTCGCTCACCGCTCGTGCAGCGTCGTGGGCTGCGCGCCGTGTGCGGGATCATGCTGCCGCTCTTTGGCTGGTTTCGATCGCCTTCAATCGCCGGAAGTGTCGCCCGTGGCCGACGGATTCGCCGCCTCGTCCTTTTCGCGCGCCGGTATCTCGCGCAGCCCGTGTGCGCCCATCAACCGATAGAGCGTCACGCGCGAAATACCCAGATCGATCGCGGCTTCGTTGAGCCGATTCCGATGCCGTAGCAGCGCTGCTTCGATCGCGCGTTTTTCGGCGTCGTCGCGGGCCTGGGCGAGCGTCGTCGTTTCTTGCGCCGTGAACTCCGCGAGGCCAAGATCCTGCGCGGAAATGAGCTTGCCCTCGGCCATGACGATGGCGCGCCGCACGCGATTGATCATCTCGCGTACATTGCCGGGCCAATTGTAGTTGTGCATCGCCTCGACGGCCGATGGCGCGAAGCCGCGAATTCTGCGTGCGCTGTCGGTTTTGAACTTGTGCAGCATGTGATGCGCGAGGATTTCGATGTCCTTGCCCCGCGCGCGCAGCGGCGGCTCGTCGATGCGCAGGACGCAGAGGCGATGGAACAAGTCGGCCCGGAACCGGCCGTCTTGCATGGCTTGCTCGAGATCGACGTGCGTTGCGGAGATGACCCGCACGTCGACGGCGATCGAATCGCGCCCGCCCAGCCGCTCGATCCGGCCTTCCTGCAAGAAGCGCAGCAGGCTCGCCTGGCTTTCGAGCGGCAAGTCGCCGATTTCATCGAGAAACAACGTGCCCCCGTGCGCGGCTTCCACGCGTCCGATCTTGCGCTGGTTGGCTCCTGTAAAAGCCCCGCGCTCATAGCCGAAGAGCTCCGACTGAAGCAGGTGGTGCGGAATCGCACCGCAATTGATCGCGATGAACGGCGCTTTTCGGCGCGGTGAGCGCTCGTGCAGCGCGAGTGCCGTCAGCTCTTTGCCGGTGCCCGATTCGCCGGAGATGAACACTGCGGCATCGGTGTTCGCTACTTTGCGGATAGTCCGAAACAACTGCTGCATCGCCTCGCAGGTGCCGACCATCTCGTCGTCGCCGGCCGATGCGAGGCCGGCCACCATATCGAGGTCGCAAAGCGTCACCATCCCGAACGCGTGGCCGACCAGGTAGTCGATGCTGGCATGCGGGACGGGCAGCTTCACGTAATCGAAGCAGTAATTCCGGATCAGGCGACGCACCTCTGGCTCGTCGAGCCGCTGTGCATTCGCGAGCGCGATCCAGCCAATGTGCTGCTGACGCAAACTCGGTTCGAGCGCGGCGAGATCGCGCGACGCGAGACGCGTGACATCGATGAGGCCCGCGTAGGGAAGGTCCGGGCGTGCGTACCGCCCAGCCTCGCTTGCCGAGCGCGCAATGAGCACATTCCAGCCGACGCCGGCGAGATGCGCGACGAGTGAGTCGTCCGGCGTTTGCGCCACGTAGATGAGCGTTCGCGTGTTCTTCTCGTTCATGTCGACGCCCCTCGCGTGCACGCTCGACACGGCGGACGTGCTGGCCATCAGTGGCGCAGCAGGGCTCAGATGAGTGGTTTCGCGCACGATGTCCCCGCGTGGTTCGACATGGAATGGAGGGGATATCGCGACGCGCGTAGCGAGCGCGCCTGCGCGCACCGATCGACCCGGAGCGTGTGCGCTGCGAGCCTATGTGCAGCGGCATGCGTTTTGTGCTGACGATGCCGCGCGTCTCTTGTCGAGATCGTTGACATGATTCTTCCCCCGGTTTGCGACGCCGCTCAGACGTGCTTGTCCTCCGTTTGCGAGCGCCGGCTGACTGCCCTGTTCGTGGTCCTTGTTGCGGCGGGTTATCCAAACGCCGACTGATCCCAGCGCTCGTTCACCCTTGCCGTATGTCTGCAAGCCTATGAGGATCGCAACGGAAACGCGCGTTGTCTTGCGCACATATCGACGCGCTTCGGATGTGCGGACCATCCGCCACCGCGATGCAATGTGCGAAGGCCGACATAGCGCGGGGGCATCGATCGGGACACGCGGTCTACGCTTGCCGTCGCGGTCATCCGGCGGTCTCGCGATCCGGCGGATGCGTTGCGCGCCGGATCGCTTGCCCGTTTAAAAAAGTGCCCGCCGGGGGACGGAGCACAAACCATACGGACGCCGCGGTGCTGCCGCCACCGCCTGCCCACGCGACATTCCCGCGGCTGGCGCCGGCGCCGGTGTTGGAATAGGTGCCGGACGTGCGAACTCGTCCCACAGCGTCACATAATGAGTCGACGCGCCGACGGGGAATCGTGCGGCTCTCGAATCAGCGAGCCGGGGCACCGGGGGGCACGCCATTTCGCGTGGAGGTGCGAAGCGATGCACATGCATGACGATGCCTCCGTTCTCCAAGCGAACGAGAGCGAAAGGCGTGCCATGAGGGCGAGATCCTTGCGGGAATTGGCATTCCATTGCGTCTCGTGCAACGGGCCGGCCGAGATGAAGCTGGATTGTTTCAGCAATGAAACGAACGGAAAAAATGCCGTATTGATAATGGTAATCGGGTAAGAAGCGCCCTGTCGCAAAACAGCCACGCGACGCGGTTAATGGAAAGAAGGGACGTTTCGGAAAGGCGCATGCCGACGTGCGCGATAACGGTGTTTCCAATTTGTTACATGCGTCCCGATCCGGAGCCGAGGCCCCTATAGTAAGCTTAGCAAGCAGTCTCATTCCGCGAATAAGGCTGATGCAACGGCCAATGCTATTAATAATTTGTTTCGGGGTCCGTAGTTTCACGGAGAGGACAGAGCGGCAGACTTCCGAGTCGTCGGTAAGTCGTTAGCGCGAAGACGCCATATTTTCGTCCTGCGCCGCCGGCACTATTCGTCATTGAAACGAGGGTTGGTCAATGGAACCCGCTACACGGCAATTGATTTACGTTACACGGGATGCGAATGCCCAATGGAGTGCGCAATTCCATCAACGTGGCTGGCATGTTGATGTAGTCGCGAACGCGCGCGAGGCGCGCCGCGCGATGCGCAGTGGCGAACCGGCGGGCGGTTTGCTCGACTTGTCGAGCCAATTCGACGAGCAGGAAATCGGTGCACTCGAAGCCTGCCTGACCGCGCCGCGCATCGGCTGGGTAGCCGCGGCCGCGCCCGGTCAGCTACAGGACACGGCGTTGCGCCGTCTCGTGCGCGACTATTGCTTCGACTATGTGACGATGCCGTCCGATGCGCGGCGCGTCGCCGATTCGGTAGGTCATGCGTACGGCATGGTCGTGCTCGCGCAGGCGGAAGAGGAAGGTGCCACGCGCGTGGGCGAAGGTCAGATGATCGGGTCATGCGACGCGATGCGCCAGCTTTTCCGCGCTATCCACAAGGTCGCCATGACGGACGCGCCGGTCTTCATCTCGGGCGAATCCGGAACCGGCAAGGAGCTGACGGCCGTCGCCATCCACGAACGATCGACGCGGCGCACCGAGCCGTTCGTGGCCATCAATTGCGGCGCGATTCCGCCGCACCTGTTGCAATCCGAACTGTTCGGGTATGAGCGCGGAGCGTTCACGGGCGCAAACCAACGCAAGATCGGGCGTATCGAAGCGGCGCATGGCGGCACGCTTTTTCTGGACGAGATTGGCGACCTGCCGCTTGAAAGCCAGGCGAGCCTGCTGCGCTTTTTGCAAGAAGGCCATGTCGAGCGTCTCGGGGGCCATGAAGCCACGCCCGTCGATGTACGCGTGATCTCGGCCACGCACGTCGATATGCATCGCGCGATGCTCGAAGGCCGTTTTCGCGCCGACCTTTATCATCGGCTGTGTGTGCTGCAAATCGACGAGCCGCCGTTGCGCGCGCGCGGCAAGGATATCGAGTTGCTTGCGCAGCATATGTTCGAGCGCTTCAAGAAAGATGCGAGCCGGCGTCTGCGCGGGTTCTCGCCCGATGCGATCGCCGCGCTGCATAACTATCGATGGCCCGGCAATGTGCGCGAACTCATCAACCGCGTGCGCCGCGCGATCGTCATGTCGGAAGGGCGGCTGATCACGGCCAGCGATCTCGAACTCGCCGATTACGTCGACGTGGTACCGGTCTCACTCGCGCAGGCGCGCGAGGCGGCCGAGCGGCAGGCGATCGAGCTGGCGCTGCTGCGCCATCGCGGGCGCCTCGGCGATGCGGCGCAAGAGCTTGGAATATCGCGGGTCACGCTTTATCGCTTGCTGAGCTCGCACGGCATGCGTCACATCGAAGTGCACCAAGGCTCGCAGCGATTGACGAGTTGACCGGGTAGCCGGGCGCGCGGAGCACCGGCCCGATCCGCGCGCCTTGGTAGAATCGCGTATTACCGCGAACCGGCGCAGGCTCCCGCCTGCCGAATCTTTCGATGAAACAGTATCTCGACCTGGTCCGTACGATTCTCGAAACGGGCACCTGGCAGGAAAATCGCACGGGGATCCGCACCATCAGCATGCCCGGCGCGATGCTGCGTTTCGACTTGCAACAGGGATTCCCCGCGGTCACTACGAAAAAGCTCGCATTCAAATCGGCCATTGGCGAAATGATCGGTTTTCTGCGGGCCTCCCGTAGCGCAGCCGATTTTCGCGAGCTCGGCTGCAAGGTCTGGGACGCCAACGCGAACGCCAATCCTCAGTGGCTCGCCAATCCCTATCGGGAAGGACCCGACGACCTGGGCGGCGTATACGGTGTCCAGTGGCGCCAGTGGCCGGCCTATAAGGTCCTTGCCGAGGACGCGTCGGCCCGCATCGAAGATGCCCGCTCGCGCGGCTACCGGATCGTGACCCGCTTCGAGGAAGACGGGGCCCCGAAGGTGCTGCTGTACAAGGCCATCGATCAGTTGCGTCAGTGTCTGGATACGATCATGCGCAATCCGACCGATCGCCGCATTCTGTTTCACGGCTGGAATCCGGCGGTGCTCGAGGAAATCGCACTGCCTGCGTGCCACTTGCTCTATCAGTTCATCCCGAACGTCGTGCGCCGCGAGATCTCGCTTTGCCTTTATATCCGCAGCAACGACGTAGGGCTCGGCACGCCGTTCAATCTCGCCGAAGGTGCCGCGCTGCTGACACTGATCGGCAGGCTGACCGGCTATACCCCGCGCTGGTTCACGTACTTCATCGGCGACGCTCACATCTACGAAAATCAGCTCGCGATGCTCGAGCGGCAACTCGAGCGCACGCCGTACGAGAGTCCGACGCTTTCGATCGCCGAGCGCGTACCGTCGTTCGCCGAAACCGGGCGTTACGAGCCCGAGTGGCTCGAAAAAGTCGAGCCATCCGATTTTTCGCTCGTCGGTTATCGACATCACGAGCCGTTGACCGCGCCCATGGCCGTTTGACGTTCTCTATCGATGGGAGAGCCGCTCGGCTCGAGTCGTGGAGATACGCCCGAAGTGAAAGAAGCCCACTGCGTGGCCGCAGTGGGCTTCTTCATTTCGTCTGCTCGGTATTCGAATCAGCCCTGATGGCGGTTCTCGTGGCCTTGCACTTGCGGGTGCTGAGGCTCGTGCGGCTGCGGCTGCGGTTGCGGTTGCGGCCTCGGTTGTTCGATGTGGGGCTGGGGCTGCGGCCTCGGCTGTTCGAAATGGGCTTGCGGTTGCGGTTGTGGCCTCGGTTGTTCCACGCGCGGCTGCGCTTGCGGCCTCGGTTGTTCGAAACGAGCTTGGGGTTGCGGCCTCGGTTGTTCGATGTGCGGCTGCGGTTGCGGCCGGGCCTCTTCGAAGCGAGGTTGCGGCTGTGGCTGCGCTCTGGGCTCCACACGCTGCGGCGCAGGCGCTTCGGTGCGGGGTTGCGGCGCGGCCTGCGGCCCTTGCGAGCGGGGCTCCATGCGTGGCTGGGGCACATGCGGCGATGCTTGCGGCTCGGCACCCGCCCCAGGTCGCGACATGGCCATCGGCGTTTGCGGACCGTGTTCCGGTGTGCGCTGCGCGCCTACCGGCTGCTGCGGTGAGCCAGGCTCGCCCCTGGCCGCGCCGGGTTGGGCCGCGGGCCCATGCTGCTGAGCGATGGGCGCGTGCGGTTGCGTCCACGTCGGTTCGTTGCGTACCGGCGCGGCGGCGCTTTGCGCACCTTCGACCGGACCGCGCTGGCTCGGCGGACGCGGCACGCCGTTGCTCGGTTGCGCTCGAGGTTGCAAAGCCGCCATCGGAGCATGGGGCTCTTGTTGCGGGGCGGGCCGGACACCGCCTTGCGCCGCGACGGCTGGCGCACCAGGGCCCGGGTGCGCCTCGTTTGCCGTTCGGTGTGGCTCGATGACAGGCGACTGACGCTCGACGATGCGCACGTTACGCGCGGGCCCCGGGTTGGCCGTCGGATGCGCCAATTGCGAGGCGACGCCGGCCGGCGGCGTGAGGTGGGCCACGGGGCGCCCGGCCCCGGGCACCTGCCCGCCGTTTTGGGCGAGCCGCTGCGCGAGCGGATCGCGGTAGACAGCAGGTATTGCCGGGGCACGCGTCGCAACGACGGGGCGCTCGCCGGCCGCGCCGGGAGGATGGTAGGTCGCATGGCGCAACCCCGGCACGTAGCTCTCACGTACCGGCGCGATGCCAGGCGCGCCGGGATGGAATTGAGCGTTGCGCAGCTGCTGCGGGTCGATTCGCTGCGCGACGTGAGCGACAGCGCGGCCCTGTACGAACGCGGCCGCCGGCACCGCCGTGACAGCGCCCGGTGCACGGTAGTTCACGTAGGTGTTGTGGATGTTCGTGATGTTGATGTTATTGACGTTGTTGATGTGCTGATTGTTGACGATGACCGTCTGATTGACCCGCTCGTAATACCGCGGACTCCATCCGCCGTAGCTCGGGCGCCAGACTTCGCCGGGACCGAGCGGGAACCACGCTACGCCCGGAGAGCGTGCGCCGCCGATGGATAGTCCGACGCTCCAACTGAAGCCACTGCCGCCCCCGCCGACAAACGCGACGAGCGCCGGTGCATAGACGGGCGGGGCGCTCACGACCGGGCCCGGGACCCAGCACCAGGACGAACCGGCGTAGGCCCAGCGCCCATAGTGATACGGGGCAAATCCCCACGGCGCGTCGTCGACCCAGGTCCATCCCCAAGGCGCGACCCACGCCCAATGACCGTCGTGGTAGGGCGCCCATCCGGCCGGAACCGCGCGCGGCACCCAGACCTCGCCATATTGCGGATCATCCCGCCACGTGCCATTGGCATCCAGATCTTCGTAGCCGGGAACCTCGCGCGAGACGTAGCGCGCCGAAATCGAGCGTTCCGCCGTGGCGTCGCGCGCTTCGGCCCATTGGTCGAAGGCATCGGGCGGCGGCGGTTGATCCTCGGCCGCGATCTGCAGATTGGTGCCGGAGAACGTCAACTGCTGTCCGGCCGTGAGCGGCATTTGGCCGTTATCGCCGTATGCCGTGACGGCGCCGCGCCGGACGGTGACCGTCGTCGTGCTGCCGTCAGGGGCGACATCGACGCGGTAGTCGCCGGGCTGTGTGACGGCGAGCGCCACGTTGGGCGTATCGACCTCATAGGCTGAGCCCGGTACGAGGTCGCGCACGTGCGTCGAAAGCGTGCCCTGCGTCACTTTCAACTGTGCGTTGCTGTCATCGAGATTCAGAATATCGAGATTGGTCGACGCGCCCAGGCGTACCGCCGTCGACCCGATATGCAGTTCGGAGCGTGCGTTTGCATCGTTCCAGAGCTGATCGCCCGTCGTGAGCGGGCGGTTGACCGAGGCGTAGGACCAGTCCGTCGCGCCGGCCGGCTCGGTCGTGACCGTACCCGCCATGTAGTTGAGCCGCGCGACGCGGCCGGGCGGATCGGCGCTTTGTCCGGCAATCGGTGCGTCGGGCGACGGGGCGCTCTGCGCGAATGAGGGGTGCGGCAGCGCCGCGAGCGCCGCGGCGACGGCTAGCGCACAGGCTGTCGCCCGATGAAATGTGACGAGAGGGGAGGTGGTCCGCGTTGTCATGATGATCTCGTAAGCGGGTGCAAGGTGTCGGCATCCGTGAGATCAATGTAGCGCGATCGCCTGTATCAAGGGTCGGTGTTTTGTAAATCCGCGCACGCCCCGTGTAACGAAAAATGTCGACGAACGCTGTTGCGCCCGGCGCCACGGGTTCTCATGCCGAGAGCATCGCCTCGAAATGGCGCCTGCCTGCTGGAGTCACCCGCAAGACGCGCGGCTTTTCCGCGCGCTCGACGCAGCCGCGTTCGCACCAATGCGTGAGCAACGCCGCGCCAAGCGCACCGCCCAGATGCGCACGGCGCTCGCTCCAGTCGAGACAGGTGCAGGCAAACCGCCTGCGACGCGTGCGTTGCCCCGCCGGGTCGATACCCCAGCGACGCAAGCCATCGTCGCCCGCATCGGTCGTATCCACGACGCCGTCGCGCTCGATCAGCCATCCCTTCGCGAGCAGGCCGTCGAACACGCGCACCGCCAACTCGCCGGCCATATGGTCGTAGCAGGTGCGGGCGTAGCGCAGATCGAGGGGCACTGTCCGTGCGGCACGCACGCTCGTGCGTTGCGGCGCGCTGACCTGGGCAACATTGGCCAGCGCTTCCAGCGCGGCGGCCACTTCGGGTGTCGCGATTCGGTAGTAGCGGTGTCGGCCGCGCACTTCGAGCGCCAGCAGCCCGCCTTCGGCAAGCCGCGCAAGATGCCCGCTCGCGGCCGACGGCGAAAGCCCTGCGATGAGCGTCAATTCGCCGGCTGGGCGTGCGCTGCCGTCCATCAGCGCCCATAGCATCGCTGCGCGGCCGGGATCCGCGAGCAGCGTCGCGATGCGGCTCAAGCCCGGGAAGTGGCCGCTTTCGCGGGGATCGTCGGTGAACGTGGAGGTCATGGATTGCTCCGGCGTATTGCGCTGAAGGTTTCACTTTACTCGCCGACGGCATTCGACGTTTCGGGGTGGGCTGAAATGTGGAATCCGGAGAGCGGCTTACTCGAATGCACCGCGAACCCTGAGGGCTGTTGCCCAAGCGGCTAGAATCGCAGTTCATGCAGTGAAGCGAGCGAGGTGGTTTGCGATGAAAGCATGGATAGCGGCGGTGTTGGCCGCATGCCTGTGCGCGGCATGCGCACAGGGAGGTGGCAGCAGCAGCGGCAGCGGCAGCGTCACGATGTACGGCACGATCGATACCGGCGTCACCGTTCGCAAGTAACGGCAATCGGGTGCCCTCGACGCGAATTTTGCCCCCGTATAATCGGCTCCTTTCAATATGCGCTTTCGCCGCAGCACCGGAGCCCCGATGTCAAACGTCACCGCCCCGCTCGATCGGTCCGAGACGACCTTTCGCTTCCTCGCCGAGCCGACCTCGGTCAACTTTGGCGGCAAGGTCCATGGCGGCGCGCTCATGAAATGGATCGACGAGACGGCCTATGCCTGCGCGGCGGTCTGGTCAGGCCGCTATTGCGTCACGGTGAGCGTGGGCAATATCCGCTTTCGGCGCCCGATTCTCGTCGGCAATCTCGTCGAGCTGCGCGCCCGCGTCGTCGCCACGGGCCGCACCAGCATGCACATCCATGTGACGGTGCATGCGGGTGACCCGAAAAGCGGTCAACTGCGGCTCACGACCGATTGCCTCGTCGTGTTCGTGGCCGTCGATGAAAACGGCACGCCGATTCCTGTTCCGCCGTTCGTGCCGGCAACGGAAGATCAAAAGCGCGTGGCGAAATATGCGATGGACGTGAAGGCGGCGCTCGACGCGATCGTCGAGCTGAAGCCCGAAGAAATGGCGCAAGGCAGGATCTGAGCGGCGCAGCGCCGACACCTTCGGCCCTCGCGCCACGTGTTGCCCTGCGTGGCGAAGCCTCAGTCGCCGCTACGCCCGACCATGTCGGCGGGCCGCACCCATGCATCGAATTGCGCTTCGCTCACGTAGCCGAGCGCCAATGCCGCGGCCTTGAGGGTCGTGCCTTCCTTGTGCGCTTTTTTCGCGATTTGCGCCGCCTTGTCGTAGCCGATGTGCGGATTGAGAGCGGTAACGAGCATCAGCGATTCGTTCAGAAGCGCATCGATGCGCGCGCGATTCGCTTCAATGCCGACCGCACAATGGTCGTTGAAGCTTTGCGCGCCGTCCGCCAGCAGCCGGATCGATTGCATGACGTTGTGCGCGATCATCGGCCGGAACACATTGAGTTCGAAATTGCCGCTCGCGCCGCCGAAGTTGATCGCGACGTCGTTGCCGAACACCTGACAGCACAGCATCGTGACGGCTTCCGACTGCGTCGGATTGACTTTGCCCGGCATGATCGAGCTGCCCGGCTCGTTCTCGGGAATCGTCAGTTCTCCGAGCCCGCAACGGGGGCCGCTCGCGAGCCAGCGAATGTCGTTGGCGATCTTCATGAGGCTCGCCGCGATGGTCTTCAACGCGCCGTGCGCGAACACGAGCGCATCGGCCGCGGCCATCACTTCGAACTTGTTCGCGGCACTGACGAACGGGAGCCCGGTCAGCCGTCCGATCGCGGCCGCGACGCGCGTGGCGAATTGCGGATGCGCATTCAGGCCAGTGCCGACGGCCGTGCCGCCTTGCGCGAGCTCGTACAGGTGCGGCAAGGTGGCCTCCAGATGCGCGATGCCGTGCTCGAGCTGCGCCACATAACCTGAGAACTCCTGGCCCAGCGTAAGCGGAGTGGCATCCTGCAGATGCGTGCGGCCGATCTTCACGATATCCGCGAATGCCTTCGCTTTCGCGTCCAGCGTTGCGCGCAGCGCGGCGAGCCGCGGCAGCAGATGCTTGACGATACCGAGCGCCGCGGCGATGTGCATGGCGGTAGGGAAGACATCGTTGGACGACTGCCCCCGATTGACATCGTCGTTCGGATGAACCAAGCGGCTCTCGCCGCGCTCGCCGCCAAGGATCTCGCTGGCGCGATTGGCGATGACTTCGTTCAGGTTCATGTTCGTTTGCGTGCCCGAGCCCGTTTGCCAGACGGCGAGCGGGAATTCTCCGGCGTGCCGGCCTTCGATGATCTCGTCGGCTGCTTGAATGATCGCGCGCGCCTTGTCTTCGGGCAGCACGCCGAGCTCGAGGTTGACTTCGGCTGCCGCGCGTTTGATCAAGGCCAGCGCATCGATGAGCTCGGGCGGCTGTTTTTCGGTGGAGATCCGGAAATTGAGCAACGAGCGTTGCGTCTGGGCGCCCCAAAGCCTGGCGCTCGGTACGGCGATTTCGCCGAATGTGTCGCGTTCCATACGTACGTCCTCGGTCATGAAGCGCTCCGTCGGTTGGACAATCGAAAATTGAAGGAAGAGTTGCATCCGGGCTCGCGGGCTGCTGCTCAGAGCTGCGAATCGATCGGCAGCAACAAGAATAGCCCCGTCAGGACATTTCGTACGAGGCCGGCCTCGGGATCGAGCGACCAACTGCGCAGGTAAGTCGTGTTGCCCGACGTTTCGTTCCCGGTCCAGACGAGGCCCGACACCGGAGCGCCGAGCGCGCGCAGATGCGCGTTTTCTTCGGGCGTGGCCAGCGTCACCCGGAAACTCGCGTCTGGCGACATGGCCCGAAGGATCAGCGAAGCGGTCGCTTGCGCCAGCTTCGGACTGTCGATGAAAAGCGCGAGTTCAGTGTTCAGATGCGCGGAGCGCGGATCGAAGTTCAGCGAGCCGATGACGAGCATGCGCCGATCGATCACATAGGCTTTCGCGTGCAAGCTCGAGCGCGAAGTCGAGCCCAGGAAAATGCGCGAGCCGTTTTGCTGCAGCGGTTGGAATTCGTAGAGCTCGACCCCGTTCTCGAGCAACGGAATGCGATAGGGACTATAGCCCGCCTGTACCGCGACCGCGTCGGTGGAGGCCATCGAATTGGTCACCACGGCTACCCGCACGCCGCGCTGCGTGAGCGAACCGAGCATGTTCACGCCCGCATCGTGCGGCACGAAGTACGGGGAAAGAATCAGCACTTCGTGCTGTGCATTTTTCAGCAGATCCGCGAGCCGGTGCATGGGCGGACTGCGGTAGCTGCCATCGTCATCGGTGACTTTACGCGGTAAATCGAAGGCAAACTGTGCCGGAGCCCATACGAGGCCGAGTTCTTTCTTCGAGATCTGCACGTCCAGCGATTCGCCGTTGAGCGGTTTTGCGCCGACCGCTTGCGCTTGCGCTCGCCAATGCGCGCGCAATGCTTCACGGACATCGTGCAGTTCCTGGGGTGCGTAACGGTGTTTCTCGAGCGCGCCGACGGGGTAGGCGAGTGCGCTCGACCAGAAAATGTCGAAACTGCGCGAAACCTGCTGCACGATGGGGCCGGCGGCGAGTACGTCGAGATCGCGAAACTGCAGCGTCGGACTCGCGCTGAAATACTCGTCGCCGAGATTGCGCCCGCCGACGATGGCCACGGAACCGTCGGCGATCATCGCCTTGTTATGCATACGTCGCGTGAAGCGGTCGATGCGCGTGAAGACGTCTTCGGTACGAGCGAAGACGCTGCTGCGGGTGCTGCCGAACGGATTGAACACGCGTACCTCGATCGACGGATGCGTCGAGAGGGCGGCCATGAGGCGCTGGCTGTCATGGAAATTGAGATCGTCGACGAGCATGCGCACGCGTACGCCGCGGTCTGCCGCATAGAGCGCGGCGGCGAGCAGGAGCCGCCCGGTCGTATCCTCGGAGGCGATGTAGTACTGCAGATCGAGTGTTTTCGTTGCGGCGCGTGCGAGTGCGACGCGCATTTGGAGCGCATCGGTGCCATCGGTCAGCAGACGAAAGCCCGTTTGGCCGGGATGCGCCGCATCGAGCGGGGCGAGCGCTTTGCCCAGCGGTGTGTTTTGCGGGTCGGCGAGCGCGTGGCTTTCGGTGCGATGGAGCGAAGTGGCGGGCGGCAGTGTCGAACATGCAGCCAGCAGCACGAGGGCGAAACCGAGCGTGAAGGTGACGGCACGCCGTGCCGCCTCCCGCGCCGCGGCGCAGCGAGCGATGTCGAGGCGTGGCTGAACGGGCAACCCCGCGGGATGCGGCGCGGACCGTTTTCGCCTCGATTCGAACACGTTACAGACCCTCCGTCGCCAAGAATGGTTATTGTGCCGCAGCAAAACCGTCTGCTCTGGCACGAAAACTCATTCTATGCGCACTGCCCGCAATCCATGCAAGAAGAAGGCCCACGCGGGTAGGGGCCTGGAGTTTGGCGGATTCAGCCTTGCGTCGTCGGCTGTCGGGGCGGCGCCGCGCGCGTCATGCGGTGAAAGCGCAGTGTCATGAGAAGCGCGACGCTCGCGAGCCCGGCCGCGAGTCCCCACCACAATCCGCGCGCGCCGAGGCCCGCATGGAATGCAAGCACATAACCGGTTGGAAAGCCGACGCCCCAATAGCCGAACGCGGCGGCAAGCATGGGGATGCGCGTGTCTTTCAAGCCGCGCAAGCACCCGGAACCGATCGTCTGCATGCCGTCGACGATCTGGAAGACCGCCGCCACGCCGAGCAGCGACGCCGCGATGGCCGCCGTCGGGGCGTTGGCCGGATCGTCGAGTCGCAGGTAGAGCCCGACGATGGCGCGCGGCGCGACGATCAAGACGAGTCCGGAGAGCGACATGAACGCGATGCCGAGACCGAGCGCGACGAAGCCCGCGTGCCGCGCGGCGACAGGTTGCCCCGCGCCGAGCCAGTAGCCGACGCGAACGTTGGCGGCCTGGCCGATCGCGAGGGGCACCATGAACGAAACTGAGGCCACGTTGAGCGCGATCTGATGCGCGGCGAGCTGCGTCTCGCCGAGCAGGCCGATCATGAGACCGGTGCCCAGAAAGAGCATCGACTCGACACCGTAGGTGATCGCCACCGGCCAGCCGATGCCGAAGAGCTCACCCATGAGCGGCATGTTCGGGCGCGCGGCGCTGACGAAGTGGCGGTAGCGCCGGCGGCCGTGCAGCAAGATGACGAGCGCCAGCGCGGTGGCCCAGACGGTGATCGACGTAGCCGCCGCGGAGCCCAGCAAGCCGAGCCGCGGCAATCCGTAGGCGCCATGAATGAGACCGTAGTTGAGCACCGCGTTGACACCGACACTGGCAATCGATATCCAGAGCAGCCGCTTGGCCGCGCCGATGGCCGGCAAGAAGGCGCGCATCATGCCGATGCCGATGAGACTGCCGAGCGATGCCCAGCGCAGCACGCCGGTGTAGGCACCGACGTCGCGCGCGAGCGCGGCCGGTTCGCCGAATGCCAGCAGGATCGGCTGGCTGAACGACAGCAGAACGAACGCCGGCACGGCGAGCAGCGCGGACAGTACGAGGCCGGTCCAATAAATATGCGGCACGCGATCGTCGGCTTGGGCGCCGCGCGCGTTGGCAACGGTGACGCTGACCGAAGTGAGCACCCCTTGCAACAGCGTCACGACGACAAAGTAGATGCCGGCGCCGAGGCCGCCGGCCGCGAGTGCGTCTGCCCCGAGCGAGCCCAGCAGGATGGTGTCGGTCACGCCCATCGCCATTTGCGAAAGCTGAGAGATTGCGAGCGGCGCCGCCAGCCGGGCCGTTTCGGCTGCGTGGCGGGAGAATGTGGGTGGCGCGCCGGCGGCGTGCGAAAGACCTGAGTGCGACATGAGAAATCGAAGGCGCAAAGCGCCAGCCAAAGCGGCTGCGATAGACGGGCGACGGATTGGGTCGAAAGAACGGAAAGCTTATTGCGTTGCGGCGTGCGTGTCGATGGATGCCCCTGTCCGCGGCAGGTGCAACGCATGGCGGGGCGGTACCCGCGCCGCTTACAAGCGGCGCGAGCGGTTCACGGCGCTTCGAGTACGGCGATGCGTGTATCGCCCAACATGACGACCTGGCCTGCGCGAATCTTGCACGTCTTGCGCAGCTCGGGGCGGCCATCGACCTTGACGGCGCCAGAGGCGACGAGCATCTTCGCCGAGCCGCCGCTATCGGCCAGCCCCGTCAGCTTGAGCAGGTTGTGCAATTCGACGTATTCGCCGGTGAGCGTGAAATTGAGGTTGGCCATGGCAAATGCGCGCACCGAGGGAAGACAGGGCACGCATCATAAGCCAAGTAGCGGGGTGCGGGAATAGGACAAGTCCGATTCGCGTCGGCCGACCCGGACCGCATTCGTGCAATGCCGGGCGCGCGGGCCCGCTTCGCTAGCGCTGGCGGCGCTCCTGGGCGCGCGGCTGCTGCGCAGGTGGCATAAAGAAATTGCGCAGCCAGACTGCCATGCGCGAAAAAATGTCGTACGGCTCTTCGACAAAGATTTCGGGCTTGAGCAGGCGCAGGAATTCCATGATCTGCTGCGCTTCCTGTTTTTGGAACGAACCGTGCGCGAGCCCCAGCTTGAGCAGGCCGCGTAGCTCCCCGAGTTTCTCGCGCGCGGTGCTGCCGACGCTCGTCTCGCAGGCGATCTTGGCCTCGTAGACGCGCTGGCGCAACGATTCCGCCAGACGCCAGGCGGGCGTCTGCATTTTTTCTTCGAGCGCCAGGATGTCCTTGGCCGACGATTTGATTTGCGCCGAGAGCGGATCGACGAGCGCCGCGTCGCCGCCGGCTTCCTTGACGATGGCCGCGGCCCAGTCGCGGCAGGCTTTGGCCAGCTCCTCCGGTGTCCACTGCGAGCGGTAAGCGAATGCGAAGCCGAACTCCTCGGCTTGTCGCACGAGGATCCCGACGACGTCGGGGAATTCCTTGTCGAGCGTGCGCTTGGCCCATGCGTATTGACCGCCCTGAAGCATGCGCTGCACGGCGTGCTCGGTGAGCGGCACCATGTTGTCGAGCAGCTTCGCGCGCAGGAAATCCTCGAACGACGGCGTCGCGAATTGCGGGTCGAGCTTCAGCGACACGCGCACGAAGGCTTCGAAGTCCTTGTGCAGCGAGGCGATGGTCTCATCTCGAAGAGAAAGGGTGATCTGACCCATGGCATGTCCTGATAGCTCGTCCGTGCGTGTGCGCCGGCGCCGACGCGCGGGCGGGACATCGGCATGCCGTGCGCTTCGCCTCGCGGCCGGGTGCGGGGGCGTGCGCAATCCGCCAATTCCACGCGGCGTCGATGTACCCCAGTACGATGCGTGCAGTCCGGTTGCTGTCCGGCGCACGCGTTTCGTCTGTTTATCGGCCGCGCGAGCCGGAACTTGAGGCGGTTTTCGCGCACCGGATCAGTGCGCGACGAGCCATTGCCATGCGAAGAACACGATGAGCCCGGCCGCGATCGTGACGAGCGGTCTGCGCGTGGCGGCCGATACGACGCAGGCGGCCAGTGCGCCGACGAGCTGCGGGTTGCGCCAGGTGAGCTCCGGCTGCCCGCCATGCGGCGCTACGGCCATCGGTACGATGATGGCCGTCAGGACGGTGACGGGCACGAAGCCGAGCGCGGTGCGCACGAGCGGCGGGAACGTAACGCGCTCGCCCAGTACGAAGAGCGTGGCCCGGATCAGGCACGTAATGACGGCCATGCCGAGGATGAGGACGACCGCATTCATCGGGTGGCCTCCGCATGCGCCGGCCGGCGGGCCCATGGACGCGAAAGCACGACGCCGACGGCGACACCCCCCGCCACGGCCGCGAGCAACCCGAGCTTGTAGGGCCATGCGGCGCAGGCGAGAGCGAGTACGCCGGCCGTCAGTGCGGCCGCGATGAAGCGCAGGGCGACGAGCTGCGGCACGACGATCGCAATGAAGGTGGCGACCATGGCGAAATCGAGGCCCATCGATTGCAGACGCGGAAACGCGGCCCCGAACAGCAGTCCGACGAGGGTCCAGATCTGCCAGTTCACGTACATGGCGACCCCGGCGCCGAGGAAGTAATGCGGGCCGATCGCCCCGGGCGGGGCGTGACGGTAGTGCGCGTAGGCGACGGCGAAGACCTCGTCGGTCAGGACTGCCGCAAGCGCCCATCGCCAGCGCGCCGGCAGCTTGGCGACATAGGGTGCGAGCGTCGCGCTGTAGAGCAGGTGGCGCAGATTGACGATGAACGTGGTCGCCCATACCACGGCGAGCCCGGCATGACCGGCGATCAGGCCGAGCGCGATGAACTGGGCCGAGCCGGCGAATACCGTCAGCGACATCAGCTGGCCCTGCCACAGATGCAGCGGGCCGGAGCTCACGAGCGTGCCGAAAATGACGCCGAACGGCGCCGCCCCGACCATCATCGGGACCATGTCGCGCGCGCCGTCGGCAAATTCGTTGAAGGAAGTGCGTGGGTTCACTGCCGAATCCTCCTTTTCCGCCGAGCTTAGCCGTGCATAGGAAAAGGGGCTTGTATGTTCTTGCTCTGGGCGCTTACTCAGGCGGCCCCGGCCCCGGCCCCGGCCCCGGCCGCGGCGAGGGAGCGTTCAGCTCGTCTGCCAGCGGCCAGGCGGCACGCCGAACATGCGCCGGAAGTGCCGGGTGAAGTGGCTTTGGTCCGTGAACCCGCTGGCGGCGGCGACTTCGGTGACGGGCACGCCGGCCCGCAACGGGGCGAGCGCGCGTTGCAGCCGGAGCTGGTTGCGCCATGCGTGCGGTGGCAGCCCTGTCGCGCGCGCGAACAGGCGCGCCGCGTGGAACGCGGAAAGCCCGACTTCGCTCGCGAGTTCGGTGAGGCTCAGCGATTCCGTGAGATCGGCAGCCAGCCGCGCCTGCATCGCGGCGACGCGCGGATGATCGATGCCGGCGAGCGCGGCATCGGGCCGCGCTTGCGCATGGCGGGTGACGAGCGTCGTGAACGCGTCGAGAAGGGCGATCTCGGCGGCAAGCGGATCCGCACCGTTCTCCAGCAGACGATGCGCGTGCGCAATGCGCACGGCCAGATCGGTATCGCGTATCGGCTCGAGCGGAAACCAGGGCGTCGCCTGCCGCTTGTTCGCAACCTGTTCGGCGAGGCGTTCGACATAGTCGATCGGCACATACAGCACACGGTAGCGCCAGCCAGCCTCGATCGCGCGCGAGCCGGTGTGAACCTCGCCCGGATTGATGACGGGTACCGTGCCGGCATCGGCGACATGATGGGCCCCGCGATAGTCGTAGCCTTCGGCGCCCGCCTCGATGACCGCCACGGTGTACGCCTCGTGCCAGTGCGGCGCGAACGTGTGCTCGCGGTACTCGGCAGTCAGCATCTCGGCTCCGGGCACGAGCGGCGTGCGCCAGTAGCGGGCTGAGTCGCGAAAGCGGGACAAAGTCATGGGCGTCGATGAAAAAGCGCGCGCGAGCCGCTAAAAAGCTCGCTGGGAGGGGGCGAGCATCATCTCAAAACGGTACCACAGGTGGCGAAGGCGCATGGGACCGCCAAAGCGAAAGGCCCGCCGGATGGGCGGGCCTTTCGCTTGTCTGCGCGTGTTTGGCTCCCCGACCTGGGCTCGAACCAGGGACCTACGGATTAACAGTCCGGCGCTCTACCGACTGAGCTATCGGGGAAAAGACTGGCTGCTGAATCGAACGAGCTCGATGCAAAAGAGCCCGTCTTGAGAACGGGCTCTTCGCGTGCATTCTTTGGCTCCCCGACCTGGGCTCGAACCAGGGACCTACGGATTAACAGTCCGGCGCTCTACCGACTGAGCTATCGGGGAACAACAGCAGAGAAGCGAGATTCTATGGGGTGATGCGGGTACTGTCAATACCCCGGGGTGCTCCAAGCAGGGACTGCCATCTGGGGCAAGCCGTGCAAGCCGCGCGAGAAGCGGGGGGCGGCGGCGCCGGAGACGAACACGCCGGCGCGCGCACGAACCGGCGCATCGGGCGAGCGTTCCGACGCGTTATCGTTCGAGCTGGCTCAGCTTTTCCGTGACGTCTTTCCACTGATCGGCTTCGGGCAGTGCGCCTTTGGTCTTCGTAATGCTCGGCCAGCCTTTGGCAAGCTCGGAATTCAGTTCGATGAACTGCTGCTGATCGCCGGGGACGTCTTCCTCGGCGTAGATCGCATTCACCGGGCATTCAGCCACGCACACGGCGCAGTCGATGCATTCATCGGGATCGATCGCGAGGAAGTTGGGACCTTCGCGAAAGCAGTCGACCGGACAGACGTCCACGCAGTCGGTGTATTTGCACTTGATGCAGCTTTCGGTCACAACGTGAGTCATTCAAACTCCTGCATACGGAATATCGGGGGAAGCGGATGCCAGGCGAGCAAACGAGATATTGTAGCGTAAGGTAAAGGCCCGATCGGCCAAACCCCCCGACTCCGCTTTAGATTGATTCGTGATTAGTTTATGGCGTGCGCGGCTTCGGCTTCGTGTCCGACAGCTTCGCGCGGGCGCTCTTTGCATCGATGCGCGCTGCTACGCTGCGGGTTCACCAGACGTCGCCAAAAGTCACAATGAACGATTCCGCGCTCCAGCAAATCGTCGTGCGACTACCCGAGCCCGAAAGATACCGCCTGATGATGGACTTTCTGCATGCGGCGCCGAGCAGGCAGGTGCGGGAGATTCCGTTTCGCGGCGAGCCGTACTACGGGCACTATGCCGCTACGCTTTCCTCGTTTCTCGAGGCTCCGATGTGGCCGGCCGTGGCGGCGTTGCGCAACCGCCTTGCAATGCAGATGATGGCAACGCGGATCGCGAGGCGGATCGAGCCGCTCAACGTATATGAACAATGGCTTGCTGCAACCGAGCTGCGTTGAAGCAGGCACACGTGCCATCGCGCTCGCGCAACATTCGGCATTCGCGGGCAAAGTAGTGCAAGAATACGGTTTCCCATCGACTGGTTCTCTGGCACGTGCGTTCCATGATCATTACCTCGCTGCTCGACACCGATCTTTACAAATTCACGATGATGCAGGTGGTGCTGCATCATTTCCCCGCAGCGAACGTGGAATACCGGTTTCGCTGCCGTACGCCGAACGTCGATCTCACGCCGTACGTCGAAGAGATCCGCGAGGAAATCCGCCAGCTCTGCCGGGTTTCGTTCAGCGAGGACGAGCTCGACTATCTGCGCCGGATGCGCTTCATCAAAAGCGATTTCGTCGACTTTCTCGCGCTCTTTCACCTGAACGAGAAGTACATCTCGGTTTCGCCGTCCCCCAAACGCAACGGCGAGATCGACATCGGCATCAGCGGCCCCTGGTTGCACACGATTCTCTTCGAGATTCCGGTGCTGGCCATCGTGAACGAGGTCTACTTCCGCAATACGCAGCGTCAGCCCGATTACGCGATCGGTCGCGAGCGCCTGCGCGAGAAGATCGCGCTGCTCGGCGCGCGCCCCGAGTTCGCCGATTGCAAGATCGCCGATTACGGCACGCGGCGGCGCTTCTCGCGGCGCTGGCACGAAGAAGTGCTGCTCACGCTGATGAGCGGGATCGGCGAGCAATTTGCCGGCACGAGCAACGTCTACTACGCGAAAAAGCACGGTCTCACGCCGCTCGGCACGATGGCTCACGAGTACTTGCAGGCCTGCCAGGCGCTCGGGCCGCGCCTGCGCGACTCGCAGACCTACGGTTTCGAGGTCTGGGCAAAAGAGTACCGGGGCGATCTCGGCATTGCGCTGTCGGACGTCTACGGCATGCAGGCGTTCCTGCGCGACTTCGACATGTATTTCTGCAAGCTGTTCGACGGCGCGCGCCACGATTCGGGCGATCCCTTCGAATGGGGCGAGCAGCTCCTGCGCCACTACGAGGAGAATCGCTGCGATCCGCGGACCAAGGTGCTCGTCTTCTCGGACGCGCTCGATATTCCCAAGGTGCTGCAACTCTATGAGCGGTTTCGCGGACGCTGCAGGCTCGCGTTCGGCGTCGGCACCAATCTCACCAACGATCTCGGCTACAGTCCACTGCAGATCGTCATCAAGATGGTCCGCTGCAATGGCCAGCCCGTCGCGAAGCTCTCCGATTCGCCGGGCAAGAACATGTGCGACGACAAGGCCTACATCGCTTATTTGCGACAGGTCTTCGGCATCACGACACCGATCGACGTCGGTGGCGAGTAGCGCGGCGGTTCGCCGGCATCGTCGAGAATCGTCTCATTTGCGGCGCTTCGTCCTGTTCGTCCGTCGGGACGGTATATCTCGAAAAAGTCCATCGGTATAATCGGCCATTCGATGTCGCCAAGGAGAATCGTCATGGATACAACGGCTGCCCGCCGCAACATCCTCTCGCGCATACGTGCCGCGAGCGGTCGTGCGGCGCAGCCGGAGGCGGACGAGCTCGAGGCCGCGGCCGATTATCTCGCGCGGCATCCCGCCGGGCCGCGTCCTCCGATGCCCGAGGATGCCGCCGGGCTTGTCGCGCGGTTCATCGCGGAAGCGCGTCTCATGGGCACCACCGTCGACGAAGTGGCGACGCTCGCCGAGGTCCCCGAGGCTGCCGCGCGTTATCTGACGGCGGGCGGTTTGCCGGCGCGCGCCGTTGCATGGCGGGATCTGGAGCCGCTGCCGTGGGCGCAGGCGGGGCTGTCGATCGAGTTTCGCAAACCGCACGACGCCGATCTGATCGGTATCACCGGCTGCTTTTGCGCGACGGCTGAAACGGGCTCGCTCGCGTTGCTTTCAGGGCCCGGCATGGAGGTCTCGGCGGGGCTCCTGCCCGAGACTCATATCGCCGTCGTGTCCGCTTCGCGCATCGTGGTCGGGCATGAGGAGGCATTCGCGCTCATGCGTGCGGAGCGTGGGCAGTTGCCGCGCGCGGTCAATTTCATTTCGGGACCTTCGCGCACGGGCGATATCGAGCAAACCATCGTGCTGGGCGCGCACGGTCCCTATCGCGTTCACGCGATCGTCGTCCGGGGTGCCTGAGCGCTCCGGTACCGGGTATGCGGCAGGCCTCGCGACACGTTGACGCGTCGGCAGGCCACGGGCGTCCTGCGCACCGCACACCGCATCACAAGAGGAAGTCAATGAAACCACGACATGCGGCAATGCCGCGCATGCCGTTCGACGGTCGTTTTGCGATCATGCTGGTCGTGGCGCTCGCAAGCGTTGTATTGCCAGCGCCCGCTGATGCGGCAACGCTCGACGGCGCGGCGCTTTCCCCCGCCTGGGCATTGCCGTTTGCCGGCATCTTGCTGTCGATCGCGATCGCTCCGCTCATGGCACCCGCGTTATGGCATCGCCATTTCGGCAAGATCGCGGCGGCCTGGGCTGCGCTGTTCGTCGTGCCCTTCGGCTATGCGCATGGCGGCGGGGCGGCACTGGCAACATTGGCGCATGCGCTCTTCGAGGAATATCTGCCGTTCATCGTGCTGCTGACGGCGCTTTATACGATCGCCGGCGGGATTTGCGTGCGCGGCAACCTGCACGGTTCGCCCAGGACGAATACCGTCATGCTCGCGCTCGGAACTTTCCTTGCCAGCATCATGGGCACGACGGGCGCGGCGATGCTCCTCATTCGGCCGGTCTTGCGTGCGAACGACAATCGAAAGCATGTCGTCCATGTCGTCGTGTTCTTCATCTTTCTCGTCGCCAATACCGGGGGCTCCCTTACGCCCCTCGGAGACCCGCCGCTTTTTCTCGGCTTTTTGAACGGCGTCGGTTTCTTTTGGACGACGCAACATCTGGTAGCGCCGATGCTCGTCATCTGCGGCCTGCTGCTCGCGCTCTTTTATGTGCTCGACAGCTACTACTATCGGCGCGAAGGTGAGGAGCGCTCGCCGTTTCTCGATCCCTCGCCCGATACGCGGGGTCTCGCCATCGAGGGCAAAGCGAACTTCGCGCTGCTTGCGCTCGTCATCGCCGCCGTGCTGGCGAGCGGGCTTTGGCGGCCCGGGCTGTCGCTCGAAGTACTGGGTGCCCATGTCGAGCTGCAAAACGCGGCGCGCGATGTCCTGCTCGTTGTGCTGACGCTGGCATCGCTTGCCCTCACGCCGCGCTCGGCACGGGTCGGTAACGCCTTCAACTGGGCGCCGATCGAGGAAGTCGCCAAGCTGTTCGCCGGCATCTTCGTCACCATCGCGCCCGTCATCATGATGTTGCGCGCGGGGTCGCAGGGGCCGTTTGCGGCTGTCATCGATCTCGTCACCGATGCGCGCGGCCAGCCGATCGACGCGATGTACTTCTGGGCCACGGGGCTCTTGTCGTCGTTTCTCGACAATGCGCCGACCTATCTCGTGTTCTTCAATCTCGCGGGTGGCGACGCGCAGGTGCTGACGACGTCAGGCGCGACGACACTCGCGGCCATTTCAGCCGGCGCGGTGTTCATGGGCGCGATGAGCTACATTGGCAACGCACCGAATTTCATGGTGAAGTCGATGGCCGAGGCGCGCGGCGTACGCATGCCCAGCTTCTTCGCGTATCTTGCCTGGTCGGGGATCGTCCTCGTACCGGTTTTCCTATTGACGACGTGGATGTTTTTTTGGGGGCCGTGACGAACGCGCGGCCTCAGTGACGGAGACACCCGATGCAAAAAATTCTTGTCGCGCGCCCGATCTTTCCGGAGGTCGTCGAGCGGCTCAAAGCGCATTTCGAGGTCGATTGGAACGACGGCCCCGCGCTTGCGCCTGACGAACTCGTGCGCCGGCTCGCCGACAAGGACGGCGCGCTGACGGCCGGCGACATGATCGATGCGGCCGTCCTCGCCGCCGCGCCTCGCCTGCGCGTGGTGGCCAACATGGCGGTGGGCTACAACAATTTCGATATCGCCGCATTCAACGCGGCAAACGTGCTCGCCACCAACACGCCCGATGTACTCAACGAATCGACCGCCGATTTCGGCTGGGCGTTGATGATGGCAGTGGCGCGCAGAATCACGGAGAGCGAGCGCTGGCTGCGCGACGGGCAATGGCAGGGCTGGCGCCATGACGGCTTTCTCGGCGTCGATATACATGGTTCGACGCTCGGGATCATCGGCATGGGACGCATCGGGCAGGCGCTCGCTCGACGCGCGCGCGGCTTCGACATGCACGTCATCTATCACAATCGCTCGCGCGTCGCGCCCGACGTCGAAGCCGAGCTTGCCGCCCAGTACCGGCCGAAGGCGGATTTGCTGCGTGAAGCCGATCACGTCGTCCTGGTCTTGCCGTACACACCCGAGAATCACCATACCATCGGCGCGGCCGAGCTCGCGCTGATGAAACGTACGGCCACCCTGACGAATATCGCCCGCGGCGGGATCGTCGACGATGCGGCGCTCGCCGTCGCGTTGCGCGAACGGCGCATCGCGGCCGCAGGCCTCGATGTCTTCGAAGGCGAACCGGGCGTGCATCCCGGCCTGCTTTCGGTGCCGAACGTGGTGCTGACGCCGCACATTGCCAGCGCGAGCGAGACGACGCGCCGGGCGATGGCCAATCTCGCGGCGGACAATCTGATAGCGGGGCTCGGCGTCGGACCGCGTGCGACGCAGCCGCCCAATCCGATCAATCCGCAAGTGCTCGGGAAGGCGCGCTCATGACGACACTGCTTACCGTCGCGCTCGCGATCGCGGTTCTTATCCTCGCTTTTTCGCTGGCGCTCGCCTTGCGCGGCCTCACGCGGGCCAGCGAGCGCGACCCGCTCGCCGAACTGGGGGAGCGCGTCGAGGCCGCCGGGCAGCACCAGGCGCAGGCATACGAGCGGCTCGAACGCGAGCTGCGCTCGGAAATCGCGGAAACGGCGCGGCTGTCCCGCGTGGAACTCGGCGGCGGTTTCGCGCAGTTCCAACAGACGCTTGCGACGCAGTTGACGAGTGTCGCCGCGGTTCAGAACCAGCAGATCAACGGGTTCTCGGAGCGTCTCGCGTTGCTCATCGATACGAATGCGAAGCAACTGGAATCGATGCGCGAGAGCTTGCAACGTCAGGCGCTCCAGTCTCGCGAAGAGCAAAGCGCCACGCTCAAACGTTTTGGCGACACGCTCGCGCAGCAACTGGCGCAGCTCATGGAAGCCAACGACCGTCGTTTTGCCGAAGTACGCGCAACGCTCGAAGCGCGCCTGAAGGACATCGAAGCGAATAACGCGGCGAAGCTCGAGGAGATGCGCCGTACCGTCGATGAAAAGCTGCATGCGACGCTCGAGCAGCGCCTCGGCGAATCGTTCAAGCTCGTATCGGACCGGCTGGAGCAGGTGCACCGGGGGCTGGGCGAGATGCAGACGCTCGCGGCCGGTGTGGGCGATCTCAAGAAGGTGCTGACGAACGTCAAGACACGCGGCACCTGGGGCGAGGTCCAGCTCGAAGCGCTGCTCGAGCAGATGCTGACGGCGGACCAATACGCCAAGAACGTTGCGACGGTGCCCGGAAGCGGCGAGCGGGTCGAATTCGCGATCAAGCTGCCGGGACGATCGGAACGCGGTAACGGCGAGGGCGCCGCGGCACCTGTCTGGCTGCCCGTCGACGCGAAGTTTCCGCGGGAAGACTACGAGCGGCTCATCGACGCGCAGGAGCGCGCCGATCCTGTGGCCGTGGAGGAAGCATCGCGCGCGCTCGAGACGCGTGTGCGCAACGAGGCGCGCACGATTGCCGAAAAATATCTGGCGCCGCCGCATACGACCGATTTCGCGCTGCTGTTTCTGCCCACGGAAGGGCTATACGCCGAGGTGTTGCGCCGCCCCGGGCTCACCGACTTGTTGCAGCGGGATTACCGGGTCTCGGTTGCGGGTCCCACGACGCTGAGTGCATTGCTCAACAGCCTGCAGATGGGTTTCCGTACGCTTGCGATCGAAAGACGTTCGAGCGAAGTCTGGCAGGTGCTCGGCGCAGTGAAGACCGAATTCGGCAAGTTCGGCGACGTGCTCGCAAAGACGAAATCGCAGTTGGAGACGGTGACGCGCTCGATCGAGGCGGCCGAGCGCCGGACGCGGGTCATGAGTACCAAGCTGCGCACGGTCGAAGCCTTGCCCGGAGACGAAGCCCAGGGCTTGCTCGGCGAGGCGGACTCGGGCGGGTCGGAATCGGACGCTTGAGGGCGGCCGTGACAATGGCCGTCAGGCTTCTTCCGGCACGTCCGCCAGAACGATCTCGATGCCGCCGAAACGCGAGGCCACCCAGTTATAAGCGTGGCAGGCGATCCACAGCAGTACGAAGCCGAGGATCGCGTTGAGCAGCAACGCGCTGAAAATCGTGCTCAGTTCGACGGAACCGTACTTGATGAACGCGACGAGCATGCCGAGCAGCACGATCGGTACGCTGAAGGTGAGATAGACGAGGATGAGCGCTTTGGCGGTCTGACCGGGTGCGATCGAAAGGATTTGTTTTTTCATGTGGAACAGGCCCCGTTGGAGACGATATTTTCGATTGGACGATTAGATCAGGCCGTCGAAGGGCACGATCTCGACTGGCGTGCCGGCCGCGACGTCGCCTTGCTCGTGCGCAAGCACGATGAGGCAATTGGCTCGGCTCATCGAGCTCAAAACGCCTGAGCCTTGTGAGCCGGTCGGTGCGACGAGCCACGTGCCGTCGGCTGCGCGTGTCGCAACGCCGCGCTGATATTCGGTGCGGCCCGGGCGTTTTTTGATCGGTGTCGAACTGGTCGCCCGCAATTGCAAAGGTGCTTCGACTTTCGCTCCCGACATCGCCAGCAGCGCTTCGCGCACGAATTGATAGAACGTCACCATGACGGCAACGGGGTTGCCCGGCAGGCCAAAAAACAGCGCGGGGCGCAGATCGTCGTCCCGGTGCGTGGGCCAGAGCCGGCCGAATGCGAGCGGACGTCCGGGGCGCATCGCGAGTTGCCAGAACCCCACATCGCCCAGCGTTTCGAACAGGCGGCGCGTGAAATCGGCATCGCCAACGGAGACGCCGCCCGAGCTCAGAACCACGTCCGCACAGGACGCGGCACTTCGCAATGCGGCTTCGAGCGCCGCCGGCTCGTCGCGTACGATGCCGAGATCGAGTGCCTCGACATTCAGGCGCGCGAGCATCGCGCCGAGCGTGTAGCGGTTGCTGTCGTAGACGCATCCCGCATCGAGCGGCTCGCCCACCGAGCGAAGTTCGTCGCCCGTCGAAAAGAAAGCGACGCGCAGCCGGCGATGAACCGCGACTTCCGCTACGCCGAGCGAAGCAAGCAGACCTACATCGGCGGCGCGGACGATACGCCCCGCGCTGAGCGCGGCGCGTCCGCGCGCCAGGTCTTCGCCGGCGCGGCGGCAGTTGGCGCCCCGGGAGATCTTTCGTGCGTCGAAGGCAATGCGCTCGCCGGTGCGTACGGTTTGCTCCTGAGCGATGACCGTATCGCATCCGGCTGGAATCGGCGCGCCTGTCATGATGCGCACGCATTGACCGCACGCCACGTGGCCAGTGAACGCATGTCCGGCCAGCGCCTGCCCGGCGACTTCAAGTTCGAGCTCCGCTGGGCCGGGGGCCGGATCGGCGAGGACGGCGCCGTCGAAGGCATAGCCGTCCATGGCGGCGTTGTCGTGCGACGGCACGTCGATCGGGGAAATCACATCTTCGGCCAGCACGCGGTCGAGCGAGGCGCGCAATCCAACGCGCTCCGCCGTGGCGACCGGCTGCGCCCAGCGACGCACGATGGCTTGCGCCTGCGCGACCGGCAGTGCCTGGGCGTCATGTGCGGGGACGCAGCGGGAAATGTCTTCGGAGGTGGTCATCGATGATTGGACGCGGCGATTATCTGCGATTGGCCGCGAACGTCCTTCTTTTTGGGCTAGCCCGGCCGTCGGCGCGGTGCGCGTACCGGCGGCTTGCATGCCTGGCCCGGTCCACACCTTCGATATCAGGCACGCTCGAGGTCGGCGAGCTCCTGCAAGGAGTTGGCATTGTAAAACGCGTGCTCGTCGGCAAATGCGACTTCGACGTGCCTGTGGCGCGCGTACCACGCGCGAACCTTGCGCTCCCCGGCCGCGAGCCGGGCTGAGAGGTCGTCGGCAAGCGATGTGCGCAGCAACGCGAAGACGGGATGCAGCGTGGTTCGGCCGGTGCCGTCCCGTGTGATGACGGTGGCGATGTCCGCTGACGCGGCATCGAGCGCCTTGCCGAGACACTCGGCGAGATCGGACGGCAGGTTCGGCGCGTCGCAGGGCGCCGCGAGGACGAGCGGCGTGCGCGCCGCTCGCAGCCCGGCCAGTATGCCGGCGAGCGGGCCAGGGAAGTCGCCGCTGGCGTCGCTGACGATGTTCGCTTGAAACGCCGTGCCAAGCGACGCATAGGCATCGAGGTTACGGTTTGCACTGATGAGCATCGCGCCGACCTGCGGTGCGAGGCGTCTAGCGACATGCAGCGCCAGCGGTTCGCCGCGCAGCGGCTGCAGCCCCTTGTCGAGGCCGCCCATGCGTGTACCGCGGCCGCCCGCGAGGATCAGGCCGGTGACGAGGGAGGGGGGCGTGCGCTCCATGCGAGCCATGGCGGCATCAACCGCCGATATAGGACATTTCGACGCGCGGTGCATCGTTGTCGCGGCCGGCCGGCACGCCGCTGCCTCGCAACTGCGAGTAGCGATCCTCGCGCGCTTGCTAGATACGCGCGATGGCTGTCGCAATATCGGCGTCGGACGATCCGTTGCGCACGAGCGCACGCAGGTCGTGCCCCGATGAGGCGAAAAGACAGAGGTACAGCTTGCCTTCGGTCGAGAGCCGCGCCCGTGTGCAGCTACCGCAAAAGGCCCGCGTGACGCTCGAAATGACGCCGATTTCGCCCGCGCCGTCCGCGTAACCCCAGCGTTGAGCCGTTTCGGCCGCGCTATTCGGCTCGAGAGGAACGAGTGGAAAGACTTCGCCGATTCGCGCTACGACTTCGGCCGAAGGCAGCACTTCGGTCATGTTCCAGCCGTTGGACGTACCGACGTCCATGTATTCGATGAAGCGCAGCACCACGCCGGAGCCTTTGAAATGCCGGGCCATAGGGAGGATTTCACCGTCATTGGTGCCGCGTTTGACGACCATGTTGACCTTCAGCGGTGCGAGGCCGCTCGCCTCGGCGGCTGCAATGCCGTCGAGGACGGCCGACGGCGCGAAGTCGGCGTCGTTCATGCGTTTGAAGAGCGCATCGTCGAGCGCGTCGAGACTGACCGTGACGCGCGTGAGCCCGGCGTCCTTGAGCGAACGGGCTTTGCGCGCGAGCAGCGAGCCGTTCGTCGTCAGTGTCACGTCGAGCGGCCGGCCGCTGGCCGTACTCATACGCGCGAGCCGTTCGATGAGCCATTCGATGTTCTTGCGCAAAAGCGGCTCGCCGCCGGTCAGCCGGACCTTTTCGACGCCGTGGGCGACGAAAATACGCGCCAGACGCTCGATTTCCTCGAACGTCAGCAACGCGCTGTGGGGCAGGAACGGGTAATCCTTGTCGAACACGGCGCGCGGCATGCAGTAGACGCAGCGGAAATTGCACCGGTCGGTGATCGATATGCGCAAATCGCGCATGGGACGGCTGCGTGCATCGGTCAGTGTCCCGCGGGGCGCGAACGCGGCGCCGGCGATATCGGGGACCGCGCTGATATCGGCGACGGGAATGATACGGCGGGACATGGTCGAATCTGGAAAAGGTCAGAAGGCCATTCTAGCCGAACCCGCAACATTCGGCCGGTTTTGCCCGGTCGGTGTTGCGGGTATCGCCGAGCGGGGAGATCCGCGCTTCAGGTCCCGTCGGCATAAAAAAGCCCGCCTCGAGGAGGCGGGCTGGCGCGGCCGGACAACAACCGGATTCGGATTACTCGGACTTGCGCGTTTCGATCTGCTGCATCGGCGTGGTGTCGACGGGCGGCAGGGGCTTGCGCTCGCGCGGCGCTCGAGCGGGCGGAGCAATCCGCGCGGCCGCCTCCTGCGCGCTGCGCAGTTTTTCGGCGTCGGTGCTGACCCAGACGAGGCCGGCCGATTCGAGCATCGGCTGCAGGTCGCCCACCGATAGACCGTTTGCCCGCTTGGCGGGCGCGGCTGCGGATGTCGTTTCGACCGCTGCCTGTCGCTGTGCCGGTTCTTCGGCCACGGCAGTCGGCTGAGCGGCTGCCGCGGGCGTTTCGATTGCCGGTTCGGCGTGCGTCGGCGCGAGCTTCGCGGCGACGTTCGGATCGGACAGCGCGCCGCCTGACACCGCCGACACCGGTTCGGCTGCGGCAGCTGCGGGTTGCTCGACCGCGCCGAGGGCCGCAGGGGTGGCTTCGACGGGAATGCGCTCGAGCGCAGCTTCGGCTGCGGCCGGCAGCGGCTCGGCGTGCGGTACGACCTCCGGCGCTGGCTCGGCGGCGGCAATCGGCGCCTCGGCGGGAATGGCCCGCGTCGGCTCGCGTGCCTCGACAGGCGCCG
>Ga0157374_10000347_pt1 | contig 42823 bp, 42 predicted proteins | sample M25metaG_FD_115308 | JGI IMG/M metagenome (GOLD analysis project Ga0157374, IMG submission 115308) | Miscanthus rhizosphere microbial communities from Kellogg Biological Station, Michigan, USA - M2-5 metaG | ecosystem: Host-associated > Plants > Roots > Rhizosphere > Soil | place: USA: Michigan...
TCGGTAGAAGTCAAGGACTCGTCCCGGGCCGCCAATCCGGACTCTTCCACTTCCACCAGCGTGGTAACGCGCCGCGACATTGCCGACTCCCCGGGGGCTTCGGATACAAACAGCATGGCGATGATCACCTCTTTTGTGCCCGGTTCCTTCGTCACGCATGATCAACTGCACATTCGCGGCGGCCACCAGATCTCTTGGATGCTCGACGGTGTTCCGGTGCCGAACACCAGCATCGCATCGAACGTTGGGCCTCAGTTCGATCCCAAGGACATTGATAACCTAGAGGTGCAGCGCGGCGGCTATTCGGCGGAATATGGCGATCGGACATTCGGGGTCTTCAATGTCGTGCCGCGTTCGGGCTTCGAGCGCAACCGTGAAGCCGAACTGGTGACCAGTTTCGGCAGCTTCAACAACACCAACGACCAAATCAGTTTTGGCGACCACACCGAGCGCTTCGCGTACTACGGCAGCCTTACCGGATACCGAACCGACCTGGGCCTGGAAACCCCCGTGCCCAGCGCCATCAACGATCAAGCCGCGGGATTGAGCGGGTTCACCTCCCTGATTTTCAATAAGGATTCGGCAGATCAGTTGCGCCTGGTGGCTTCGGTGCGGGGGGACCACTATCAGGTGCCAATCAACCCCGCCGATCCTCTTCACGACATTGAGGAGGAACGCGACCAGTTTGTGAACTTTTCCTGGCTCCGCACCCTGAGCCCCGGGGTGACCCTCATGCTGTCGCCGTTTTACCACTTCAACCGGGCTCACTACCTCCCCGGTCCGCAGGATTCTGTGCTTTCGGAAGTCGATCGGGGCTCAAATTTTTTCGGAGCCGTGGCGAACTTCGGGATCATGCGTAAACGCCATGACTTCCACGCCGGACTGCAGGGGTTCGCTGAGCGCGACAACCAGCTCTATTCGGTGGCGGACAAGGTGACACCCAGCAACTCCTTCGGTCCAGTCCGAACCGTTCCGTGGGGGAGCAACGCAGCCCTGTTTCTCGAAGATCAGTTCAAGGCATTCTCCTGGCTGACCTTGAATGCAGGCCTCCGTTTTTCGCACTCCGAGGGCCCGGTGAGCGAAAACGCCGCCGATCCGCGGATCGGTGCCGCAATCCAGGTCCCAAAACTTCACTGGGCGTTGCGGGCTTTTTATGGACGGTACTACCAACCTCCGCCGCTTGTAACCGTAAACAATCCCGCCCTCAGCGGACCTCAATGCCTGAGCAACAGCTCGCAGTGCTTTCTCCCGCTCCACGGCGAGCGCGATGAGCAGCACGAGTTCGGCCTGACCATTCCCCTCGCCGGCTGGGCGTTTGATGTGGCCAACTTTCGTACCGGAGCACGCAACTTCTTCGATCATGATGTGCTCGGGAATTCCAACGTTTTCTTTCCGCTCACCCTGAGTCACGCGCGCCTTCGCGGATGGGAGGTGTCAGCCAGCTCACCGCGGCTGGCAAAGAGCACGCGCCTGCACCTTGTCTATTCCCACGCTTACTCGGAATGGTCGGGAACAATCACCGGTGGCCTGATCGGCGGCGAGTCTTGCGACGCCCCCGTGTGCTCGCTCGATCATGATCAGCGCGACACGCTGAGCACCGGGGTTGACCTGTCTCTACCCTGGAGGAGCACGGCCAACTTTGGCGTGCAATACGGCTCCGGCTTCCTGAATGGCGACGGGGACACCGTTCCTACGCACCTGCCCTCGCACACCAGCTTCGATCTGGCCGTTGCGAAATCCTTCGGCGACAATTTCACGGTTCGCCTCACCGGGCTCAACCTGTCCAACAATCACTACCTGCTCGACAACAGCAACACCTTTGGCGGCACACACTATGTGAACCCACGAACCGTGTCCGTGCAGTTGACCTACCGATTCAAGTACTGAGCGTCCTCTTCAGCGCTCCTGCGGCAGATTGCAGCCCTTCAGCTCCCTCAAGGCGACGCAAACCTGTTCGGCAATCTGCTCGGGAGACGCGCACGGAGCCAGGATGACCATGTCTGCCGACTGCGACAGCATCAAATTGAACGGGGTATTCTCCGCATCGCCAGCTTGGCGGAAATCGGTGCGATACAACACGATCGGCTTCTTGCGGAAGGCGTAGCCGCATTCCCAGCACGTTCCCGAATCCGGATCCGGCCCGTCCATGTTGGCGACCAGAACCTCGGCCCACTCTATTCCTCCAACATCTTCTTCGAAGATCGCTTTCGCCGTGCGCTCTGGCGGCTCGTGTTCCTGCGGCAACCAAACGTCGTGTCCAGCATCTTTCAGCGCAGAACATAGCTGACGATTAAACTCCTGTTCCGCCGAGGTGAACAAGGGCCCTGCCAGGTAGATTTTCATCGTGGTCGAAAAGATGGTCACACCGCCATCTCAGATGCGGGTAGAATTTTAACTCGCTACAGGGGATGACGGTTACGGAGGACCTACATATGAAGAAGCTTGGAGCGATTCTAGGTATTTTGCTGGTCGCTATGGGCGTGAGCTTTGCCGAGGACGCGGGCTTGCATGTGATCAAGACCTACAAGATCGGCGGCGAAGGAGGATGGGACTATCTGAACATTGACGCCAACTCCCGCCATTTGTTCATCTCACGCGGCACCCACGTGATTGTTCTTGAAGCCGACACGGGGAAGCAGGTCGCCGACATTCTCGACACCCCCGGGGTGCACGGCATTGCCCTCGCTCCTGCCCTGGGGCGCGGCTTCACCAGTAACGGCCGCGAGGGTACTGTCACGATCTTCGACCTCAATACGCTCAAACCCATCGCGAAAGTTCAGAACGTAGGCAAGAATCCGGACGCAATCCTGTTCGATCCATCCACCCAGCGCGTGTTTACCTTCAATGGCGGCAGCCACGATTCGACTGCCATCGAGGCGGCTACGGGAAAAATTATCGGCACGATCCCGCTCGGCGGCAAGCCGGAGTTCGGCGTGAGCACCGGGACGGGAGAAGTCTTTGTCAACATCGAAGATAAGGGTGAGATGGTCTCGCTTGACCCAGAAAACCTGAAGGTGAAATCGCGTTGGTCTTTGGCTCCGTGCGAGGAACCGAGCGGCTTGGCCATCGACATCAAGAACCGCCGGCTTTTTTCCGGTTGCGGCAACAAGATGATGGCCGTAACCAATGCCGACACGGGGAAGGTGATCGCCACGATTCCTATCGGCGAACACGTGGATGCCAACAGCTTCGATCCTGACGCTCAACTGGCATTCGCCTCCTGTGGCGACGGATCGCTTACGGTCGCGCATGAGGACTCGCCCGACAAGTTCCGAGTCGTGCAGACCGTAGCCACCCAGCGCGGCGCCCGGACCATGACCCTGGATCCGAAGACTCATCAGATCTATCTGGTCACCGCCAATTTCGGGCCGCCGCCAGCTCCGACGGCAGCTCAACCGCATCCTTGGCCTGCAGTCCTGCCAGGCACATTTGTGGTCCTAGTGGCGGGCAAGTGACCAGCAGCCTGCGACCAGCTCTGCATCCAAGGATCATGCGAATCCCGACCCTGCGCGCGTTGGCAATCCTTGTCCTCTGCCTGAACGGGAGCGTCATGCGCGGATACTCCGTCCTTACCCACGAACAGGTCATCGACCTTGCCTGGGAAGAACGCATCCAACCGCTGCTGCTGAAGCGGTTCCCACAGGCTTCCCCCGAGGACCTGAAACGCGCGCATGCCTTCACCTACGGCGGCAGCCTGGTGCAGGACATGGGTTACTACCCGTTTGGCAAGAAATTCTTTAGCGACCTTCTGCACTATGTCCGCACCGGTGATTTTGTGGAAGCGCTGTTACGCGATTCCTCCGACATCAACGAGTACGCCTTCGCCTTGGGCGCTCTGGCGCATTACTCATCCGATAACGTCGGCCATCCCGTTATTAATCGCATTACTGCTATCGAGTTTCCCAAACTGCAATCCAAGTTTGGTGACGAAGTTACCTACAACGATGATCACAAGGCACACATTCGTACCGAGTTCGGCTTTGACATGGTGCAAGTCGCGAAGAACCGATATACCTCCGACCGCTTTCACGATTTCATCGGTTTCGAGATCGCCAAGCCGCTGCTCGAGCGCTCGTTTCACGAGACCTATGGTCTCGGACTCAACGAGGTGCTTGGGGACGAAGACCTAGCCATCGGCAGCTTCCGCCGCGCCGTCAGCAACTTCATCCCGGAGATGACCCGCGTCGCCCTGCTCAATCGCCGCGCGGACATGGTTGGCGAAACCCACAATCCTGAGCGTAAGAAGTTTCTTTATCAGATCTCGCGCAGCAACTATGAAAAGGAATGGGGCAGGGGATATCGTCGCCCTGGGGTGGGCTCCAGAATTCTCGCATTCTTGCTGCGGCATATTCCGAAGGTCGGTCCGGCAACCGCGCTCGATTTCAAGGTCCCAAGCCGGCGAGCTGAGGACATGTACATCAAAAGCGTCAATGACACCCTAGAGGACTACCGCAAATTTCTCCTGAACGTGCCCGCTCGCGACTTGGCGCTCAAGAACACCGACTGCGACACCGGCCGCGACACCTCTCCCGGGGAATATCCGCTGACGGATGATACCTATGCCAGATTGCTGGACGAGCACAGCAAGAATGACTTTGCCCAACTCCCCGCGGATCTGCGCGCAAACATCCTGGATTTCTACGCTCACGCGCCTAGCGAGAAGATGGAGAAGGAAAAGTCCTGGAAACGAGCCCAGCGGGAACTGCTCAAGCTGAAAGAATCCCCCTCAGCTCAAACTCCCGTTGCCGGCATCCGGTAGTCGTCATCTGCTTCGTCGATCCGGGGGAGAGACCGGCCCCCGACGATCGAGCATAGGCCGGCTGCAAGTCTTGCCTGCAGCCTAGCCGTCTACCGGTAGCGGGTGTGTCTGCACTGAAAACTATTGCTTTTCGTAAATCTCGTGGCGCGGCTTGGGATCATCTCCTTGCATGAATACTCGGGTGATCGACTTGCCATCGTCGGACAGGGTGAGCCGCAGCTTATAGAGAACACTTCCGTCATCTCCCGTTCCCTCACCCACCAGGGTCGCCCCTTCCCAGTGGCAGGTGACGTTTGCTCCCTGCGAGTCCCGCGAAGGCTTCCCGTCGGTGGTAAACGTTTCCGTCTGTTCGAAATCCTGACCCCCAGCGCTGCCGCGCGCTGTGTATGTGAATACAGGGCCTTTATGGTTCACATCAACCACGAGTGCCGTAACACCGGCCGGGCCCATATCCGATTTGTCGACGTTCAGTTTCCATTTCCCGCTGAAGTTTGGGTGGTCAGAGGCGAACAGTGCCACCGCCCCCAGTAGTAGTGCCGCCAGAGAAAACAGCTTGCTTTTGTTTTGCATAGCACGAGATACGGGCCACCCTCAGGGTTTGTTCCAGAAATCTCAATCCCAGCCCAGGCCTGGTTACCGACATTGCTGAAAGCCGGAACCAGGCTTGCTCCGAGCGATGATTCTCTCTGGTGATCGATCAAGCCTTGGGGAGAGTCCCGGCTTCTTTCACTGGTTACTTGAAACAGGATTTGATTTCTGCTTGATTCGCGCCGTTTTTCATTTCCTCACCGACCCTCGGAGGCGCCAAGCATACGTTCGGCAAGTCGCGCGGTCGGTACGGAAGGGCGGGCACGTCATCGTCAGTACCTTCGGACCCGAGGGTCCCATGAAATGCAGCGGTCTTGATGTGGTTCGATACGACACCGACTCCCTGCATCGGGAGTTTGGCAGCCGGTTTCGAATGCTCGGAAGTTCAAAGGAGCTACACCGAACTCCCTTGGAAAGGGTCCATCAGTTTCTGTATTGCTACTGTAAGGTCGAATGAGGCGATAGATTGCTTGCAGCTCCCATAAGCATGCGCCCATGGGGGCCTTCCGCTGATTTCAATGCTTGACAGCGAGCGAACGCGCTCCGGTGTCTCAGAGTCGTTCTAAGCATTGGCTGCTGCTGACCACGGAGCACCTGTGCATGAGTCGGGGCATCCTGGCCAATCCTGCCCTTTGTACTTCCCGAGAATGCCGCCAATCAGCAGAACAACAGGAAAAACCACCCGCTGAATAGCCCTAGGAGGCGTCATCACGGCCTGTGTTCGGCGGTGCCGCCAGAGCACGTGAGCCAGGTAAAAGATCGACGGTCTACCGTCCGGGCTAGCGTTGAACACGGCAAACAAAGCCTGCAGGAAATAATCCAGGTCCACTGCCGGCATCACGCGGCCATTAAATTCCAAGGTATCTTTTCCTGCATTCCACCAAGAATGAACGACCCCCGCTGAAAAAACTGCACCTTCCCCAGTCTGCACAACAAGCGTTTCTTTTCCGATTCGCGCTCCCAATGTGCCCGCCTGTACTCTACCCTCCTCTTTCTCCGCGAAGTGCACGTGAGGCGGTGGCCCACTGCTTCGCGGCGGCAATGAACCCTCCATGACCAGCACGACTTGGGCGGAAGCATCTCGTTCTCGACGCATCTGAAGAATCTCCCCGGTGTGCCGGTTCTCTAGTCTCAAAAAACCATTCATGGCCAACCTCCCCTGCGGACACAAAGCGGACATGCGAACTCTTCCTTATATGCTCACAAGAGAATTGGTGCAAAGGCGTTCCGAAAGCCGAATGAAAAAACGGCGAGTTTACCCTAACCCCGTGATTCAATCCGCATTGGAGCTCGGATGGCCGCCGTCTGGTCAAGCAACGCAGACGGCAGTACCTGGCGACTGGGAGAGGAAAATCAGTGTTTCGAAGTTTTTTGCCAGGACAAGAATCGTCCGCAACCGGAGGCGCTACCGCCACTGCAAGTCGAGCGTACGCAAATGCGTCGAGCTGGATGATCTTGACTTGCGATTTCCAAGACAATCCAGCTCGTGCTCACCGCGGTCTTACGTGAGCAACTTTTAGAGTCTCAGATCAGGCGTTGGGGGTAAAAGCGCCAACAAACGTCATTTTGGTGCGGTTCGCGTTCAACGCGCCTGGTGGTTGGTTCTTGAAAGTGTCACGGTCTAGAAACACAGCCTTACTGCCAGGTGCCCTACCCGGGGGACTAACTGATGTACTACTGATGAGACCACCATTCACTCCCGCTTCGCTATTCCCAAAGGCAGTGCCGACCCGTCCAGCCCCGATCACGGGAGGAACCGTGCTTGTCACCTGTCAAAACTGACAGTTGGAGGCAAGTCACTGATGTAAATATCGTTGTCTCGATTCAATCTCGCCGTCAGGAAATCGAAAGGCGGAGTCACCCTGATGTCGTGGCTGACACCCCCGACAAGATGTCGCCCACGACCAACTGGGTCCTCAGTCCTCCTGTTCGCTTTCTTTCTCCTTGACGGGGTTGGGGTAGCCCAACCGAAACCCGTCCGACGGATCCGATTTCAGCTGGAGTTCCTCTCCAAAAGCCAGAGTGCCGAGCAATGGCAGGGTGAACCACAAACTTTCGCTTGAGGGACGCTCGTTGCCCACATCTTCAACCCACGTTCTCGTAGTGGACGATTACGAACCGTGGCGCCGTTTTGCCGCCACCACGCTACGGAACAGACCGAGTTGCCGGATCGTCGGCGAGGCATCGGATGGGCTAGAAGCTGTTCGTCTCGCCGAACAGTTGCAACCCCACCTGATCGTGTTGGACATCGGCCTCCCGAAGTTGAATGGTATTGCAGCCGCTCGTCAAATTCGCGATCTTTCGCCGCATTCCAAGATTCTTTTCATGAGCGACCATCATTCCAGGGACATCACAAAGGAAGCCTTGCGAACGGGCGCCTGCGGGTTTGTCCTGAAGTCGGATGCGAGCGAACTATTGCTTGCCATGGATTCGGTTCTCAGGGGAAAGCAGTTCGTGAGCAGCAGCCTGACTGCTGACTTTCTTGCCCATCTGGCCGAGATCAGCATTGACCACGCGATGCTTGCAAGCCCCATACCCTGGTCACCGACAAAAACGCCACCTCACCATGAGGTGGTGTTCTATTCGGAGGATCAAGTTCTCCTCGAGAAAGCGACGGGGTTTATTGCAGATGCTATCCAAGCCGGAAACGCGGCTATCGCCATCGCAACTGCGACACATCGGGACCGTTTCCTATCAAAGCTGCAGTCTTATGGCGTGGACATGAGCGCGGCGCTGGAGCAGGGCAGGTACATTCCCCTGGACGCTGCCGACACGATTTCTACATTCATCGTCCATGATGCGGTTGATACGCTCCGATTTATGGATGCCTTTGGCGGCCTGTTTGGGACAGCCGTAAGGGCGGCGAGGGGAGACCATCCCCGCGTAGCACTTTTCGGAGAAGGTACCCAACTTCTGCGGGCGCAAGGGAATTTCGAGGCCGCAATGGAAGACGAAAACCTCTGCAATCAACTGGTTAAGATGTATGACTTGGATATTCTGTGTGCCTATTCTCTAGGTGGGCTCGAAGATCAGCGTTTCCAGCAAATCTGTGCGGTGCATTCATCTGTATCTTGCTCTTGATGAATTTGTCGGCCGGGGTAGGTTGAGGCCAGTGCGAAACAAGCACTTTGCACTGAAAGTATTCGGAAGCGATCATTGGGAAAAACGGGCGCTTGGGCACACAACCGGGAGGCTTCCAATCTGGGAGCCCCGATGGTCGCAACCGGCACTTTCCGCAGTTCTATCGAAGAACCATGATCCACACGTAAAACAACGTGATAATCGCCAAGAACTCGAAAAACTCTTCGCCAATCATGCAGGTTTGATGTTCTTGCGGCAGAACGCTGAATGGGGTTCTTTACCCACGTTTGGGTATGGAATCACTGAGAAACAATAGGGGAAAGACCCTCGCGCTTAAGAACGAAACAGGAGTTCCCGGGCGGACCTTGTCGCTGCGGAGCGCTGGAGACTTACAGGCCACTTTCTCAACATTGAAATTCGAGCTCACGCCCGCTGTTGTTTAGAACGGGTTCGTGCCTTTTCTGCGCGGGAGCCCAACGGACCAATCGGTCGTCAAACTTCGGTACACAAATGTACTGATCGGCAATGCACTGTTCGAGTCTAAGCAAGGCAAGGGCACCCGCTTCAGCGAACACTTTCGCATCCCGTCTGCGTAGCAAAAATTTGGGGAGTGGGAATTTCATTTCCGTGACCGAAATAGTGGCACAGGAAGCTCGAAATACTGCGCGCGAAACCTGCTCCGAGAAAACCAAGGTAATCAGGAAGCCCTGCCGGTATGCAATCTGCTCCAAGGAGCCCTATAGAGACGACCCCTTCCAGCGACGTTTTTAAGAACCAAGAAGTCAGTCCGGCATCTTCGGTATTCTGCAACTCGCTTGCCCTGCCGGTGTCGGCTGCTGAAACCGTTCGAGGTATGCCTCTGGTGCCCCCAGGGCCGCCAGGAGGTTCATTTTGTTGATGGTACACACCAACGCCCTCCGCGCCATGTGACGGGCGGTGGACGCAAATGGCAGGGTCGAGTCTCTGGATTTTCGTAATACTTGTGTATTCATGTCTGGTGTGGAAACCGAAAATGCAACCGAGCATCCAATCCCGCCATGGGCCGAATAGCAGTTAAAGCAATTCTGAACACGTGGCAGCGCACGCTACGTGGCCGTTTACCTTCCCTCTCGATCGAAATCACCCGGGAATGTCCATTGCGCTGTCCAGGTTGCTACGCATACGAAGATTCGCATTTGGGGGCTGCAAACCTACGCAGCTTGTCCGACTTCCGAGGTGAAGAATTGGTGCGGCGAGTCCGCGAACTTGTGGAGGAGCATAAGCCGCTTCATCTTTCGATCGTCGGGGGCGATCCGCTGGTTCGCTATCGTGAACTCGACATTCTATTGCCCGAACTGGTCAGGCATACTCACGTCCAGGTCGTCACCAGTGCCTTCCGTCGAATTCCTCTATCCTGGGCCAAGCTACCTAACCTGCAATTGGTTGTTTCCATCGATGGTTTACAACCGGAGCACGATCTTCGTCGTAAACCTGCAACCTATGAGCGAATTCTTCGAAATATCGAAGGTCACCACATTGCTGTACATTGCACAATCACCGGTCAGATGGCCCAGCGAACCGGTTACCTTCCGGAATTTGTTGATTTTTGGTCGGCCAACAATAACGTGGAGCGAATCTGGATGAGTATTTTCACTCCGCAACGCGGGGCGACGAATATCGAATGCCTAGACTCTGAGGAGCGCAAGCGGATCGTGGAAATCCTGCTGCGGATCTGCCGAGAAGAGAACAAGCTCGACATGCGGGAAGGAGTCATTAGAGAATTCCTCGCTCCTCCGGCATCTCCCGATCAGTGTATTTTCGCTAAAACGACGCTCTCGTTGTCCGCGGACTTGCGGACAAAGGTGGTTCCTTGTCAGTTTGGCGGTAACCCCGACTGCTCACGCTGCGGTTGCTTGGCGTCGATGGCGCTGGCGGCAGTCGGCCATAGAAAAATTCTCGGACCTCTTACCGCAGGAAAGATTTTTTGGATATCCACGGCCATCGGAAGCGGTGTCAAGGCCGGCGCAGATCGCATAAGGCACGAAGCTCGGGCCGCATGACAGACTCTTAAACGCTGGCCCTTTCATCTACATTCGATTTTCGATGGATTCCGTTTCCCCGCGCAAATCACACACGAAATCCAGAACCGCCAATAGGAGACATCCTCGAAGATCAGTTCCCGGCTTCCTTTCGATGGATCGAGCCAAGCGGTGGGGGGGCCACCGGTTCCTCGGCTCCAAAGTTGAATAGGGCCGCCTGTGCCTTGGCATTCTCAACCAATTCGTTCGCATCGTCCACGGCCATATTTTGTTTCTCCTGCTTCCGTAGGCTCCTACGTTCTGCCTTGTCCCGCTGCTTTTGCTGCCGGGATTGCTCCTTCTGGCGCTTATTGAATGTTGAGCGGCCCTTTGGCATGAACACCCCCAATTTCTGATTTATCGTTCCCGTTGCCTACCGTCAAGAGCGTAGGTTTCGCTATCGGCCCTAAGCCGCTGCAGCCCGCACCCTGATCGCTACTGGAACAAGTTCCGCCGTACATCTGGAACTCTGGATCGCAAGCACCGCATCCTCCGCTGTCAGCTTTCCCATCTGCAAGGCAAGCTTGGGATCAGTGGTCATCAAAATTGGAATGCAATCCAGCCGTCGAATGTACCGAGAGGCCACCGCACCGGAACGACTTACACGCACCACGAACTTTGTATTTGTCATCAATTGGAATTTTCTCCTGAATCAAATCAATATGGAACCTGTTATGGATCAAAAACTTTGCTTACCAGCGCGGTTCGCGACGTTGCCGAGGTCCACGACGATCGTTGCGGCCACCTCCCCCGCCCGGCCTTCCAAAGCTCTGCCCGAAATTTCCGCGCGGACGTTCTACCTTGGGCCTGGCCTCGTTAACTTGCAAGGTGCGCCCCGCTAGATCGGACCCGTTCAATCCAGCGATAGCTTTCTCGGCAGCTCCAGAATCCGACATTTCTACGAAAGCAAAGCCTCGGGCTCGCCCCGTATCGCGGTCTGTGATGATATTGACATTCTCCACCGGTCCGTAGACCGCGAACACGTTTCGCAACTCTGATTCCGTGGTGCTGTGGGGCAGGTTTCCAACGTAAAGGTTTTTCATTGCAGTTCCTCCCGGTTGATTGCTTCCATGGTGGCGTCAAGGTAGGCACGTGGGGTTTCCGAGTCCCGCTGAGGCTCAGGCCTGTTACGAATGGCTCTCGCTCGAGCTTCGCCGGCAGAGCGGATGCTCGAAATACGCCGGCAAGCCTCCCGGATGCCCCAGCGTTGCGGCCGGCCATCCGCGGCATTGCTGGAATGAACCGTAGTCTCCTTATCCCGCGAGGGAGGGTTTGCGTTCTCCTGCGACGCAGGCAAGGATTCGGGCTTCTCACCGGACAAGAACATCACCTTCTGTCGCGGAGTGGCGGTTTCGAGATCGTTGCAGAATTTCTCCAATGCGCCGGGTGAACCCTCGACATGAATTAGGACGAGGTCGTACAGATCAGGTTTCCACCAACACCGGGCTTCACTTACGTCGGCCGCACAGTCCACCTCAACGCCGAGATTCCTCATCGTCTCGGAACGCAAGTCGCGTTTTGCACGGCAAGTGTCAACCAGCAAGACGCGTTTCTTTTTGGAGGATATTTCGGGAGGCCTACCGGGTTGAGACATACCGGAAGAAATACTCATTTCGAGGCCGCCTTTGTACCAGAGCCCGGCTCAGCAGAAACCTTACCCTGAGCCGCGCCGGTCGCCAATCGCTCACGATTGCGGGCACGACGCGCAATTCGATCCTTGCGTTTGCGGTGAAATCTTGCCTTATCGCCATTAATCGCGGACATGAGAGCTCCTTATCTTCCTGCCGCCCAAGGACACCATTGCGAGAGGCTGCGCGCCTCGCAACATTCGGACGCTTGCTAATTTCTTAATCGCGAAGGCGGAAGCAGAATGTCTTCGGGTCAAGAGTTGAGGGTGCACGCCTAGAGAGCCTTTGCCTACTGCGCCTTGGATCGCTTGCCTTCAGCTTGCTTGAGATCGCGGTCGAGTTGCTCGATCAGGTTAAGGATCGCTGGAGATTCATTGTTTGTTGCTGTTACTTTAGGGGGCTGGTTTTTGCGGTTGCGCCGCATAACACTCCATTTCTCGCTATCTTTATAGTACTCCTCAAGCGCAGAAAGCCCTAATTTGCGGCGACTCTAGCACTCACCAGCTTGAAAACAAAGGGGTTGCAAACTGAAAACTTGAGCATTTGCTATTTCTGCCAGGGCCACGTAGGATTTAGAGGTGCGTTAGACCGAATCGGTCGTCAGCAGCATCTCGCCTCAACAGCAAGTAAACTGCACAATTTTTCTTCCGACTCTCTCCAGCGTAACTTCACAAAGGAACATCAAGTACAAAGAAAATGGAAACAGGAACAGTAAAGTGGTTTAACGACGCCAAGGGCTACGGCTTTATCAGCCGTCAGTCGGGCGGTGACGTTTTCGTGCATTTCTCAGCCATCCAGGCTGGCGGCTTTCGCAGCCTACAGGAAAGCCAAACCGTCCAATTCGATGTGACCAAGGGCCCCAAGGGCTGGCAAGCGGAGAACGTTCGCCCTGCGTAATATCCGCGGAAGGGCGGCCAGAAGGCCGCCTTTTCCCTTCCTATTTTTCATAAAAAACATCCCTGTTACCCAGCCGCGTGTTGTTGGGCAAGGTTCTCCGAGGTCAAGGCCACTTGAACGTGAATTGTGGTTCCCCCCATCGGCTTGGAATCGATCCTAATCTTCCCATTCACCAAGCGAACACGTTCGCGCATGCTGGTGAGCCCCAGCCCAGGTCCGTCCTGCGCAGCTTCGATGTCGAATCCCTTGCCTAAGTCACTCACGCTGAGGTGAATGTCGCCAGATTCTTCCCATAGCCGCGCTTCAATCTGTTTCACTCCACTGTGCTTGGCTGCGTTGTGAAAAGCTTCCTGTAGAACTCGAAAGAGGCAAAGCCCAATTTCTTGCGGTAAGGGGCTTTGCACATCCTGCTTGCAGTCGATCCGCATTCCGTGTCGTTCACCAAATTCTTTGCACCAGCTTTTCATCCCCGCAATGACACCCAGATACTTCAATGTCGAGGAATGCAAATCGCGCGACAGAGTTTGGACGTCGTTCGAAATGTCGTTTACCTGTTTCCACAATTCTTCTACACGGATGCCAACCTCAGAAGGATTGTCCTTCAATTGTTCTAGTTCAATCGCTAACATCGCGAGACGCTGGTTGATGTCGTCGTGAAGTTCTCTTCCAATCCAGGCACGCTCTTGCTCCTGCGATTCCACCAGTTTTCGAGTCATTCCCGACAGAGCTTCCTCCGCCCGCTTCCGTTCCGAAATGTCGACTATCGTGGCTTGCAGTATGGTAGCGTCGTGTCCGGCGCGCGGGGCCGCGCCGTTGAACAGCACCCACACGGGACTCCCATCCTTACGCTTGAGTCGCACTTCACGACTAACCAATACCTGGTTATCGAACAACTCATCCAAGAGCTGTTGGCGTTCGGCTGGGGTGAAGTAGAACTCCAACGCGTGGCGCCCGCGAATCTCCTCTCGTGACGGATAGCCGAGAATGCGTGCCCAGCCGTCATTGCGATCTAACACCCGTCCATCCAGACTCACGATGCCCACTCCCGCGACGTTTTTTTCAAAAAGCAGTCGGTACCGTTGCTCGGAACTCAGCAAAGCCTCTTCCGCTTTTCTATGTCCGGTGATGTCCCGCACGATGCTGGCACAGCGCAAGGTTCGCCCGCTTGCGTCCTTTATCGGAGAGATACTCAGTGATACATTGATCTTTCTCCCGGTTTTGCTGATACGAACGGTTTCGTAGTGCTCGATGCGCTCTCCTGCTCGCAACCTACGCAGAATGCTGTTCTCCTCCTCCACTAGCTCAGGTGGAACAACGATCGTAATTGGCCTTCCAATGGCTTCAGCTTCCGTGTACTCAAAAATTTGCTGGGCAATCTTATTCCAACTCGTAATAACTCCATCCACAGTTTTGGAAATAATCGCATCGTCAGATGAGTCGACAATCGCGGCAAGCTGAAACCGGGCATCTTCTGACGCTTTCCTGTCCGTAATGTCCTCCGCCATTGCAAGGATTAGCGGAGATGGGTTTCTGCTCAATTTAGAGACAGAAAGGTTCCCCCACACCAAAGACCCGTCCCGCCGAAGGTAGCGTTTTTCGAGTTGATAGTGATCTATCGATCCCGCCCGCAATTTTTGAAAAAGCGCCCGGTCCTCTTCCGCGTCTTCCTTAGGAGAGAAATCGACACACCGTTTGCCTAGCAGTTCTTCTTCGGTGGAACCTAGTAACCGGCAAAGGGCGGGGTTTACAAAGAGAGGCTGTCCATCGAAGTTCTCCACCGCGATCCCGATGGGACTATTGTTGAAGAGATCGCGAAAAAGTTGGGTGTCGGGTGTCAGGGTGTGCAGACCTCACTTATTAGGTTCATGAAATACGAGGCTTACAAGAGTCTCACGCTTCGTACTCGTCGAAAATGGTGCTGCTTGGGACTTGTCCGAAACAGGTCAGCACGTTTGAGCCGCGGAGCGCTCCTCGGTCGGACCTATCGGGAATAGCGACTATCTATTTGTGGAGTAGGCGATTCCTAATCTGTCGCCCGCTATCTGCGAAAAAAGTAGTTAACCATGATGCGCGGAAAACCCTGATGCAGTTTGTGCCAATTCGACGACCGCCATCGTCACCTGGCGCTTTGTGTACTCACTGATCTAGATCGCAAGGTCTCTGACGGCGTTTCGCCAAAATGTGCCCGATAATAAGCGGCAAACCGTCCGGTCTGAGGAAACCCGTACTCGAATGCCAAGTCGCCAATTGAAATTGGCGCAGTATCGCCTCGCCTCAGGATCGATCGGATAGCCGAAAGACGTCTACGACGCAGATAGGCGGCAGGGCCAATGCCCAAGGTAGCAGTAAAGGACCGATGAAGACTTCGCCTCGATACCTTCAAAGCGCTACAGAGTTCGGAAATGTGGACGGGCCGTCCGCCCGCTGCATCTATGTAATCCTCTGTTTCGGTAACCAGCCGGGCGCCAGTATAGGACCGTGCTGTTGACATCGGTAAGGCACTCGCCAAACCCGCTATGAAGGGCTCGATGATCGAACGCTGCAGAAAATGGGTCGCCCCCTCAGAGGGTGCGGTCAATTTCTGCTTGATGCCCGAGATGATTCGAGTGAGCCGGCGCAGCGCCCCTGCACCAACCAGCGGATCGGGGTGGTATACCCCCTTTGCATTCCAAAAGGCAGGATCTGCCAGATGCTCCTCACCAGCGAGCATCGATGCAAGCTCTGGCAAGGGTATAGACACCACCAAATAGGCGGTGACTCCTCCGTGAACGACATCGACTTCCACGTGGAAATACGCCAACGTCGCCGGGCCGTATCTCCCTCCACCAATGCGTTGAAGGGCCCGCGCTATCGAGTAGTGTCCCAAGTACAACTCTCTCTCGAGGCATGGTTCCTCTCACTCGACTTTCGGAGCTGAACTGTCCCGTGCTGATTCCAAAGGTTCCCGACGCCAATATGCCTGATAGAACCTGTCAGCTTCTCAGGCCTCAGCTGCACGATCTCGAGGTCGGCACCGCGGGTAGCCTCGCGCAGATCATCCGGGCCGTTGATGGGCACGGTTTCCATAGACCAGTTTTTCTTGTCCAATCTTGAATCCTTTTAATCTGTCTCAATATGATACAGCCTGGGATGCTCCCCTAACTGGGGATGGTCGGGTCTACCACATCCTCTCCGGCTCCGAGCGGGGGCCCCCGGGCAGCACCGCCCCAATTCCTCATTTCATTCCCGCCAAGTACGCAGGATTTCGGGCGACCACTTTATTTATGCAATTGGTTTTCTGGTCCTGGCCACAAGCTCGTTCCCGCAACGAGCAGGCTCGAACGAATCCGACGGACAAGGCTGACCTCTATTGTGATTGGACAGGCTCCGGTGAGTGGCGGGAATCTTGCGACGTTCTGGGGTTTTTCGAACTACGTCGACCGGGAGCTCGTCCAGTCGAGCTACCCTGGCGTGATCACAAATCTCAACTCGCATGGCACCGATTGGTTGCAAGTGAAACAGCCAAGGTGCTATACACCGTGTGTTGCAGCAGGTGACAACCATGGCCTCTGACACTCAGCTTTTTCGAAATCTGTTCGATGCCAGTCCTATCGGAATCGTAGTCGAAAACCTAGATGGGCAGCCGCTCTTTGTGAATGCCGCGTTTTGCTCATTCTTAGGTTTCACCGAAGAGGAATTGTGTAGCAAACACTGCGTGGACTTCTCTCCTGCGGAGGACGTGCAAAAGGACTGGGCGCTTTTTCAGCAGTTGCGCGCGGGAGTGATCGATCGTTACCAGTTGGAGAAACGCTATTTTCGTAAAGATGGGTCTCTGGTTTGGGGGCGCTTGAGTCTGTCGCTGCTGCGGAACGATCCAACTCCCCTCGTGGTTGCGATGGTGGAAGACATCACCGAGAAGAAGTCGGCAGAAGAGATTCGGTTCAGGCACATCGCCGCGATTGAATCATCCCAGGATGCGATCATTTCGAATGACTTGGACGCAGTCATAACGAGCTGGAACGAAGGCGCACAGCGCTTGTTCGGTTACACAGAAGCGGAAGCTGTAGGACAACCGATCACCATTCTCAGTCCTCGAGAACTGCGCGATGAGGAAACCCAGATTCTTGAAAAGCTGAAGGCCGAGGGTCGCATCGAGGATTTCGAAACGACTCGTATAACGAAGTCGGGAAGGAATTTTGATGTTTCTCTAACCATTAGTCCGATCAAAGATTCGTCCGGAAATGTAGTCGGGTTTTCCTACATCGCGCGCGACATCACGCAGCGGAAAAAAGCTGAAAAAATCATCCGGGAAAGCCAAGACCGGTACCGCAGGATCATCGAGACCGCAAACGAAGGAGTTTGGCTCCTCGATTCGCAATTTCGAACCACCTACGTAAACCGACAGATGGAGAAGATGCTGGGGTGCGAGCGGGGAGAAATGATGGGGCGGAGCGTATTCGATTTTTATTTTCCGCAAGATGTCGAGCACAAGCGAGAAATCCTAAGCCGGCGACAGAAAGGCCTGCCCGAGCAACTTGAGGAACGGTTCCAGCGAAAAGACGGTTCCGAATTATGGACACTCATGTCAGCCACGCCTGTTTTCAACGAAAACCGGGACTTTGACGGGGCGCTGGCAATGGTAAGTGATATCACTGAAAGAAGACAGGCGGAAGATGCATTGCGCGAGAGTGAACAAAAATTTCGAAGCGTTTTTCGGGAGGCGGGCGTTGGCATGGTCATCGTCTCTCCAGAAGGTCGTTATCTCGCCGCCAATCGAACGTTCTGCGCCTACGTTGGCTATACGGAACAAGAGTTGCTGAAAAAAAACGTGGAATCGATCACCTTCCCGGAAGATTGGCCAGCTTTCTCCCAAGGGCTCCGAGAAGCGCTGGAGAAGGATCGTGGGTTTCAGTGGTTGCAAAAGCGCTGCTTGCACAAAAGCGGACGTATTGTGTACACGGAAAGCAGCACCTCTCTGATTCGAAGCCGGGAGGGCAATCCTCAATATTTTATCGCCCACGTTTTGGATATTACGCAGCGTAAGAAGGCAGAAGAGGCATTGTCGGGGATGACGCGAAGGTTAATTGAAGCGCAAGAGCAGGAGCGTGCTCGGATTGCTAGAGAGCTTCACGATGATGTCAGCCAGCAGCTTGCTTTGCTTGCGGTTGAATTGGATCAGTGGGATCAGGGCGGTTCGCATGACGCTGATTTCCGCGATCACATACAGAGGGCAAGGCGACGTATCGTGGAGATTGGCCAAGATGTACAGAGCCTGTCTCACCAACTGCATTCATCCAAGTTGGAGTATCTCGGCCTGGTCGCAGCGGCCAGGGGTTTTTCAAGAGAGATCTCGGAAAAGGCTGGTGTACGGGTTGAGTTCAGAGAGGATGGTATTCCGCAGACGTTATCGAACGAAGCCTCGATTGCGCTGTTCCGAATTCTTCAGCAGGCCCTGCGTAATGCCGTCGACCACAGTGGAGCAAAACGGGTAGAGATTCGCCTGTGGGAACAATTCAATGAAGTTCACCTCACCGTGAAAGACCCAGGGAAAGGGTTCGACCTCTCAGCAGCAATGCAAGGCACCGGCCTTGGTCTTACCAGTATGCGCGAGCGTGCTCGTTTGGTGGATGGCGAAGTCGCGATTGATTCTAAACCGATGGGCGGGACTACGATCCACGCTCGTGTACCCCTGCATTCCGAGGCCTACGGGGAAAAACAGGCAGTTTAAGCTTGAGTTTCGATTTTGTCTTTCTTGCTCATTCGCGCATCCCAACATAAAACTTTGCGAGATTCTCTGTCCCGCGTCGCTGCGATGCAGGAAGAAGCCTGTCTCGCTTAAGAATTGAACAGGTGCCGAATTCATGCACTCTGCGCGTGCTTGATTTCCTTCCCACCGCATGCTCGCAGGATGCAATCAGAGAGTTCGCGCGCAGTCTGATCCACCCAAGGCTCGTTCATCAAGTCACGACGAGAGTCCTGGCTGCTCTTGCCGATGATGTGGTGTTCAATCCCCTCTGCCAGTCCATCCCAACCTAGGTTCGGGTCGTCCTGGTAATCGGAACCGTGAAACATCACTATTAAGCCTGGATACGGCTTGGGAACGTAGTTCTTTTCTGCCCGGATCAGGGTCCTCCAGACATAGAGAGTCCGCATGCGCGCCGGAATTTGCAACCCGAACTTGAACCAAATCGGATAAAACCTAGGCGCGACCTTTCCCCACTCCTTCGCGATCCGTACCGCGGCTACGCGATAAAGCGCCCGCACCGGGTTTCTCAACAACGTGGCGAGTCTTTTGCTGGTAGGGTTCGCTGGCGGCCTGGGCTTTGGCGGCGCAGGGAACTTACGATGAAAACGCAGCTCTGCTGTAAACTGAACAACTAACGCGGCTGGTTCACCCTGCCGAAGTAATTGTTGAGCCATCTCGTAGGCGACGATCCCGCCAAAGCAATATCCGCCGAAACAGTACGGGCCCTTCGGCTGCAGCCGTTGAATTTCAGAAAGGTAGTAAGCCGCGATCTCTTCGAGCGTGGTGTGCCTAAATTGTCGGCCGTCCATTCCCTCTGGTTCGATTCCATAAAAGGGCTGGTCGGCGTCCATTTTCGCCGCCAAGCGATGCATGAATAGGGTGCTGCCTGCCCCGCCGTGGACGCAGAAGAATGGCGGCCGTGTTCCGGTCTTCTTCATGGGCACGAGCGTGGGATAGTTTGCGGGTTTTGAAAGCGGCCTGATTTCCTCAGCCAGAAGTTCGACGGTAGGCGCGTGAATCAGCGTAGTCAGCGGCAGATCCTTGCTGAAAAGGCCCATGATTCGGGTAAACAGCCGTGCGGCTTGCAGCGACTTCCCCCCAAGGTCGAAGAATCCGTCCTTAATGCCAATCGGCGCTATTCCCAAGACTTCTTCCCAGAGTACAACTAGCTTTTTCTCGACTTTGTCACGGGGCGCGACGTACTCGCGCTCGCGATGATAGTCGCCTGCCTGCGGCGCGGGCAGAGCCTTGCGGTCCACTTTGCCATTCGGGCTTAGGGGAAATTCGCGGAGGGCAACCAAGGCGGGCGGAACCATGTATTCCGGCAATTGTTTGCGCAAGTGCTCGCGAATTCCCGATTGAGAAAATGTCACGCCCGGCTTAGGGATGAAATAGCCAACCAGATATTTGCCGCCGAAATTGTCGTCGCAGGCTGCGGCGACGGCCTTCTGAACGGCCGGATGCTGCTCGAGCACCGCTTCAATTTCGCCCAATTCGATACGGAAGCCACGGACTTTCACCTGATGATCAATTCTGCCCAAGTATTCGAGGTTGCCGTCCGGGCGATGTCGTACGACGTCACCGGTGCGATACATCCGGGCCCCGGGGCGGGACGAGAAGGGATCAGGCACGAACTTTTCTGCCGTCAGCTCCGGCCGATTGAAATATCCACGAGCCAACCCGACGCCGCCAATGTAGAGTTCGCCTTCGCTTCCATCGGCAAGCGGTTCGCGGTCCGGGCCGAGCACGTACAGGCTGGTATTAGCGATCGGCTTTCCGATGGGCACGTTGCGCTCGTCGCGTCCTTCAACGTGATAGCCCGATGACCAGACCGTGGTTTCCGTCGGCCCGTACATGTTCCAAACCGATCCGCAGGAAGCGGCGAGTTTTCGCGCAAGCTCGGCGGAGACGGCTTCGCCTCCCGCAATGGCTTTCAGCTTGCGGTCTCCTGTCCATCCAGACTCAAGCAAAAGTTGCCAGGTTGTTGGAGTAGCTTGCATAAACGTGGCGTGGGAACTCGCCAGGAGGCTGCGCAAGAGTTTGCCATCGAACGTGGCTTCACGGCTGGCGATCACGAGTCGCGCGCCGGCTAGAAGAGGAAGAAATATGTCCGGAACCGATAGGTCAAAGGAGATGGTGGTGATCGAAAGCACAATGTCGCTGACGCCGATTCCCGGTTCTTCGCGCATCGAGCATAGGAGGTTTGCCAGGCTGCGATGCTCGATCTGCACGCCTTTCGGCTTGCCTGTGGAGCCGGATGTATAGATAACGTAGGCCAGGTTAGATGGGCCTACCTCAGACGGCACCGGATCGTCACTCTCATCTCTGATCAGATCCCACGAATGCTCCAGGCAGAGAACTTCGGCCTGTGTACGGGGCATGAGATTCAGCAACGATTCCTGCGTGATCAGGACTTTCGCCCCCGCTTCCTCGAGCACATACTGAATTCTGCCCGTGCCAAAAGAAACGTCGAGTGGCAGGTATGCGCCACCAGCCTTCAGTATCCCCAGCAGCGCGATCTCCATTTCCAGTGATCGCTCCATGCACACACCCACCAGAACCTCTCGTTCCACGCCGTAGCGCCGAAGAACGCGAGCCAATTGGTTCGCGCGGGCATGCAGTTCCGCATATGTCAGAGTCCGTCCCTCAAAGTCAACGGCGATGGATTTCGCATGCTCCTCTGCGACAGCTTCGAGAAGATCGTGGACGCACGCGTGATGGGGTTCCGACTCTCGTATTGCTGAAACGCCTGCGGAATAAAGCGGATTGGGGAGTGCTGACATCAGGAAATCCTTCTTGGAGAAAAAAAGGCTACCGGCTGGCGAAGCCACCAGTGAACGGATGACCCCGGGGTACACAAAACCAGGGAGCTGCGGCCTTGCAGCTCTGGCATACCACGGGGAGGAATACCAGAAAACATACAACCAACTAGACGCGAATCATTTCGCTTGGGTTGGCGGACTATTTTCTGTCAAGAAAGCGCTCGCCCACGTACACACGACGATTTCTTAACCTGAGAACGAGGCAGGATTATACGCGCGATGATCCAGTCTTTTGTCAATTTCCCTATAAAAAATCCGTGAAACTCCGCGTCCATGGCCGGGTTTCGTGGCTACCCTAGGAATCGAGAAGTCCGTTCGGGCCACGCCGCATCTGCATTGCGGGTGTGCAATGTTGCAAAATATTTCACTCCTGCACGCCTCTGACTTAGAGTCCCCTGGCAGCATGGTGCTCAAAGATGGGTTTTCCACAGCTTCCTGTCCGTGAACGATACGGCTTGAGCCCTTGATGCCGAACTCGTTCACCAGGCGTGGCAGTTCTCCGGGCAAACCCCTCGGCAGAAGGGAGCTTCCAGGCACCTAATGATGTCCGCTCTGAGAAAGGTTTATCAATAACAATCGGCGGCTTCCGCCTACGCTGCGCGGCCCTTCATTCTTGCCATCTGGATGATCGTCCGTGGAATGCGCACTCGTCTGAATTGACCTGATTTCCTTTCCACTGCGTCCACAAACACAAAATTTTCGCTCAGTCTAACTGGGTCAGACACCAAGTCAAACACTTGTCCGTAGAGTCTCACCTGATTGTCACGCGCATACCCAAGTCGTTTTAGAGTTTCACAGAGTGAGGGTTGGTTTGGCCTGCGGTGCTCCTCGGGCTCTTCCTCGATCAGGAAGCGGTCGTCGAATTGGGTACTTCTCAAGCGATAGACCTCTCGGAGATTACGGGCGGTCTCAAGCCAACCACATGTGCGCCGCCAGAATGTTCCTGGATGCTAAACCGTCTGCTGTGGACAGCATCACTGAGAGAACTTACAGGCAGGGAAGGAAAAGATTGGGGTGGAATGACTTCATGACATCATACGAAGAGGCTTCGAGCCCTTGTAAACCTGAAGCGGTACGAGCTGCCAAGCTTGCAGGAAGCCCGCGAGCGCCAGTACGACATCACAGTTGCTGCGCTAATAGGCGGGCGGGAGACCCATCGTGTTCACAATGGTCCGATACCGCTTGTCCGAATGTAAGAAATCAAGCCCGGGTTCGTTCTCGATGAACACCAGCCACGCCAAGTGCTCCCGCAAAGCAACCTCTAGGTATTTCAGGGTATTCTCTCGGTCTTCCAGGCACGCATAACGGCTCGCACAGCGATGGAACCGAACTCATGAACTCCGCACGTCCGCCGCAGGATGGGGACTTTTGCATGGGCATATGGAAGAAGACTGGCCTCAACAAATACAAATTGAACCACTTTGCATGGCTTGCCAACGACACTGCGAATGCTCCGTCAGGCGTAGGCAATCCCGCCGGTTCTACTCGATTCTTCGAAGAAATTACTCTAGCCGCCGACGGGAATCACTACACCGGCAAGTTCACCCTGGAATGCCTACGACCCGTTTGGCAACCAGGTCGCGCATACCAGAGCCGACGGTCGTGCCGTCAACTCCGGGTAAGTCAGCCAGTACAGATCGAATTCCTTAAGGCCGGCGGTGAGAGTCCCCTACCCAGGGGCGAGGTTACTGAGCCAAGAAGGAGTTTGGAAAGCCTGATGTCACTGCAGACCTGATTGGGTAAGTTTAATAGCACTAGGGAATGTGCCTGCTGGCGGAGAGCCCTCGAAATAGATGCTCGAAGCTTGAGGGGATGCGCTCACGTTATCAACGATGATCCCGCCTACACCGGGCCCTCCTAGCTGGGTGAGTTCAAGAATTCCAGACGGGAATCCGTTAGTGATATCGAAGCTCTCAATGCAAGCGTTCGCCCCGACGCAGCTTTGTTGAACTCCAAGAAACAGGCGATCAGGTGCGTTTGAAAAAGAGGGGTTAAACATTTCGGTCAACCCGGTTGGAACGCTGGTGCTGCTACCGTTTCCGAGGATAAGTGGGCCTTGGTATGAAGAGTTCATCGTGGTTCCCGTGAAACCGACGCTATACAGGCTTGCCACATAGTTAACGGTGCTGGCGAAGTAAAACGCGCCCGAGGACGGGTTGGCAAAGTATCTCTGATCAAATGCCCCAGTGTAGCCGCCCCCGCTACCGACTGGGCCCACATCGATCTCGCGGAGTACAGTTCCGGAAGTGTCGAATTGAAGCAACGCCACGTAGTAAGTCGGGTAAACAACCGGATATAGAACTGCCATCACAAACACCGTCTGATTGGTAGAATCCACAATTGGGTCTGTCAGGCTGGATAAGAAGAATGGAACAGAATTGACAATCCCACCCGAAGCTGCATCGACGACATAAAATGTGTGGCCATGCCAATCGCTCACGAATATTCGTCCGCTCACAGAATCGTAGACAGGAGACTCCACTAAATCGAATGCGGCATGCAGTTGGACAGGCCACCCATTCCCAATCACCTCCTGCGGAGTTCCGTTGAACACAGGAGTGATTTTGTGCAGCAGACCACCGTCATCGCCGACGTATGCAGTATCGTGAGCATAATCAACAAACGGGTTCGACAGTGAATCACTGTGAGCGTTGTTCAAAACCAGCGTGGTCATGCAGGAATTCCCGGGGCTACAGTCGCCGGGTGTCGCCGCGGAATTCCATGAGGTACCCTCTCCCGCTTTCCAAGTTAGAACGTGAAACGCCGCATAATTTTCCGCGAAGCCGTCATTGCTTTCCATAAATGCGATTTTCTTTCCGTCCAGCGACAGAACAGGCGAGAGATCTGCTTTACCACTCTGGACGGTTGCAGTGTTGTAAGCAAAAAGTACAACAGGGTCGGTCGCAGGTGAAGTTATGGTCGGACAGATACCGGACGGCCCTGGCCCCACATACAGGTTGTTGAAAGCGAGCAAAGTAGCAAATGCGCTCGACCCTGGAAAAGTAACGTTGCCAGTGGGAAAAACAACGTAATCATTGGTGCAGTCCGGAGTGGCATTAACATCGAAGCTGAATTTCGCCGGAGAAGCCACCGCACTAGCTCCGGTGAAAAGTCCCATGTTCCAGTCGATCTTCGCCTTTTTGAAGGCACGCCGGCGGCGCTCGGTAAAGCGAGCCTTGTTGTGTACTTCGTTTGGGGGGGGCACAAAACGATAGCGGGCGTGTTCCAACCAGCTGTGCCACGCTCTCGGGTCTCTATAAACGGCTTCCCCGACTGTTTCTGGCGTCAATCCGGTGAAAATAATGTGGCTGCTCGACCAGTCTCGTGTCACATGCTGTGGAGGAGCCGAATTCTGCGCACCTGCGATAGAAAGCAAGACGATCGAAACCCACAGCCCGGTTGCGTGCCGAAGTACCATAGAGGGGATCTTACATTAGTCATTCTGTCGTTAACTGCTAGTTGTTGCAAGGAAACTTGTAATGTTAGTACCTGAACTTACACCAGAAGATAGTGCGTTCCCGACGGAATTTCTGTACTGGCTCGCAATGGCAAGCCTCCTTTGGGCTTCTTCACGCACTTAGATTTGGACTTTCTCGCACTTAGAAAGGTGGGGATCAACTTTCGGGGTGGACATGGATTTCCCTCGCCACCCTGGAGATTGCCGTTCAGGGACAGAGCAGCTCCGAGTACTTCCCGTCCGGAGCCCAGGAGAATCTGGCATCGGCTCTCCCCCAACATCGCCGATTTGGGGGTTTCGCGGCTAGTTGGTCTTCCCTTGGTCTTACCGCGTCAGATCCTGGAAGAAGGCATTTGCTTCTTTGCGCTCCTTTGAGCAACGCGTCTTTCTCGGAACGAGAGGCGAATCTCGCGGTCTCGCGCGCCAGGCTGAAGGATTTTTGGATCAACACCCTTTCCGTTGTCGCGGATTCGCAACCTAAGGTGCCGCGATCGCAGCGAGGTCACGTGCTGTGCCTTCCACGTGCACTCGGAAATCTATCATTGCACCGCCGCGAAAGCCTGGGCTTCCTCCTCAAGCAGTCGCTCACGTTCTTCGTCTCTCGGTTTGTCTGGCTCGAGAACGACGACAATCTTCTTGAGCATTCCTGAAAAGCGAAATGGCATTTTGTCCACGTAGTCCTCAGCCACGGGGGTTCCAGTATCGCTCCAATATCGAATGTCTCATCGAGCGAGAGTCGAATTGGAATGGTTCGTGGTATACGGCCTTCCGCAACTTGCTTTTGATCCACAAACAAGACGCCTGTCGCCCCTTTCCCGTACCCACCCCCGTCATACCTGAAACGTGACAGAGCTGAACCGGTTTTTTGGTCCTGACGCGACACCTTTGCCTCCATTCAACACGCCAGATCGGCCCAACATCGCTCGCCAGATTCAATTCTCGTTGGATCTTGAGTTCTGAGCAGTTGCGGATAGACATCTGCAATTTGCCACGCGCTTAGAACCTGAGGAATGGCCCGATAGTGATCCTCAGGTTGTTGTGTGCTCCGTGGTTGAAATAGACTTCGTCGCCCAGTTCGAACCGAAAGCCGAGCGGGCCAAGCGCCGCTTCAAGTCCCCCTCCCGGGTAAATGACAGGGTTCAGTGTGGATTCTCTCAAGCCGAGAATAGCGCTCACTATGTTGCTGTATGGGAGCAAGCTAGGACTGAAGCGGAAATCGATGAAACCAGCCTTTAAGGTTACAAAGGGCCGAAATCTACCGACGGGCTGAAGTTTCGGTCCGAACAATCCATGAGTGACACCAATCGAGGTGTGCTCAATCGCGGCCAGGTCTCCGTTGGCAGCATCAAGATAAAGCTCGTCGAAGTTGATGCCGTAATCGTAGGCAAACTCACCTTCGAACATCACATCGCGGTGAATACGATACCCAAAGCGTCCGCCGATTCCGAAGTTGCTGGTGCTGGTTGCGGACACACCCAAATAATCCAAGAAAACGCCGGTTTCAATTCGCTTCTGAGCCGAACTCAATGGACTGGCAAGCAGGAGTGTAAAAATGACAATGACCGATTTTGGCATGCCGGAGTAGATTGCAGTCGTTTACGATGAGCGGCAAACGAATCGGGTTGCGAATCCGTCTTTCATCTGTACCCCGTCGTCCTCAATTCAGTTGTGACAACGCGCCCCCGCTCCGCCATTAGTCCCAGGGGCATCTAAGATTCCCCAAGTTCCCGATGAATGATAGGGTCAAGAGTCCCGGATGGATTTACCTGACATACGTGACTATCCTCGCTACTTTGGCAATGTTTGGTTGCAGCGGCCAGGATTTCGGTCCTTTGCAGCCCAAGCCCGAGGATCTCTGCAAGTGTTTGCCAATTGAGCCAGACATCGCCGATTATCGGCATACTGCGAAGCATGTACCCATTCCCAACGTGGTCCCGCAGGAGGTCTCCGTCGACATCATTCTTGCCTGGCCCCAAGATTTCTTCATACCTCCCGACGCACCGCGAACTGGGCGCGAACTTCAAATATTTCATATTGCGAATGCGTTTCTCCAGAATGCTGCCGTGAATTCAGCGGACTGCGATATTTCCATGGAGATCTCGCAAACTGCGGATAAGAAGGCGCCGCGCATCATTGTGGAAACGCCTGTTGACAGCGAATATTGCAGCGCTCGTCAAAATCTGCAAGCGCAGCTGAAGCAACATGGATTTCGGCTAGACTCCCAACACGGAGGCGAACTTGCACAGGCCCTACCTATGGAAGTGCTGGGAATGGCATTCGAGGACTTCGAGCATAATCGTGGCAACGCAGCAACGTTGTGGGAGCTTCATCCTGCAATTGTGACTCTCCATTGAAGACAATAGTGAAGAGAAACTCGTCCAAGCTTTGCAACATTATCAGCAATGAGCGCAGCCGCTACGGTTGATCTGCTTTGAAGTTTACCTTCTCCCTCCGCCATCAGCGACAACGCGACTGCACCAAAACTAGTGCTATAGCCTTTTGACCCTCAACTCCATATTTCGCTCCAGAAGCCAGGCCGCGAGTCAGCGCTAGAGGGCATGCCCAGTGTCAACTTCGCGAACTGGGCCGTCGTGCCCCAAGGGATTTACTTCCTTCCCAACGGCCATCTTTCGCTCGAATTCTTCGAGTTTTCGGCCAAGAAAGTAAGCCGCGTCATGGAGCTCAACGATGAAGCTGTAATGTGATTTTCCCTCTCTCAAGACCAGCGATCAATCATGTATGGCAGGCTTCGAGCAAGCTGACCGTGATATCAGGGTTGTCGAGAATTGGCGATGAGCCGATGATCGACGCGGGCTTGGTTAGGGAACGAGGTACTGGAGGATGAAGCATCGACCTCATAGGACGAGAAGAGTCCATCAAGTGCAACGCTACCCCATTTGCAAGGCGCTTTAGGCCATATTTCGTTCCAGCGCAGCTCGCTTGTTCAAGTGACTTTTACTACCACATCCATGACATCGTCTTGTTGAGAACGATCACCCGCAAATGTTCGAGCAGCCCGACATATGCCATCAGCGAGCACACGTGCCGAATGCTGACGGTGGCTCCTTACGTAATCGAGAACTCCTTCGGTTCCGAACTCCACGTCTTGCGCGTTCGTCGTCTCACAAGCGCCATCCGTCATCAAGACGACAAGCTGCTGCGAGGCTAATGGAACTTCCGATGCGGCAAAACGAGAATCGCTAAATAATCCCAGTGGCGGGCCCGAGCTTTCCAGTACGCATTCGATATTCCCAAAGCTGTTCATCAGAAATCCTGGGGTGTGTCCGGCGCTAGCATAGGACAGGGAGCCATTGAGTCCATCCAAACAAACCAGCAATAATGTGACGAATCTGGAGGCTTCCAAGTCAGCAATAAGCATGTGATTCACCCTGCTCAGTATCTTCGCCGGGTCAGATTCGACTTGGGCGAATGACCGGACATAGGCGCGAGTCAACGCCATCACAAGCGCGGACCCCAGACCGTGTCCACACACATCGCCAATACCGATGCAGATACGTCCGTCCGCCATTGAGAACAAGTCCAGGTAGTCGCCACCCGTTTCTTTCTCAGGTTCGGCGGCACTGGCTATATCGAAACCCGCGACGTTAGTGGCAGCGCCGGTATAGAACCGCTGTTGCACTTCACGCGCCAGGCGTAACTGAAGCTCTTGCTCCTGCTTTTTGCGAAGCTCTGTGATGTCCTTCAGCACTGAAACGAAGTGCGTGATGGCGCCTGCGCTGTCCTTAATAGGCGTGATTGTCTGCTCGGCCCAGTACAGTTCGCCACACTTCTTGCGGTTCACGATCGTCCCACGGAAGGAATCTCCCCGGCGAATCTCGTCCCAAAGCTGTCTGTAAAACTCTCTGTCATGAACCCCGGATCTTAAGATCCTCGGTGTGTTGCCAAACACTTCTTCACGGCGGTAGCCCGTAGTAGCCTCGAATGCTGGATTCACATACTCGATCGTGCCCTGTCGGTCGGTGATCACGACACTGTCGGCTGTCTGTTCCATCGCCTGTGAAAGCAAAATGATCGCTTCCTGCGAGCGGGCTTCTTCGGCTTCAATGCGTTTCGTCTCCGTTATGTCGCTGATCATGGCTAGTGCGCCTTCGAAGCTTCCATCCTCACCCACAATGGGCGATGTGGAGACGCGAGCCCATAACACTGTCCCATCCTTCTTGCGGTATCGCGTTTCAAGCTGTTCGCTGACACCTTCGCGACGGCGTTGCAAGTCGGACCTTTTCTGCTCCATATCGCTCTCAAATAAGAAATCAAAGAGCGACTTGCGTAACATTTCTTGAACCGTGTAGCCGAGTAGTTCAGCCATTCGCTGGTTGACGAACGACGTTTCGAAGCTGGCATTTATCTTCCAAATTCCCTCGTAAGCTGTCTCCACGATGCCGCGATAATTCTTCTCGCTACGCTCGACTGCTTCGCGTGCACTCTGCTCACGTATTAGTTCTGCTCTCTCAGCAATCGCAGCCGCCAAAACGATACCTGAGATCGAAGTTATGCTCAGGAAAGTCTGAAGAAGCATTGCGTTCTGCAGTGAGTTTCCTTTTATGAAGGGCCCAAAACCATGCGCTGTTCCCCACACCGCGATAGCAGAAATCAAGAAACTCACGATTGCCGCTCCGGGTGCCGCAAACCGAATGGCCCCCCAGAGAACGAATGGAAAAATGCCAAAGGCAAACACTTCGGGACGTGCCAATCCGAGTCGCGGATAAAAGATCAGCAAGGCGGCGCCGAGAGCTCCGAGTAGCAGGCAGCCCAACTCAATTAGCATGCCCTTCTGTTTGATGGAGAGCAGTTCAGGGAAGGTAAGTATAGCCGGCGTGACGATCAACACACCCATAGCATCACCGAACCACCACATCAGCCAGGCGGAGGGAAAACCTGACCAGGCATTGACACCAGCAAGAAACAAAACACCCGCGCCGGCAGTGGCGCTGACTGCAGTGCCACAGAGAGCGCCACCAATGGCAATTCCGAGTACATCTCGAAGCTTGCCGAGGGAGAGCCGAAAGTCCGGAACGTGCCTCAGGATCCAGGCACTACATAGCGGCCCTAAGGCGTTACCGAAGGCAATCCCAATGGCTGCGAGATGTGGGATGGATGTGAAGAAATTTACGGTAAATGCGCCCAGGGCAACCGCGGGCCAGATGCGATAGCCAAGCAGCAATATCGCCGCCAACGCCACGCCTGCCGGCGGCCAAAAGGGAGATATGTTGCCGCTTGTAAACGGGACAGCTAGACCGATTTTGCCAGCTAGCAGGTAAGCTGCAAAGACGCAGGTTAATTGCCATATCCGCTTGCGACCACTCACGATAGCGAGCGGGCGCGCGGTGGAACTCAAATCAGAAGTGTGCGCCGCCAGTCTCATATCCACGTCGCGGCCGCGCGCAGAATCCTAACAAGATTGACAAGTATCACCGCCGGGCACCAAACCGCAAGTAGCTGAACGGCCGGATCCAAAATGGCCGCGGAGCTGGCCCGTTTATTGCACTGCCTTTCTTGTCGTACTTTGGGCCGGGAACGTACGCAGCATAAATTGTCTCTCACTCCCTCATGGCTGAACGAGTGGCCCGAGCCTTTCTCGCCTCCCCAACCAATTGGGTAGAAGTTCCAGCCTTGGTGGCGTAAGCTACAGGTCTGAAATCATTTCCACATATTTGAAAGCCAATGCGCCTTCTAGCCTTCGCGCTGATCATTTCCTTATTCCCCAATTTTTTTTACCTCACGGGCGAAAACTCTGGCGCAAACGAGCAATCTTCGGGGTCGATTCAGCGGCAAAGCATTGCTACAACAGACGGTCTTTCCTGCGCAAGGTTCGAGTGGGACGATCCGTCAACCAAGGCTGTCATAAGAGCCCCCATCTCACTTGAGGGGAAGCTGTTTTGGTATCAGCTCGACACAGGTGCAGATGTTGTGATTCCTTATGGATCAGCCAAGCACGAAGGATGGTCTCAACAGGGAGACGCTGTAAGGATTCCTAAAGTGCTTTTTGCGGGCATGTCTTTCCCAGCAATTCTGGCATACCCGATGAAAGATATGCCAGATTCGCAGAATCCCCAAGACCTCCACGGTACCGTCGGTCTTGACCTATTCATCGGGCACACATTTGTAATTGACCTCCCGAAGCAGCGCCTCTGTCTTCTCGAACGCGCTGACCTACCTGACAGTCTGAGCCGTGAAGCAGATTGGTCTCCGGCTGAGATACGACACGGAAAGCTATTTCTGAAAATTGAACTCAATTGGCAAAAAGCTCGATGGGATTTTCTACGACACCGGTTCCAGTCCTGATGCCCTCATTGTTGATTTCAACCTGTGGAAGGAAGCCACTGGTCGGTCAGGGGCGACAGATGCCACCAGCCATACTCGTGCCCAGTCGTGGGGGCGAAAGCGTGAATTCATAGGTGCGCCCGCTTCTGGAGATTTGAAAATCGGAAATCACGTCTATAAAGGACCTCTGATAGCTACGACACCTGCCCAGCCCGATAGCTTTCATAGGAAGGATCAGGCGCAGGGACTGCTCGGGAATGCACTCTTCGGTCGGAGCATCATTATCCTCGACCTTGGTTCCCACCCACAGTTCGGTATCATAAGCGGCTTTCAATAACGCTGTTGATTGGCGAAAATCTCGATTGCGCTCAAAACCCCGGCGAGTTCTCAGCCACAGAGGGACGGAGTTGGCGCAGACCGCCGGCGCCGCCACTTCGGATACCGCTTGAGGCGGAAGAGCATATGGCGCGAGCAAAACCCAGCAACAAGAAATGCGGAGAACGCTATGATGCTTGGCAGAACTCCGTATTCGAAATCCACGAGGACCTCCTCTGATCGCGTGAGTTGGACAGCGGGTCACACACTTGCGCACCAATGCACTCCAGCCAAGCATGAAACCGTAACGGACTTAAAGCTTGCATCTTGAATCTGGAGGGTAGCATTCAGAGAACGCTATGGACATCCGTTCTTGCGAACGATGTCTGGGTATTGCTCCCAGCGCCCTCTCGGCCTCGCGCCCGAACCCGCCTCCGCTCCAAGTCTCCCGGGGGTGTAGCATTTTCCAGCGGACGAAATCAGGGGCCGAAAACTGTCATGGTCAGCCGGAGCACGAAAAAATCAACCACGATAATGAGAATGGCAGAGACAACCACGGCTTGGGTAGTAGCGCGACCGACGCCTTGAGTTCCTCCGCGAGCCGAAAGGCCGTGATAACAGCCAACGGTGGCGATGATAAATCCAAACAGAACCGGTTTCACTAACCCCATTAAAACATCCTGAAAGACCAGAATCTGCCAGGCCGAGCTAAAGTACTGGTGCCAATCAACGCCGAAATACCAATTGGACACCACCGCACCGCCCGCCACCCCGAGGAAATCCGAGATAACGGTGAGAAAGAAGAGCATGAACACCGTAGCCCCCACTCGGGGAGCAACGAGTTTCTTCATGGGGTCGGTCCCGAGCGCCCGCATGGCATCAATTTGCTCTGTTACGACCATGGATCCAAGTTCACTTGCCATGCCGGATGTATTCCGTCCTGCCACCATCAGTCCGGTAATGACCGGGCCCAGCTCGCGAACCATCCCAAGCGAGACCAGCTGGCCGATCAACGATAGCGAGCCGAACCTTTGCAAGCTGCTAGCGCTGTTCTGGGCCAGCGCACCCCCGGTAAAGAATCCGGTCAGCGCTACGATGGGCAGTGATCCGACACCAATGAGATCAGCCTGTTGCGTCATATCGGCCAGGTAGCGCGGTGGTGTAAACAGCGTCCCGATCGAGCGCGCAGCTACGATGGCATAGTCTTGGACGGACTTGACCTGCTCTTTGGCCCAATCCGTAGGTGGAGTCAAGCCATTTCGAAGTCAACTATTGAAATCAAGGCCGGGGCTGGTAAGTCCAAACCGACGAGAGGAGTGGTGGGGGGCAGGGTTTAGCATTTTCCCCTCAGTAGGTAATACCCCCCCTCGCCGTTTTGACGGGGTATATGGAGCTGAGGGGAAATGCTACACCCCTGGGCCGGGCCGGGGCTCGCTCGCTAGAAGAGCAGGGCAAGAAGGGCAAGAGGGCTTCGGGCTAGAGAGACGAGCTAGAGAAACAGCGAGCGGGGGAGCGGGCGGGCTGCTTGGTTGGCTCCCGTTGGCGAACAAAAAAGCGCAAGTGTAATTGCCTCGCGATTCGACTGCGTTGTGCCCGTTTACTGCGAGGCAAGGACTGGGCAAGGTCTATTAAATTTTTCGGGGCGACATGAATGAAGCCTGTTCGCGGACTGTCGATGTCTGCTATCAGAAGGAACGCAATAATGAGGCCGAGCAGTGTAAGGGTAGCCGTCTCCACCACATTAAAATCATCACGCTGACCCTCCTTCATAGGCCATCGAAGGTTTAGGAAAGCACCGAGCTTTGTCATTAGCCACAGCAAAAATAACGAGAACACACAGAAAACTCACGGATGTTTCAAGAAAAATTGCATAGATCGGACGTTACCCTATCTCTGCTCGGATGAGAAGGATTCGGTACAAATTGCTACTTGGGCAGGCTGGTTCTGGATGATCGTAATTTGGGTATTGGCCTAATACCTCAGTTTCGCACTGGTTTCCCTTCAAAACCGTGGATAGCTACATTACAAACTCCACTTTGCCATTGGTCAGGTCGTACATAGCGCTTACGATCTTGATCTTCCCTTGCTTTTCCAATTGCTCCAAGATCGGACTCCGTCGGCGGATCTCGTCCAGGGCAAGAACCACGTTCGTTCGGGCCACGGCATCTACATACGTGCTGTTCTTACTGGACTTTTCACCATCAAACTTTGTCGCCGGTATTGCCGGTTTGATCCGAGCGAGCAGTCCTGTAAGATTTCCCAGAACGACATTGTCGATCGCGCCTTTTACGGCCCCGCATGCGGTATGCCCAAGCACCAGGGCCACCTTCGCACCAGAAACCGCACACGCAAACTCCATGCTGCCCAACATGTCGTCATTTACGACATTGCCTGCGACACGGCCCGTAAATGTATCGCCGATCCCAGCATCAAATATGATCTCTGCGGGCACTCTCGAGTCGACGCAGCCCAGGATCACTGCTGCTGGGTACTGTCCGGACGAGCTTGCGCGTTTCTCCGCCAGGTAATCCCGCGCCGCCATTTTCCCTGCCCGAAATCGCTCATTTCCCTTTTTCAATTCTTCGATTACCTGGGCGGGCGCCATGCTGTCGCGTTCTTCTTTTGTCAGTGATCCTGCACCTGGCGCAAGCTGCATTGTGAAAGGAATCAGGGGAGTGATGGCCCATACTCCCAGAGCGGTGCCAAGAAAACTCCTTCTGCTTCGAATCTGGTCGGCGGCTTTGTCGTAATCGTGTTCCATTGCCTGCTCCTCACCGAAGACCGTCGCTGTTGGTAAAGGGCTCTTAGTACGCTTGACAAGCCTCAGTGCTCATCAGTCAGTGTTGGCGCCTGATGTGAAATAGTTGATCTGTCCACTGGCGGGGCCCGAGAAGTGGTCTGAACGAATCCTTTGCTCAGTAAAGACCCGTCATGCCAATGGAAAATATCGGCCCAATAGCGAACGTGCCATGACAGCCGCGCTGCAGGCCTGCTATGGATGTCTTCGCTGTTACTTTGATACCGGTTTCAGTCGGACTAACAACTGTTAGTGTTTACAGTGGCGTGTTCTGGCTTATGCCTTGTGAGACATAAGGCGCAGGCGTGCCGAAATCTAGTCCGACATTCACAATCTCATGCCTCGCCTCTGCCTGCGGCGGTATCGTGACGAGTCTCTGAAGTCATATTGGCGGCGATAGCACTGATTGAGTTGACAGTTTGCTGGGATTTTCTTCCAGTCTAATGTGCCCCGCAGGTGAGGAGTTTACAGCTTGCTCGCGACAGATTGGAGTGGACAATGAAACTAACCGTCCTTTTGTGCATGACCTTTTTGCTGAGCCCTCTCGCCGTTCGAGCTCAACAACCACCTCAAGCAAAGGACAACGAGCTCGGTCATCAGGATGAAGCGATCACCGGATGCCTAACCAAGAACGCACTTAAGGAATACGAGCTGGTCGATGAAAAAGGCAGGGACAACCTGCCTTATAGCACGATCATTGATCTCAACAAATACGTCGGACACAAGGTTACCCTAGTTGGGAGACATGCCTCCGCACCTAGTGCCGAGACGAGTGCCGGGCCAGTGAAGACTCATTTCATGGTAAGGAACGTACAGTCGTCATCTGGCGAATGCAAGAAGTAGATGGAACTCCACTGTCGAACGGGTATACGTGGACGGCGAATGCATCGCTAGACGATCGATCCCTGAACTGCAGCCTGGAGTATCTGGGCTCTCCAAGATCGTGGAAGAAACGAGGCGAGTGCTTTCGTTTGCAACACAGTCCTGGTTTTACCGCGCTTCCTTTCATCTGCACTCGTGCCGACTGAACAGATCGCCTAGTAATCGCTGCGTAGTGTTTGTGGTCACGATGCTGTTTTGTAACGGCTTGGTTGTCCCAGCTGGAGCGCAGCAACAACAATCGCCGGAAGATCCAGAAGACAAGAAGCAAGTGGGTCTCTGGCTGGATCAGGCAATTTCCGCCGACCTTTCGCCGGAAAAGTCACTGGAATTTGAATTCCATGAACGCTTCGACGAGAGAGCATCGAACCTTTTCGAGTACTTCTTCCAGGGGGGCGTCGCTTTCCGTCTACCGTGGCTCACGGTGATACCGATTTATCGTTATCAGCGGTTTCCAGCCAACCCCACAACTGCTTACGAAAATCGGTTACAGCTCAACCTTACTCTCAGCACTACACGAGGCCAGTGGCGGCCTAACATTCGCACGCTCATTGAAGAGCGATTTCCCGACAATCGCCCTGCCTCAGCACGTCTTCGATTTCGTCCGGGTGTTGACTATACGTTACCGCTGCCGATGAAGAGGCGCCCGGTGCTTGTTGTGAGCAACGAATTCTTCGTCGTCCCTGGAACCAACAGCTTTGCCGCAGGTGGTAGTTATACCCAGAACCGGCTGCAGGCGGGACTTCGGCTGCAGCTCGCGGATGCATTGTCCATTCGGCCTTACTACCTATTGCAGTCGGTCAACTTGCCTGCCGGTTGGGACACCAACCGCATTATTGGTATATCGCTCGCGCTCAAGCTGTTAAGAAAGCAACAAGTGAAATCCAGTCCTTAGAATCCGAACGCACACTCGACGACATCATGGGCCTGAGAAGATCAAGCCCGGCTCCGGCAAGGCATCGCCCTTTCGCAGCAAAGTGATCTCGCTGCCCAGTCCCAAAGGTTATCTTCTCTGGGGCCTACTTGCCATGCGCCAAGAAGAATTCCGCCGCGACTCTCGAAAGGGAATTGCGATTGCGACGGATGAAAAATTGGCACGGATCGCCAAAGTCCCCAAACGCGAATTCATGCGCAGGGGAATTAGCCCAGCACACGCTGGAGAAGATTTGCAGACGCGAACCCGTTAGGGCAATGATCTTAGCCAAGTGTTTGAAGGTGATGGAAGGCATTCCCTCGAACCCCCTGGAAGAACGTCTCTTTTAGAGACTCGTCAACTGCTGGCCTGCTACTCTTTATTCGGCAGCATCTAACGCCTGAAGCATGCCCGCGCTTTCCACCTCGGTAATGCTGGTTTGTTGCTCGATCCTTGCCACAACGATTTTGCAGGCCCAGAAAGACCAGTCGACACCACAAAAGGATGCCTACACGTTGCAGAGCAACGTAGACCTTGTCCTTGTGCCTGTGGTGGTTCGAGACCGTGAGGGTAGGCTTGTGGGTGATCTAACCGAGCGTGATTTTCAGGTATTCGACAACAATAAGCGCCAAGTGATTTCAGGGTTCATGCTTGCTTCGGTTGCACCGCAACATGCCACCCAGAAAACGTTCGAGGGCGAACGTCAGATACCCACAACTTCACCGAAACGTTTTGTGATTCTTTTGTTTGATGATCTCCATGTGACTTTCAGTGATCTCGCTCATTCAAAAGAGGCTGCTAAGCGAGTTTTGGCTGAGCTAAATGGAAGCGAGTTGAGTGCTGTGATTTCACTCTCAGGTTTGGTCAACAGCGGAATAACCTCGGACCAAGCGATCTTGCTAGCGGCTCTAGCGAAAATTCAGCCACACACCGTGTATCAGAAGACTGGAACCGACTGTCCCGATATGGACTATTACCAAGCGGAATTGATCGTCAATGAGCACGACGCCGTTGCGTTGCAAGCTGCGACAGAAGAGGTACTCAGCTGCAATCCCAACCTTGATCATCCTGACGTCGCGGAGAGACTTGCAGAACACGCGGCCGAGCGCGTATTCGCAGTGGGGGAACAGGACAATCGGGTCTCATTTGCATCATTGCGGGACGTGGTCAAGAGAACTGCCGCGCTCCCCGGCCTGAGCACTCTCATTCTGATATCTCCCGGTTTCTCCGCGGTTACGGCGCAAGCAAAGCACGAAGAATCTCAGCTAATTGACAACGCAGCGATCTCTAACGTCACGATTAGCGCACTCGACGCTCGTGGCCTCTATACGACAGAACTCAACGCCAGTGATCGAGGTGGTACGTCGACACGAACCAACCAGCTCAAATCTGAATATCTGAGGTCTTCCATGACGCAGGGAGAGAACATCATGGCTGAGCTGGCGGATGGGACTGGAGGTACATACGTTCATAACACGAACGACCTGTCAGGCGGACTCAAAGCCCTGAGTTCGCCACCGGAATATCTGTACCTATTGGAGTTCCATTCAAGGGATCTGAAACACAACGATACCTATCACTCCCTGAAGGTCAGGGTCACTAAACAAGGCATGCGCGTACAGGCAAGAAAAGGGTATTTCGCTGCAAAATTGCCAAGGGCGAAAAGTCGCTAGAGGTCATGCGCAACCTTCGTAATCACGTGTAATACCACGCATTCATCTTTCTTTTGAACGTAGCTGCTGCGCCCGGTTATGAGTTCCCCTTCCAAGAGGGCGTGAGTGCAAAACATTATCCGATAAAAGTCGGCCTCGGTGTGCCGAATCGCGTCCCATCAACGCGAGTTAGACCCTCATCAGTGGCAAGATGCGAGGAATGCGTGTTTGTTGTCTGACATTCCCGCAATAAGTCCGTTGGGAGCGATTGCCCTTACGTCCACCTCCGTTGACCCGGGAACCAGAATCTCTTTAGCTTTGCCGTTCGCGTAAAGATACGCATGGGCCTGGCCCTGACCAACGATCACACCTGCGTTGCTGATTCCGTATAACTCGGTAGATAAGGGAGCATTGGGCAGCTGCAGCTTGGCCCACGTGTTATTGCGGTTGATGAATCCGTGCTCTGCGCCGTCCGTCCCTTTGTAGAAGCCGACGATCACGCCGCTGTCATTTACGCCGACGGCATAGGTCCCGACAGCCCCTGGATAATTCAAGTGAACGACGGCTCCGTTGCTGTAGCGTTTAAACCCATGAGAGTTCCCGTTACTGTCGCTGTAGCTGCCGACGACGCTGAGGTACTTATTGACACCGGCCGGGATCGCGCCATATGGTCGCGTAATGGCAGTGAAATTTTGGAGCCCTCTCGAGACGAACGCGTGGCTTTTGTTGGAGGAGTCAACGTAAACACCAGTGTATGCGTACTGGTTATTGTGGCCTCCAAAACGGCTCATCTTCGCTCCAGAAGGCACCCAGTAAACAGTGTTGCCGTCCGGATACAGGATGAAGGCACGAAACTGAGGTGATGCGCTCTTACCAAAGTCGGCAAACCCCACTACCGTACCGAAGTTGTTTACATCCGTGACAAAGACGTCGGGGTTATTCGAGAGCGCGTATGTATGAAAGGTGCAGGAAGCCTGCGGAGTTTGTGCGTACAGCGTCCCCAAGCAAACCAACAACAATGAACCGGCGAGAGCTGATAGTCGCGCCATGCTGAGTGCCTCGTGAAGATCAGATTTGCGGTTGAGATGCTTTCCTGATTTCACGGGATGCAGGCCTTAGTAGGGCGGTACGTTGAAGACTGCACTCATTTTCCCTGTAGTTGCGCTGGCCCATGGAAGCGTTTAGGTGGGAATGGAGGGCGAGCCGCTGAGCAATTCCCGACAACTACGACGCTGATTCGGATACTCAGCAGGGGCTCGGCTGTTGTAATCGCATTCTAAGAACGCGCCCCTTTTGGGGAGTAGGTTGATGTTGGCTATCGCCTACGAAAGGAGCATCCTCGATGAGCAGTGAAAAGTATATTGGGATGGATGTTCATCAAGCAACGATCTAGCGATTTCTCGTCAATTGACCAGATCGGCAGTTTCCGAGTAGCCGACTCAGCGGACGGAGTTCGTATTATGACCACCCTGGAGCGTACTCCTAATTGCGCAGAAACCAAGCACCGCTAGGCCTATGTGCCGATTGCCTGCCTTGATCCCGTGTGTTGAAATCATATTTTTGGGAAATACGCATGAAATCTCTGTTGCTGTTGCTTTTGAATCTTGGCATCCCCTTTGCAGCTGCGTCCCAGACGCTTGAGGTTCACAATTCCTCGGGTTTACGCATGTCCTTGGATACGGATGACGGCAACCCTGCTTTGATCATTGAGGTGCCGGACGGCCCAGAGGGACAACAAAACTCGAAGATCTTATTTCCCGAACACGTCACCGTTCGCGCCCACGGTCACAGCGAGCCAGAACATTTATACATGTTCCGCCCGGGAACTAAGGGCTATTCGCCGGAATGGAAGAAGACGGACAATGCGCTCGAATATGCCCGCGACTTTGGCCAGATTCACTTCGTTGCACGCGCGATTCTAAAGGACGACGGCATCGTTTTTCACTACGAGTTCACAAACCATTCGGGGATTGATTACGACATGGTGACAGCGATTACCGACCCGCGATTTCACTCAGTATTCTACGACCCGAGGCTGCAGCGAACTTACGTTCACCACCAGGATGGATTCGATCTTCTGGCGTCAGAGACACCGGCTCGACTGACAATCCCTTTGGAAAACTGGTTCCCAGCCCGTTATTTGGCTTCCTACACCGCGCCTGTCCCAACAGAGCGTACACAGCATCGTGACGACGGGATTACGTATTACTACAAGTCAAAGGCAGTAGACGTGCCCATGGTCGCCACACTGTCGGAAGATCGTACCTGGGTTGCAGCGAGCTTTGCGCGTGAGCCCGGAAATATTTGGAGCAATCCGGAGCTCACGTGCCAGCACGTCGACCCGGATGTGCCTCTTCCACATAATGGGCACGCGTCATATGAAGTAAAAATTCTCATCTTCAAGGGCTCGCTCGAAGATGCATTGCGTAAGGTGCTTGCGCAGCGCAACAACCTAAAGTGACGAACTCGCACCCACCGGACACCCGTCGAGAAGCTTCACTCCCCAAATCTCGTAGGGCCCAAGTTTGTCCCCTGCCGCGAGTGGCATTTCAGTAAGGCTGCTAGTTTAGCCGATCAGCTGCGGATTGTCGCTGGATGGATAACGGGCAATCCGGAATTCAATTAATAGGGGGGCTGGAAGCGAAGGAACCAACCTTCATTCCAGTCAGTGGGAGAAAAACGTTTTTGACATTCCCCTCTTATAGGTCAGGCAATTACACTCAAGGTCCCTCCCCCCGCTCCCGCGCTCGCCATTTGACGGGGTATTACCTACTGAGGGGAAAACGCTACACCCCCCCCGGAGCGGGGCTGGGAGCTGGACCTGGACATGGCGGGGGCTGCAAAGAGAGCGGGGAGCTATTTCAGCTCTTTGAGCATGGTCACGGGTACAAAGCTGCTGAGCTCATCAAATTCGGAAAATCGCCCTGGCGTACCAAGACCTTTTATAGCGATTCCTACTACGCGATTCGCTTTGTCAAGGACGGGCCCACCGGAGTTTCCCTTGACAATGGTAGGTTGAATCACGAAGTGTTGTACTCCGAAGTACTTCCGCTCCTGCGTTACAGGTCCTCGTGCTATGTGTACGCTATCCCCGACGTGATAGTTGGTGCCGAGCCACTCACAGCGCTGTCGCGGGACGAGGTGCAGAGCATTGTAGACAGGTTCCAATCGCTCAATCCGTATGACCAAAAACTAGGATCAATTCTCAAGATTCACAAGCTCAATTGGGATTGCAGCAAGAATCGCCGCCAGCTCTTCGGAATCGGCATAGCCGCCAAGAGATATGCCCTCTACACGAAATCTAAACGCGACATCCAGATTGTCGAACCTAAGGCACATGGGCTGGGCTATTTCTATGCTCCGAAAGACTCTCGGGAAGCCTGGGACGCTGATAGCCCGGAATGGATATTTGAAGCCTGGGCTTGGATTGTGCGTGGGCAACTCGGACTGAAACGCAGCAATCCAGCATGGTTCAATCTGCCGGTAATGATGAGGCTAACGCTCAGCACTCCGCATCACGCGCTGAAGAATCTCGCCAAGGGTCCGCTTACACGACCGCACAACTTCATGATGATGCCGCAAATCTCCCGTTTTGGATGCCCGCAAGGTGTCGATCCTGACAAGTTCACGCTGATAACCGCATTCTGTTCCGAAAGGAATCAATGGATGCAGTCGAAGTGCATCAATGTCCACGATCCCGACTCTCCGATGTATGAGTTGAGCGATGAGTACGACGGGTCGCAGAGCAGTTCCGAAGAACTTCTTCATGCTGTTGGAGTCTTACCAAAATCACCCTGAGGCAAAGAGCGTGGGCCCAGACGGGAAGCCGTGCGGCCCGCAAACACGTGGCCTGCTGGGGAGAGCCCACATCACTGCGAACTGGCCCCCTGTATATATCGGGAAGGAACACGACAGGCATTTCGAGCAGGGCGAGGATTTGACGCTTCTGGATTTCCAGGTGATCCAGTACCGGCGAAAGGGCAACGCGGTTGCGACCGACGAGCAGTTGGAGAGGATCGCGGGGGTTCCGAAGCGGGAATTCATTCGTAGGGGAATCAAGCAGCACACGCTAGAAAAGATTTGCAAACGGGTACCGGTACGGGCAGGCAAGCTCGAAGATTGCTTGAGGGCGTTGGAAGAGTACGAAGCACTTGCGCCCTATCCGCCTTCAAATAAGTGATGTTGAAATTTATCGCCAACTCTTGATTGGTAGGAACTCTAGAGCTAATCTTTGCCCATGCGCCCGCTCCTACTTGGAACATTGATTCTTATCTTGTGTGCATTGTCTGAGTCTCAAAGCACCATTCGGCAGGTCGATTTCAAGAATTTCACTTATCCATTGAGAGGCCACTTGTTGGGGCATGACCGATTGCAGTGGCTAACGACGGATGTGCACCCGCAAAGAAAGCCGATCCACTTGTTTAAAGGCGAGGACCTTACGAAGGCCTCAAGCTTCGTGATGGACGGACATGAATATATCCAGTGGGAGGGTTTCACCTTTCAGTCGGTGAATTTCGCCGACCTTACTGGAGACGGACAGGACGAAGCTATCGTCGTGTTGCATTACTTGACGGGCGGAACTCAAACGACCGATTATGTGTACATCTACTCGTTTGCCGCCGGAAAACCAAAGCTCCTTTCATATTTTCACGCAGGCTCCCGTGCATATTCAGGTCTGTGCAAGGTAATTGGCAACCACGGGGAACTCGTGGTTGACCTCTTTGACCCGGAGAAAAGATCGGGCGATTGCTGCTCGTCCGGTATCGTGCGGACTCGCTACAAATGGCAACATGGGCAGTTCGAAGCAATTGGACCCGTTAAGCGAGAAACGCTCGAAGAAGACCATTGATTTGGTTAGCTTGTATGGTTTCTGCAACTGGAACCTGGGTTGTAGAGTCCACTTCTTTTGTTGCGGGCCGCCTTGAACGGATTCAACGCGGTTGCGTTAGGGATCGCCTGTAATATCTTTCA